>Ga0209344_10005033_pt1 | contig 11669 bp, 11 predicted proteins | sample Cruoilmetagenom6_FD_187293 | JGI IMG/M metagenome (GOLD analysis project Ga0209344, IMG submission 187293) | Oil polluted marine microbial communities from Coal Oil Point, Santa Barbara, California, USA - Santa Barbara Oil Seep Sample 6 (SPAdes)... | ecosystem: Environmental > Aquatic > Marine...
CTGGCCTCCATGCTAGAAAAATTGCCCTTGCCGGGCAACGTGAATCCCGCGGCGCTCAAGGACGCTGGAAACGAGCTGAAGATCCGCCGCCAAGTAGCGATTATCAATTCCATGACCCCAAGTGAGCGGCGTTTTCCGAAGACCATCAACGGATCGCGCAAGAAACGCATTGCCTATGGTGCCGGCCAACAAATCCAGGACGTTAATCGTCTTCTGAAGCAGCATTTGCAGATGGAGAAGATGATGAAAAAGATGTCAAAAGGCGGCATGAAGAACATGATGCGGGGCATGCCCGGCGGCGGGATGCCACCCGGTTTTGGCTAAAAAAAACGCTGAAACGGCCGCCAATAGCCCGTGGCGCGCTTAGGCTCTTGTAAGGCCCGGAAAAACTTAGGAATTTTAGCCGCCTAAACGCTTCACATTTGCTTCAAAACCCGTACAATGCGCCGTCTACTCGGGTCAGCCCGGGTCAAGGCATGTCTGCCTCTCATTGAAATTTATACGGAAATGTAATGGTTAGTATTCGACTTTCGCGCGCTGGCGCGAAGAAACGTCCTTTTTATCACCTGGTGGTTACCGATTCTCGCAATCGTCGTGACGGCCGGTATATCGAGCGTCTTGGCTACTTCAACCCACTTGGTCAGGAACACGAAGAGAATCTTCGCATTGATCTTGAGCGTGTTGATTACTGGGTCGGTCAGGGTGCGCAGCCGTCAGATCGCGTTGCGTCACTTCTGAAGCAGCATCGCAAGGCCGCTGTCAGCGTCTAGTCTGTTGGCCACCGAACCGCTAGTTCTGGGCCGTATTTCCGGCCTGTTCGGGGTCCGGGGCTGGGTTAGGGTGTTTTCCTACACCGAACCGCGCGAAGCGCTACTGCAATACAAAGGCTTGCTACTGGGTCGAACCGGATCTTGGCAGCCAACCAACGTCGCGGAAGGTCAGCGACACGGAAAATCGGTTATCGCACGCATAGAGGGTGTTGATGATCGGGATCAGGCGGCGGCACTGATCGGCACTGAAATAGGCGTCGATCGGGAGGCATTACCTGAACCAGAGGAAGGACAGTATTATTGGTCCGACCTCATCGGCATGACAGTCGTCCATTTCGACGGCACGGTACTTGGCACGATCGAATCGATGCTGGAGACTGGCGCCCACGATGTGATGATCGTCAAAGGGGAAACGGAGCGTTTGATTCCGTTTGCCATGAATGAAGTAGTTAGCAATGTGGACATGCAGGAACGGCAAGTCGACGTTGATTGGGAGTGGGACTGATCAGATGCAGTTCGGTGTCGTCAGTTTGTTCCCGGAGATGGTTAGCACAATTGGCGAGTACGGTGTCGTCGGCAGGGCGCAGCAACGCGACCTGATGTCGCTGGTTCTTACGAATCCGCGAGATCATGCGAACGATGCGCACCGGACGGTTGACGACAGGCCATACGGTGGCGGTCCTGGCATGGTTATGAAGTATGAACCTGTCGCGGCGGCGATTGATTCGGCCAAGGGCAGATTGCCCGAGGGTTGTCCGGTTGTGTTTTTGTCACCGCAGGGTCGGGTTTTCGACCAGGCGATGGCAAACAGGTTTTCGGCCTTGCCTGGATTGGTATTACTGGCAGGGCGGTACGAAGGAATCGATGAGCGGCTCATTGAGACGCACATCGACGAAGAGGTTTCGCTGGGTGATTTCGTGCTTTCGGGCGGAGAGATCGCAGCAATGGCAGTGATCGATGCAGTTGTCAGATTACTGCCTGGCGTATTAGGTGATGACGAGTCGGCAGCACAAGACTCCTTTATGGAGGGTTTGCTGGATCATCCTCACTATACGAGGCCTGAGGAAATTGCAGGTAGCAAGGTTCCGGACGTGTTGTTGTCGGGTGACCACGCTGAAATCGCCAAGTGGCGGTACCGGCAGGCGTTAGGACGCAGCTTTGAGCGGCGCCCTGATTTACTGGAAAAACTGGATTTAGATGATGAGCAACAAAAGTTGCTTGCCGAATATTTGAAAGAGCAAAGTCAATGAGCAAAATTATCGAAGCGATCGACAACGAGCAAATGGGCAAAGAGATGCCTCCATTCGCTCCTGGTGACACGGTTGTTGTACAAGTGAAGGTTAAGGAAGGAACACGCGAACGCTTACAGGCGTTCGAAGGTGTCGTTATTGCCAAGCGCAATCGCGGTATTAACTCCTCTTTTACCGTCCGTAAAATTTCGCACGGAGAAGGCGTAGAGCGCGTTTTCCAAACTTACAGCCCGGTTGTGGATTCGATCGAAGTTAAGCGTCGTGGTGATGTTCGTCGCGCCAAGCTTTACTATTTGCGCGGTCTCACCGGTAAAGCCGCGAGAATCAAAGAAAAAATCTGATTTTCATCAGAAAAACATCGCCCCGGCCACGTCAGTGCCCGGGGCTTTTTTCGTTATAATACGGTCCATTCAGGTACTGCCTCACATTGAGGCGTATTTACCTGAACCATTCGCTGGGTACAGGGTCCTTCGGTTATGAAAAGAGTTTTTCTGATTGCTGTCATCGTTTTGCAATGCAGCGGCTGCGCGATGATCGTATCCAACGCGGCGTCGGGATTTTCCGAGAATTTGTCGGCGGCTGTTCTCAATCAGGATGACCCGGCTATCGTTCGGGATGGTATTCCAACGCTGTTGCTAACGATGGACAGCTTCATTGAAGGCAATCCTGACGACCCGCAGTTGCTGTCAGCCGGCGCAACTTTGTATGCAACCTACGGCGCGGTATTCGCCAACGACGATGTAAGAGCGTCAAGATTGACGACCCGGGCCCGCCGCTACGCGCTGCACGCCTTGTGCGAAACGTACGAATCAGCCTGTACGTGGCCTGACACCGACTACGATGAATTTATCGCGTCGCTCCACGGTATCGAGTCGAAAGATGCCGACATGCTGTTCACCTACGGGTTTGCGTCTCTGGCCTATTTACGCGCACACAGCTCGAATTATGACTCGTTGGCTGAATTACCTGAGATTCAAGCCCTGTTTTATCACTACCTAGACATAAGTGGCGACGAAGTTAACAGTAGTGTGTACACCTATATGGGCATAATGCTATCGCTGCTACCACCTTCACTCGGTGGTGAGCCGGATAAGGCTAAGGCCTATTTTGAAACAGCCATTGCAGAATCAGGTGGTCACGACCTGAGTGCAAAGGTGGAGTACGCGAAAGGTTACGCAATGCTGCTTTACGAGCGCGAATTGCATGACCGCTTATTAAACGAGGTTCTGAGCGCAGATCCTCACCAGGACGGCTTCGTTCTCAGTAACGTCATGGCCCAGGAAGAGGCTGCAAAGTTACTGGCTGAAGCGGATGACTATTTCTGAATGTCGTGCAACGGGATGCACGACCACAGGATTCGAAAGACATGAAAAAACTGATAATTGTAATCACAGCCTTAATTTTGAGCGCACCGGCAATGGCCGCCACCTTGAAAATCGCTACCGCGACGCCGAACGGTTCGCAGTGGATGAAGGACATGCGTGCTGGCGCCGCAGAGGTAAAGGAACGCACTGAAGGTCGTGTGCAGATAAAATACTATGGTGGCGGCGTCAAGGGCGACGATGCCAAGGTACTCAGCCAGATACGCATTCGACAACTGCAGGGCGGGGCGTTCACACCGTCAGCATTATCTGCGCTGTATACCGACTTAAACTTGTACGGCATGCCGCTGGTTTTTAACTCAGAGGAAGAAGCTGCGTTCGTGCGTAGCCACATGGACGCGCGTATACAAGAAGGTCTGGAAGACGCCGGGTTTGTTAGTTTCGGCTTCGCGACCTCGGGCTTCGCTAATATCATGTCCAGTACGCCGGTGAAGTCACTTGCAGACCTGAAAGGAAAGCGAGTATGGGTTCCCGAGGGCGACACAATCAGTTACGACTCAATGAAGGCATTGTCTCTGAACCCGGTAACCTTGCCACTGACCGATGTGTTGACCGGCCTGCAAACAGGCCTCGTTGATATCGTGGCGATCCCACCAATTGTTGCGCTGCTGTTGCAGTGGCATACGAAAGTTAAGTACGTCACGAAAGTGCCATTGGTTTACAGCTATGGCTTTATGGCGATTGATAAAAAGACCTTCGATAAGGTCAGCGCCGAGGATCAGTCGATCATTCGGGAAGTGATGGGGAAGATGTACCAGAACTTCGACGAAGTAAATATTGCTGACAATCGTGCGGCATTCGCCTCGCTGGTGAAAAGCGGAATCGAGAATGTTGAATTTGACGCGGTCGAATTCGATAAGACGCGTGATCTTTTGCTGGCGTCGAATATGAAACTCGGTAATGCCGGAGCATTTTCCATCGAGCTCTACGAAGAAATGCTGCGTTACATCGAGCAATACCGTAGTGAACAGGTCGCCGCGGCCGAATAATTACGGTGCTTAGAATAAGGCAGCTTCTCGCACGACTTGATAACGCGGGCACGGCACTCGAAACTGCCATGCTCGTTTCGATGTTATCAGTGATGATGCTTGTTGCTGTTGGCCAGATCGTGATGCGAGAGGCATTCGGTACCGGATTCGGTTGGGCCGACGAACTGGTTCGGCTCATGGTCTTATGGCTCGCGCTGGTCGGTTCAGTTGCCGCCTGCCGTGAGAATCGGCACATCCGCATTGATGCGTTGTCACATGTGCTCCCGGATGTCGCGGTCAATGTTATTCGGGTTCTCGTCGATGTCTTTGCAGCGGTCGTCTGTGGGGTTATTGCGGTGCAGGCTTGGCGTTTTCTTCAAATTGAAATTGAATACGAAGACACGGTTCTGGTTGATACGCCGGCATGGGCGGCTCACGCGATAATGCCGGCCGCGTTCGCATTGATGTCCTACCGCTTCGCTGTCGCATCAGTGAAGCAGGCTGGCGACTTTCTGTTTGGCGAGACGACCGAATGATCATCTTCAGCATTCTGCTTGCCTTGCTGGCGATTCTCGGCGCGCCGTTGTTTGCTGTGATAGCCGCTAGCGCAATGATCGGTTTCAATAGCCAGGAATCGGACTTGATGATCATGGCAATCGAGGTCCAGACGATTGCCAGTATGCCGTTTCTTGCCGCTATTCCACTGTTCACGTTTGCCGGTTATCTCCTGAGCGAGAGCAATGCGCCGAAGCGCCTGGTTCGTCTAACCGGCGCTATGCTCGGTTGGATGCCGGGTGGTCTGGCGTTGGTTTGTCTTGCAGCGTGTGCCTTTTTCACGGCATTTACGGGTGCCTCCGGCGTCACGATTATCGCGTTAGGCGCGATCTTGTATCCGGCGTTGAAGCAGGATGGCTACGGAGATAAATTCAATCTCGGTTTGGTGACGTCGGCAGGCAGTCTTGGTCTCTTGTTCGCGCCTTCGCTGCCCCTGATTCTCTATGGTGTCATTGCTGAAGTTTCGATTGATAATCTGTTTCTCGCAGGGATTCTACCCGGCTTGTTAATGCTCGTGATGCTGTCGGGATACAGCCTGTGGGTGAATCGCGGTATACGTAAGCCACTCAGTTCATTTTCAATTCGTGAAGTGGCTGCGGCATTACGCGAATCGCTATGGGAATTGCCGCTGCCTGTCGTTGTCCTTGGCGGAATCTATTCTGGCTTCTTCGCCGTTTCCGAAGCGGCTGCGATCACAGCCTTGTATGTCGTGATTGTCGAGGTTCTGATTCTGCGTGAGATTCCGCTTCGCGAGCTACCGGGAATCATGCGCTCCTCGATGGTGCTGGTCGGCGGCATTCTGATTATTCTCGCTGTATCGGTCGCGTCGACGAGCTACATGATCGACGCGGACGTACCTCAGAAGTTGTTTGAATTCGTTCAGGGGATGGTCAGTAGTCAGACATCGTTCCTAATTCTGTTGCTATTGTTCTTGCTGATTCTGGGCGCGATTCTCGATATTTTCTCGGCGATCGTGCTGGTAGTCCCATTAATCCTCCCGGTAGCGGCCGGTTACGACGTCAATCCAGTGCATCTGGGAATCGTATTTTTGGCCGCCATGCAGCTTGGTTATTTGACGCCGCCAGTCGGTTTGAATCTCTTCATCGCAAGTTATCGATTCGAAAAACCGATCATGGAGGTGTACTCCGCGACTTTCCCATTCCTGATTATCCTGATGTTGTCGGTCATTCTGATAACATTCTTGCCGCAGCTTTCGCTGCTGTTTCTACCGGATTGATTACCCGCAAATATGAGCTTCTCAAGATTTGGAATTGCCGCCGCATCCCTGCTCATTGCCGTTTCGCCCCAGGTTTTTGGCCTCGACGACATAGAGCTGCCGCCCGGCTTTGGCATTGATGAGTACGCGGATGTACCCAATGCTCGTTCTCGCCGACGGGTCGATGTTGGTCAGCGATGACTCTAGTGGCAAGGTATATCGTATAAGCTATGCGACAGACGAAAAATAGGAACAACAGATATGAGTAGCAAGAATTTCGTTGCCCGTGTGGCAATCAGTATTTGGCGAGGCGTTGACGGTGTTAGAAAAATCCTACACGTACTGTTGTTGCTGCTGATCTTTATTCTGTTTTTTGGAGCCATGTCCGGGGCACCAACAATGATTCCTCAGCAGGCTGCATTATTCTTGCAACCGGCCGGTCCTTTGGTCGAACAACTCGACGGCGATCCATACGATCGGGCGCGTGCGAAACTACTGGGCGAGGTGCCGCCGCAGACTTTGGTTCAGGATGTCGTCGATGCACTGGCTTATGCCAAGAATGACGATCGAATCTCGGCAGTCCACCTTGAACTCAGTGCGATAAGCGGTGGCGGATTGACGAAATTGCGCCGCATCGGCGAGGCTATCGATGACTTCAAATTATCGGGCAAGCCGGTTGTAGCCAGCGCCTCCTACTATAGTCAGGCGGGTTATCATCTGGCCGCGCACGCAGATGAGCTATATATGCACCCTGAAGGCATTGTCTTCATCCAGGGGTACGGTGCCTTTCGAAGCTATTATAAAGACGCTATCGACTTGTTGCGCCTGGACTGGAACGTTTTTCGAGTGGGCACGCACAAATCGTTTGTTGAGCCGTATACGCGAACGGGCATGTCGCCAGAAGATCGTGAGTCACTGACGGGTCTGATCGGACAGTTCTGGTCGATGTACCAAGAGGACGTTGAGAATGCCCGTGGCCTGGATGGCGGAACGCTCGACGATTTCGTGCAAAACCTGGTTGGACATGTTGAGGCCGCGAACGGTGATATCGCGATCGCATCGAAAGATGCGGGATTAATCGATGAACTCTTGGGTCACGCCGAGCTGCGCGCCGTTATGAAGGCGTACTCCGGGAGCGATGCTGAGGACAGCACGACCTATTCGGCCGTGCATTCGTCCGACTATTTATCGCACATGCGAGTTACCGAAGAAAATGTCGCTCGGGACGAAAACGTCGCGGTGATTGTTGCATCCGGCAATATTCTGAACGGCACTCAACCCTCTGGAACGATAGGTGGCGACTCGACAGCGAAACTGTTGCGGCGTGCGTTATCCGATGAATCTGTGCATGCCGTCGTGCTGCGCGTCGACAGTCCTGGTGGCAGTGTGTTCGCGTCTGAAGTCATCGCAAACGAGATCAAGACATTACAGGCAGCCGGGAAACCAGTTGTCGCTTCGATGGGAAGTGTTGCGGCATCCGGCGGCTACTGGATATCGGCAGTTGCCGACGAAATTGTGGCGAGCCCGGCAACGGTGACTGGATCGATTGGTGTTTTCGGCATGTTCCCAACCTACCAGAGAACCTTGGACGCAGTGGGCGTCACGACGGACGGTGTCGGTACGACGCCTTGGGTAGGGCAACTCCGCCCGGACCGGAAGATGTCTGACGAGATGAAACAGTTATTCCAGTTAATGATCAACGACACCTATGACGACTTTATTTCGGGGGTCGCGGAACTGCGTGAAATGGATAAATCGGTCGTCGATGGTATCGCACAGGGGCAGGTTTGGACCGGCCAGGATGCTTTGCAACATGGGCTCGTTGATTCTCTAGGAAACTACGAGGACGCGATTCGAATTGCGGCGGAACTTGCAGGTCTTGATGCTGGAACCTACGGGCGCAAAATCATCGAGACTCGACTGACACCGACCGAGCAGATGATGCTGGATTTCGTATCGCTGTCGAAGAGCGCTGGAATCGACATAGGCAGCATATTGCCGGAGCGCAGTATTCTCGAGGCATTTGCTAACAATCTCGAAGAGTTGCTGTCAGGCGCCGCTCAATTCAACGACCCGAAGGGCATTTATTCGCACTGTCTGTGTGAGTTCAACTAACTATTGCCAATTCAGAATGACTTTGCCCGTTTGACCCGATTCCATGAGTTCGAAAGCAGACTGAAACTCATCGACCGGGTAATGGTGAGTGATGATCGGTTCGATATTGAGACCGCTCTGCAACATGCTCGACATTTTGTACCAGGTTTCGAACATCTCACGCCCGTAGATTCCCTTGAGCACAAGGCCCTTGAAGATGACGTCCTTCCAGTCGATGACAGTTTCTTCGGGTGGGATTCCGAGGATGGCAATCTTGCCACCGTGATGCATGGTTCGCAGCATGTCGCGGAACGCCGTTGGATTCCCGGACATCTCCATACCGACATCGAAGCCTTCCTCCATGCCGAGACTTTTCATCACCTCGTCGAGAGACTCGGTCGTGACATTCAATGCGCGAGTAGCGCCCATCTTTCTCGCCAGCTCGAGTCGGTAATCGTTGACATCGGTGATGACGACGTGGCGTGCACCGGCATACTTTGCAATAGCGACTGCCATGACACCGATCGGCCCGGCTCCGGTGATCAATACATCTTCACCAACGAGATCAAATGACAGTGCTGTGTGGGTCGCATTGCCCAGCGGATCCAGAATCGATGCCATGTCGTCACTGATACCGTCGGGTAGCTTAAAAACGTTAAATGCCGGAACCGATAAATATTCAGCGAACGCACCCGGGCGGTTGACCCCTACACCAGCTGTGTTCATGCAAAGATGTCGACGTCCCGCGCGGCAGTTTCTGCAAGTGCCGCAAGTAATATGACCTTCGGCTGAGACGCGATCGCCGACCGAAAAGCCGCGCACCTCGACGCCCATCTCGACAATTTCACCGCAAAATTCATGGCCAACGGCCAGTGGCACAGGAATAGTCGCCTGCGCCCAATCATCCCACTTGAAGATATGAATATCGGTACCGCAGATCGCCGTCTGTTTGACCTTGATCAATACGTCATTGTGTCCCACTTCCGGAGTGGCAATGTCTTCCATCCAGATGCCGCGTTCAGCTTTGGCTTTGACCAGTGCTTTCATTGCAATTCCTATTTAATAACGTTCAGTTCACGCCCAACGGCTGTAAACGCATCGATAGCTTTATCCAGTTGCTCGCGGGTCAACCCTGCCGACATTTGTGTACGAATTCGAGCTTGCCCCTTGGGCACGACGGGGAACGAGAATCCGACCACGTAAACACCGCGTTGCAGCAGTTTATCGGCCATTTCGGTCGCAAGGCGCGCATCGCCGAGCATAACGGGAATAATGGGGTGCTCGCCGGGTTTGAGTTCGAAGCCGCGCTCGGTCATGTTCGATCGAAAATAGGCAGCATTGTTGTGCAATTTTTGCTGCAGCGAATTGTCGCGTTGCAGAAGGTCGAGGACAGCGATTGATGAAGCCGCGATCATCGGCGCGACGGAATTGGAAAACAGATACGGTCTTGAGCGCTGCCGCAGCCAGCCAACGACTTCCTTACGCCCCGACGTATACCCACCGGACGCTCCACCCAGGGCCTTGCCTAATGTGCCCGTGATAATGTCGATGCGACCCATGACACCGCGATACTCGTGCGTGCCGCGACCGTGCTCGCCGAGGAAACCGGTGGCATGACAATCGTCGATCATTGTCATTGCACCATGTTTGTCGGCCAGCTCGCAGATCTGGTCGAGGCTGGCGATAGTGCCATCCATTGAGAAAACACCGTCAGACACAATCAGCCGATTGTCAGCTGCCACGGCGTCGTTGAGTCTTGACTCCAGATCCTGCATATCGTCATTGGCATAACGAAATCGCTGCGCTTTGCAGAGGCGAATGCCGTCGATAATGCTGGCGTGATTAAGCGCATCGCTGATGACTGCGTCATCAGGACCCAGAATCGTCTCAAACAGACCACCATTGGCGTCGAAACATGACGGGTAGAGGATCGTGTCTTCAGTGCCGAGAAACTCACTGATGCGATCTTCCAGTTGTTTGTGGATGGTCTGGGTGCCACAAATGAATCGGACTGAAGCCATGCCGTAGCCAAAATCGTCGAGCGCCTTATGTGCCGCAGCGATCACCTCGGGGTGGTTGGCGAGGCCGAGATAGTTGTTGGCACAGAGGTTAAGGACTTCGCTAGTAGCGCCGTTTGATTGGACGTTGATAGCCGCTTGTTGGGGCCCGGCGATGAGTCTTTCGGATTTAAATAATCCCTCGGCTTTGAGGGATTCCGTCTCTCTTGCGAGGGAATCAAAGAAGGCTTGGGACACGGTTATTCTCGAGGACCAGTAAGGCTGGAAATTATATATGGAATTGAGCCGAATACCGATGCCCGAAGCGCGGATAATGACCTATAATCGCCGCCTTAAGTCCTTTTTCGACACCACCCAGAAGGTGGGTCTTCGGAGTCATTCCATGAGCTTTGTAGATCAGCCGGCTGCCCGCGAAGGCAGAATTTCATACATCAACGATCAGTTTCTCACGGACGAGGCCGCATTGGTCCGAAAGCTCGCGGACGACGCTGATCCCGGTGGCGCCGCGCGCCAGAAGATTCAGGCAACCGCTGCGCAACTGGTAGCAGCGGTGCGCAAGAATTCCAAGACAGACGGCGGCATCGAGGCGTTCCTGCAGCAATACGATCTGTCGTCGGCAGAGGGCGTGTTGCTCATGTGTATTGCAGAGGCCTTGCTTCGCATTCCGGACGCCGACACGGCTGATCGACTGATCGCCGACAAAGTCACATCGGCGCAGTGGAAGGACCATATCGGTGCCAGCGATTCTCTGTTCGTCAACGCATCAACCTGGGGCTTGATGCTGACAGGGCAAATCCTGAGTCTCGATGAATTGGCCAAGAGCAATCCGGGGCAGGCACTTGGCAAGATGGTTGGGCGCGTCGGTGAACCGTTCGTCAGAACCGCAATGCGACAGGCCATGAAGATCATGGGCCACCAGTTTGTTATGGGGCGTACGATCGCCGAGGCGATCAAACGCTCAAGCAAGAACGAAGTGCTACCGTATCGACACTCCTACGACATGCTTGGCGAGTCCGCTTTGACAATGGACGACGCAAGGCGCTATCTCGAAAATTATCATTCGGGTATCGCGAGTATCGGCAAGTCCATTGTTGGCGAGTCTATGGATGTATTCGAAGCACCGGGTATCTCCGTAAAGCTCTCCGCATTGCATCCACGTTATGAATTCACGCACGAAGATCGGGTCATGCGGGAACTGGTTCCCGAAGTCCTTGAGTTGGCGAAGCACGCGAAAGAGATTGGTATCGGTCTTACCATCGATTCCGAAGAAGCGGATCGTCTGGAAATGTGGCTCAATATTTTCGAAAGGGTCTACCGCGATCCGGCACTCGACCATTGGGATGGCTTCGGACTTGCCGTTCAAACGTATACGCGACGTGGCAGTGACACGGTGCGTTTTCTTACGGAATTGGCGGG
>Ga0209344_10005034_pt1 | contig 11669 bp, 10 predicted proteins | sample Cruoilmetagenom6_FD_187293 | JGI IMG/M metagenome (GOLD analysis project Ga0209344, IMG submission 187293) | Oil polluted marine microbial communities from Coal Oil Point, Santa Barbara, California, USA - Santa Barbara Oil Seep Sample 6 (SPAdes)... | ecosystem: Environmental > Aquatic > Marine...
CGATCTCGAGCAGATGGCCTCATTGCCCCAGGAGCGCCGGGTCCTGGTGACTGCGCACGACGCCTTCTCGTACTTCGGACGCGCGTACGGCGTCGAGGTCCGTGGCCTGCTCGGGATCAGCACGGCGGCCGAAGCCGGGACCGCCGATGTCCAGGAGCTTGCCGAGTTCATCGCTGAGAGAAATCTCCCAGCGGTCTTTGTGGAGTCGTCGGTGCCGCCACGGTTCATCGAAGCACTGACCGAGGCTGTGAAGGCGCGGGACGGTGACGTGACCATCGGCGGCAGCCTTTACTCCGATGCTCTTGGAAGTCCCGGTGGACCTGCCGAGACCTATGTAGGCACCGTGCGGGCCAACGTCGAGACCATCGTTGGGGCGATGTCGAAATGACCGGCGGCAGAATCTCCATGAAGTGGATGGCCTGCGTTGCCGGTGTGTGGGCTCTGATGGCGCCGGGTTGGTCTTCAGCCAAGGATCCGCTGATCACCGATCGGCCCGATTTCACCGAGAGCGCTTTTGTGGTTGGTCGAGGCGCGGTTCAGCTCGAGGGCGGCGGAACATACGCGGACTTCGGTCATGAGTCTGCGACGACCCTCCCGGAACTCCTGGTGCGGTGGGGCATCACCCGAACAGTCGAGCTACGCTTCCTCGCCCCGACCTATGCCTGGATCGATGGGCCGAACGGCTCGGATTCCGGCTTTCTCAGCTCCGCTCTTGGAGCCAAGATCGCGCTCAACGATGGTGATGGCGACGGCTTCTGGGGCAGAACCGGCGCCAGCGTTATCGTAGCGACCACCGTTCCCACCGGGAACTCGGCCGTCGCCTCGTCGGCCTGGCAACCATCGGCGACGCTTTCACTGGCGTGGGATCTGACCGAGGCCGTCGGTCTCGGGGTCAACATCGGTTGGGCTCGGCCCGAGGATGAGGGGCAACGATTCAACTCCTTCTACGGCAGTGTCGCTGCCGGGTTTGGTGTCGCCCAGAACACCTCGGTCTTCGCCGAGCTGATCTTCTTTGACCGGGAGAGTGACCGTGGGCCAAGTACCACGACCTTTCAAACGGGGCTGACGTATCTCATCAATCCCGATCTCCAGTTGGATATCCGGGCCGCGCGACGTTTGAGCAGTGAGGGCGCCGATATCCTCATCGGTCTCGGTGCATCGGCGAGGTTCTGAGGAGGAATGATGGCCATTGACGACACACCAGCAATGGAGGTCGAGGACCTCACCGTCGCCTACTCGGATCAACCGGTGCTCTGGGACATCGATCTCACGGTTCCGGCGGGTGACAAGATGGCCATTGTCGGACCAAACGGCGCCGGCAAGAGCACCCTGATCAAGGCGGCCATGGGGCTGGTCCCATCGGTGGCCGGCGAGGTCCGGGTCTTTGGCCGGCCCTTTGCCAAGGGGAATGGCGAGATCGCCTATGTCCCGCAACGATCGAGCCTCGAATGGGACTTCCCCACAGATGTGCTCGATGTGGTCACCATGGGCACTTACGGAAGCCTCGGCTGGTTTCGGCGACCCGGGAACGTGGAGAGGGATCGTGCACGCGCCGCCCTTGAAGAAGTCACCATGGGAGCCTTCGAGCGTCGGCCCATCGCCCAGCTCTCGGGCGGCCAACAGCAACGGGTGCTGCTGGCCCGCGCCCTGGTTCAGGAAGCGCCGATCCTCATGCTCGATGAGCCCTTCCAGGGGGTTGACGCGCCCACCGAGCAGGCCATCGTCGCCGTCCTCGATCGGCTCTCGGACGAAGGCAAGACCGTGATCGTGGTCCACCACGATCTCCAGACCGTGCCCGAGTACTTTGACTCGGTGTTGCTTCTCAACGTTCGGGCCATTGAATCGGGACCTGTGACCGAGGTCTTCACCGAGGACAATCTGCGCCTGACCTTCGGTGGGAGGGTCGGGGTCCTGGCCCAGCTCGCCGCCACCGTGAACGAGGGCTGATGGACTTTTTCTCCGACTACACCCTGCGCGTGGTCGCCCTCGGTTCTGGGGTGCTCGGCGCCGCCGCAGGCGCTTTGGGTTCCTTCGCCTATCTGCGGCGTCAGAGCCTGGTGGGTGATGCCCTCAGCCACGCCGCGTTGCCGGGGATCGCGCTGGTCTTTCTCCTCACCGGGAGCAAGGCGCCGCTGCCCATCATGATCGGGGCCGCTCTTGCCGGGTGGGTTGCCACCCTGGCCGTTCGTTTGGTGGTTCGACGCAGCCGGGTTCCTTACGACAGCGCCCTCGGGATGGCGCTTGCGGTCTTCTTCGGCTTTGGTCTGGTCCTTCTGACCCAGATTCAGAAGCGGCCTGATGCCGCCCAGGCGGGATTGGAGTCTTTCCTCTTCGGCCAGGCGGCGTCGCTCCTGAGAGAAGACGTCATCGTCATGAGCGTTCTCGGGACCGCCTGTTTGATCCTTCTGGGCCTGTTGTGGAAAGAGTTCAAGCTTCTGAGTTTTGACAGCGAGTTCGGGGACAGTCTGGGCAGACCCATGCGCCGGCTCGATGGGATCTTCACTCTTCTGTTGGTCGTCGCAGTGGTCATCGGTCTGCGCACCGTCGGCGTGGTGCTCATGTCGGCCATGGTCGTGGCGCCGGCTGCTGCGGCGCGGCAGCTGACCAACCGACTCGCCCCAATGGTTGGTCTCGCGGCCGCCATCGGAGTCTTTTCCGGGGTCACCGGGGCGGTTCTGAGCTCCATGGTGCCGCGACTGCCCACCGGACCGACCATCGTCCTGGTGCTGAGCACCATCGTGGTCCTCTCATTGATCTTCGCACCCGGTCGGGGATTGCTCTGGCGCTGGATCAAGCTCGGGCGGTTGCAACCGGCTGCCGCCCTCGACCCTGTACTGATGCACCTCTTTGCCCTGGCGCAACAGCACCCCAACGAACCGGATCACGGCCACGGGGTCGGGGTTCTGCGCACCATGAGTCCGGTGGGCGCCGATGTCGAACAAGCCTTGGAGGATCTGCTGAATCGGGGCCTGGTTCACGGCGTTGGCGACGAGCTGTGGGCGCCGACCCCCATCGGGCGCCGTGAGGCCGAGCGGGCCATCAAGGCCCAGACCGAGGTGTCGTCATGACACCGGAACTGGAAATTCTCGCCATCGCAGTCGTCACGGCTGTGGCCGCGGCGCTACCGGGCACCTATCTGGTCCTTCGGCGCACGGCGATGGTCTCCGACGCAATTTCACACGCCATCCTGCCGGGGATCGTCGTCGCATTTTTTCTCACCCGGGACCTCAACTCGCCGCTCTTGCTTCTGGCGGCGGCATTGACGGGTGTCTTGACCGTGGTGCTCATCGAAGCATTGATCCGCACTCGGTTGGTGCCCGAGGACGCATCCATCGGGCTCGTGTTCCCCGCTCTCTTCTCCATCGGAGTGATCCTCATTTCCAAGGGGGCGTCCGATGTCCACCTCGACACCGACGCCGTTCTGCTCGGCGAACTCGCCTTCGCGCCCTTCCATCGACTGACGGTGGGAGGCGCCGATCTCGGACCCGCCGCCCTGTGGAGCATGGGCGTGATCCTCGTGGTCAACGCGGTGTTGATTCTCCTGGCGTGGAAGGAGCTCAAGCTCGCCACCGTCGATGCCGGGCTGGCTGCGCTACTCGGGTTTCAACCGCTGATTATTCACTATGGGCTCATGACCATGGTCTCAGTGACCGCGGTGGGGGCGTTCGACGCGGTGGGCTCCATCCTGGTCGTGGCGCTGATGATCGCGCCGCCGGCCACCGCCTATCTGCTCGCCGAGAGGCTCGGCCCGATGATCGGCCTCGCCGCCATCATCGCCGGCGCAGGGGCGGTTCTGGGTTGGGCCGGTGCGTTGGCGCTGGATGTTTCCATCGCCGGCTCCATTGCGACCGCCAGCGGTCTGCTCTTTGCCGTAGCGTTTCTTCTCGCACCGCGGCGGGGCCTCGTCGCCCAGGCGCAACGGCGGTCGGGGCAGCGACTCGATTTCGGGGTACGGATGTTGCTGGTCCATCTGCTCCACCACGAGGAGACGCCCGAGGCCGCCGAGGAGTGCCGCGAGGCGGGACTTCATCGCCATCTCGGATGGCGTGAATCGTGGACCAGGAGGGTCGTCGGCAAGGCCGAGAATCGAGCTCTCATCTCCCGCCGGGGTGAGCTCGTTCTGCCGACCGACCAGGGCCGCCGGCTCGCCGATGACGCGGTTGTTGGGTTCAGCGAGTAGAGCGCGGTTCTCGCTGCTCGATGCTGGATCATCGCACCATCGCAGACGGAGAAACCGCAGATAGCGCAGATGGACGCAGATTTCATCGCACATCTCATCGCAGCATCGCAGATTGCCCACAGATCACTCAGATAGACACGGATTCCATCGCATGCATGGCAGACGGAGAAACCGCAGATAGCGCAGATATGCGCAGATTTCATTGCGGTCATCGCATTTGAAAGTTGGCGTCGGGTTGCCGGTACGGCGTCAGACTTCGTGGAAGAGCGTTCCCTACCGGAAGGAGACTGAAGGTGGGGTTAACCCCACCCTACACCTGAGCCAGCGATTAGACGTAGGGTGGGGCTGGCCCCACCTTCAGAGTCGCAGCGGTTGGATTCGCTCATCCGAGAGGCAGTGGGACGCGCCGGTGCGTGGGGGATGTTCCGCGTGGCCTGGCTTCCCGGAGGACCGGCCTTCTGGGACGCCGGGCGTCCCGGCGTCCCAGCGTCGCACCATCGGCGCGGTCGCGAGAAGGATGACTGAAGGACTGCGACCACGCCGATGGTGCGCCGACGGCCTGCTTCGCGGTGTGAAGAGGTGCACTGGAGCGATGTGCCGCGAGGGTTGCCCGGCAAAACATTGTGCGGAGCGCGGAGCGCAGCCGGATGGGCATCGTAGGCACAATGTTAAGCCCGGCACGCCCCGGTGGGGGCCATATGCCCGCGGGTTCAGGGGTGGCCCCGGCACTCCCCGGTGAGCAGCTCCCCGTTCCGCGTTCTCATGGGAGCATGCGGGATTGGCCATGACCGGACGTGCCGTCCTTGATCAATGTTCGGCACTGCGGGTCGTTTCGGTTGGGTGGAATGCAACGCCGATCATTGTCAAGGGGGGCAATCTCGGGCACCCGCGATGATGGAACCATGTCGGGATCGCGTTCGGAGGTCCACGCTCGCGGCTTTGTCCTGGGCATCGAATCCCTTTCCGGTTCCGGTTCCGAACACGGACGCGCGTACGGTACCCGACCCGATGGCCTCTCGGCGGCAATCGGGCTACAATGAATGCTCTGGAGGAACGCATGCGCGTCATCGAAGGAAAACTTGATGCTAAAGGTCTGCGGTTCGCCCTGGTGGTGAGCCGTTTCAACGAGGCCCTGACCTCGCGTCTGGAATCGGGCGCGGTGGACTGTCTCGAGCGCCACGGTGCGTCGAGCGACGACATCACCATCTATCGGGTTCCAGGCGCCTGGGAGATCCCTTTTGTCGCCAGCAGACTCGCCAAGACCGGGAAACACGATGCCGTTGTCTGCCTCGGTGCGCTGGTTCGTGGCGGAACGGCGCACTTCGAGCTCATCGCCGCTGAAGTGTCCAAGGGCATTGCTCAGAGCGCCATGAGTTCGGGGGTTCCCATGACTTTCGGTGTGATCACCGCGGAGAACCTCGAGCAGGCCGTCGAGCGGGCCGGGACCAAGATGGGCAACAAGGGCTGGGAAGCTGCATTGGCAGCCGTCGAGATGGCTCGATTGTTCGAGGGGTTTGACGGAGGCGACGAGTGACTGTCGCCATGCCAACGGTGCACTGAGATGGGGATGCGCCGTCGCGCCCGTGAGCTCGCGCTGCAACTCCTGTATCAACACGAGCACACCGGCGCCGATCTCGATGCCATGCAGACTGAATTTGACGAATGGACGGGTGCTGCGGACGAGGTTCGCGAATTCGCGGACTATCTGCTCCGAGGAACGCTATCCGATCTCGAAACGCTCGACGGTGAGTTGGCGCAACAGACCGCGCACTGGAAGCTCGAACGCCTCGCTGCGGTCGATCGAAACATCCTGCGGTTGGCCATGTTCGAGTTGATGCACGAACCCGACACGCCCTCTGCGGTTGTGATCGACGAGGCCATCGAGATCGCCAAGAAATTCGGCGCTGAAGAGTCCGGGCGGTTCGTCAACGGCGTTCTCGACGGATTCATCAAACGGAGGGCGGGAGCGCGGTGAAGACCCGCCTCATCAGTCTCGTGCTTCTCGCGGCCGGAGCGGTCCACGCGGAGGAGGCTGTCTATCGGATGCGGGGACCGATGCTCCCAGTTGCGCACAACGCCAACGGCTATGCGGTCGGCGTACGCGATCTGGCCGACGGGAGCATCGAGGTCCACGTCGAGACCTCGCTCAATCCCATCGGCGCCAGCGGCACCTTTGCCGGTGTCGAGGCCGGGATCGGACCCTCGGTTCCCGACGGGTTCGAGCTCCCGTCGAGCCTTCGTTCCGCGTTGAGACCCGAAATGGAGGCGTGGGAGGCGGCCACAACGGTCCTGGAGTGGGTCACCGACCGGGTGACGCTCATCGACAACGATCGCCGCCCTCAGGATGCCGTTTCCGTGATCAGGCAGAGGGGCGGCCGCTGCTCGGGGCTCGCCAACGCGACCGCGGCGCTTTTGATGGCGGCGGGATTCGAGGCCCGAACCGTGAGTGGTCTGCTGATCACCGGGCGTCGAGCCATCCCGCACCGTTGGGTGGAAGCCCGTCTTCCAGGGGCCGGCTGGGTTCCCACCGACCCGACCCTCGGTCTTTGGGTCATCACAGCGAGGCACGTGGCGTTTGGTGAAGCCGTCGACCGGGTCCCCAAGATCGAGATCGTCGAAGCTGCATTGGGCGATCTTCACCGCCTGCCGCGGATGGGTACGACCATGATCCGTCCCAACGAGGGCGCCGAACTCGTCTGTCGCCTCAGCGGCGCTTCGGATGGTCGTTCGGTCATGGCTTCGCTCGAGAGAGGGTCGGATCTCAGACGAGGCGTCCTGGGCCCGGAAATGCGGTTCGGGAGCCTCCTTCCGGGTCGCTGGTCGTTGGTCGTCACGGTGGATGGGCGAGTGGTCGAGCGTCGTGATCTCACCCTCAAATCGGGTGTGGTTCACAGCTATGTCGTCCGCCTGCCGTTGGAAGAACCCGAGGAGGTGGGATCGTGAAACGGATTCTCTCAGGCAGTCTCACCCATCTGGCGCCACCCGCGCTCATGAGGTTGCTCTCCGCTACGGCAACCAGCGGTGTCCTCGAGTTGGTGACGGATGAAGGTTCCTTCCGGATGGAGATCGATCACGGCTGGACGGCGGTGCCTCCTCCCGACCAGTTGGACAATGCGAGCCGAGTCCTTTCGTGCGGCGAGGGCGCCTTCAGATTCGAGCCGGGCGAAGTGCCGCCTATCGAGGGACAGTCGCTGAGTCTGGGAGCGTTTGCCGATGCGGTTCGATCGGGTCTGCGCGATCTTGAGAGTGGCCACATCACTGATATCGAGGTCGACAGGTTGGTCTCGGGCGAGATCGCCGAGATCGCCCAGGCGGCAACGCTGCCGAACATCCACCTGCTTCCGTCGAAACCGCCGCTGAATCCGCTCGATGATCTGCTCGAAGGTCTGGCGGACCAGGCGCCGCAGGAGCTGCTCTTTGCCCAGGTCGGCGTTGTGGCTCCCGATCCCCGTCTTTGGCGTGGGGCCGTGGAGAACGAGTGGCGCCGACGCGGGTGGGAGGTTCGACAGATCGGTACGAACGACGAACTCGAGCCGGCCAACCTCGATGTCATGGTTGTGCATCAGGCGCAGGGTGTGAGCCGCGCCGGCAACGAGGAGCGATGGCTCGATCTCGTCCGCCGGGCCCGCGAATCCGAACCGCCACTGCCGGTGATCTGGGCCGCACCCCTTGGTGATCCCACCTGGGTGCACGAGCTGGTGACGGCCGGTGTCAGTTTCCTGCTGCCGGTTCCGCCGGGAGAGGGAGGCGAGGTCCAGGGTCGTTTCATCGAGGATCTCACCACCGTGGTGGATAGAGAACTGCGATCGTTGAGCCCGGTCAGCCGCACGGTCCTGCCGGTGGCGGTGACCGAACTCGTGGATGCGCTTCTCCACGAGGCCGACCCCGAACAGGCAGTCGGTGTCCTCCTGCAGCTGGCGTCGGATCACCTTCTCAGGGGGGCGGTGCTCGTGGTCGAGGAAACCGCCATCCGGTGTCGAGCCGGGTTCGGCTATCCCCTGGTTCGAGGTACTCAGGCACTCCCGCGAGGGCTCGGGATCCTGGAGCGGGTCATCAGATCGAGTGAGCCCACCATGGGTGTCGATCCCAAGGCCGGTGGGTCGCATCGGCTCGCGGAGGTCCTCGGTGTTGATGAGTTGCCGTCGGCGACGGCCGTGATCCCTCTGGGTGTCGGAGCAGAGGTCACCGGGATCCTCGTTGCGGATCGAGAAGGCGAGTCGCTTCCTGATCTTTCCGAGTTGGTGGTGCTCGCCGGTCGGCTCGGGGGGGTTGCGCTCTACTCCTGATCGGAATCCAGCCCCTCTGAAAGTCGTTCTCGATCGTTCAGAAATCTCACACCGGCCGAGATGTCCTTCGACTGGACGGTTTCTGCACGGTCGATTGCTGGAGAGAACCGGAGTGTCGTGTTCGGAGGATACACTGTGCTTTGAATTGACACGCTGTTGCCACTTGGATATGGTTTTGGGAGAGAGATTCCATTTCAGGCCTCGGATGGTGGTCCGATTCGGGGCTCGGTGTCTCGGGGATTTTGAAACGATGTCCAACAACACAGCACAACGGTTGCCCGAATGGTGACTCTGGTCATTGAAGGAACGGGTGGCTCCCAACTGACCTATCAGCTGGAGAAACAGGCGATTTCGGTAGGGGCCTCGAGCAAGAATGACGTGGTTCTCCGGGTCCCCGGTGTTGCTCCTCAGCATCTGATCATCCAACGAAACGGAAAAGTCTTCACCTTTTTGGGTCAGCACCGACAGGTCGTTGTCCTCAACGGCGAGCGCCGGTCGCGGGGTGTTCTCAAGATCGGGGACAAGTTCCGCATCGGCACCGCGACCATCATTTTCAAAGGCAGTGACGAGAACGAAACCGATGTCGATGTGGTCGAAGCTCCCGAGGAAGGTCCTCCGACCGGAGCCACCACCGGGCGTTCGGCTTCGGCCGACACCAAGAGACGGTCCGAGATCGTTCTTTTCAGAGAACCTCATCGGCTGAGTGACGCTCGCCATCAGATGGTCGAGGTTTTCCGGTCCCGGATTCGTTCGGATATCGTGCCCTCGCTCAGGGCGCTTTTCGCAAGCATCTTCAAAGACCGCAAAGCGCTTCTCGCGCTGATCGACGAAGAAGGGCAATTCCAACCGGTGGCTTCGCAGTGGGAAGGAGACCTTCCCAAACTCCCCTCTCGGACCTTTGATGAACTCCAGGAAACGGGCAGGTACGCGGTGCTGCGGCTCGTCGGGAAAGAGATGCTGATCTACCCGGTTGATCGGGGTTCACAACAGCGCAACGCATATCTTCTCGTCGAGTCCACCGCCGAGGACAAGGATGAGGATCAGGAACTGCTCGGCGAGTTCGCCCGAATGCTGTCGGTGCACTGGGATCGGGTCGAGCGATCGACATCGCTCTATGGTGAGTGGGTCAACAAGGCCCAACAGGCGCTCGAAACCAATCTTCCAGGTACCTCGCAGGCGGTTCGAGTCCTTCGGGACAGCGTCGGTGCGGCTGCGCGGTCCCCATCCCCGGTGATGCTCTGTGGGCTACCCGGATCGGGTCGGATGTTCTTGGCAAACCTGATTGCTTCGCTGCGTCCGGCGGGCGAGCCTGCGGTGCGGGTGTTTCATGCCCGACCCGACGGCGATGCGGCTCTGCGCGTCGAGATCTTTGGTCCCGACCAGGAGGTGGATCGCTCTCCTCTTGCCGAACGATCCCGTGGATCGGTGGTGGTCGTTCGGGACGTGCATGTGATGACCCCGGGTCTGCAGCGGGAGTTGGCTGCAGCGGTGACGGAAGATCTGGAGTCGGCGTACGGGCCGGCGGTGCGGTGGATCGTCACGACCGGTGAGGATGCCACCTCCATGCTCAACGAGGGCGTCCTCGATGTCACCCTCTTCAGGCTCTTTGATCGTCATGTCATCCGGATCCCGTCCCTCGTCGATCGCAGGGAAGACCTCCCGTTGCTCATTGTTCGGCTCCTCGAGAGGGTCGGCGCCGAGCAGGGCAAGGAGATTCGGGGCATCGAGTTGGAGACCCTGAACTCGGTCCTCGAATACACCTTCGACGGGCAGATGACCGAGCTGGTCGGTGAACTTCGTCGTCTGGCCTCGGCAACACCCGATGGTGAGATGGTCCGGGGCGTGGTGCCTCGTCGCGCTTCTTCCGCCCATGGAATTTCGGTCGATGAGACAGAGGAGATCTACGCGTCCCTCATCAATATCGATGATCTCAAGACGGTGATCCCGGCGGTCGAGCGACTCATCATCGATCGCGTCCTTCGTGGCGTCAAGGGAAACCAGAGCAAGGCTGCGAGGACCTTGAATCTCTCTCGGGGTGCGCTCATTTCGAAGATCAAGGATTACGAGATCCCTGACTACAGATCCCTGAGGCACAAGGTCTGACGCCCATCCTTGGGATCAGTCGGTCTTTCGTTTGCCTTTTCTCGGCACGGCCTCGTCCTCGGCCGCCTGTGGGCCGATGAGCTGAGTGACCAGATCCCAGTTGAATCCCAACCAGATCAGAAACGGGAAGGAAAAACGGCCCGGGAGATCGGTGAAGTAGCGCCAGAAGCCGTAGAAATCACGGGCGAAGTCCGAGTAGTGCTGAGCACTCCACTCACCGAGGGAGAGCGCGTAGAGGCATTTGACGTGGAAGTAGAGATTCATCGTCTGAGTGAGATAGAGGATGCACCAGCCCATAAAGAGGCGTTCGAGTTGGCGACGCGAAAACGGTTTCGGGAGGGCCAGGTAGAGGGCGAGCAACACCAGGGTGTTGAAGTGCTTCTCGGTCAACGGGATCGCGGGGATGCCCGAGTCGGTGCGGAAATCGGATCGGTGGACCACCGCCCTGTGGTCTTCCACAACGAGGCGGGTCACTCGGGGATACTCGAACGAGCGGACAAGAAGTTGGGTGAAACCGGAGACCGCGGAATCGAGGACAGGACGGAGAGCCAGCCACACCAACATTGCCACCACCAGGGTCAGTGGCAGGCGTTTCAGAAAGCTTCGATACAGCGTGCCGTCGACGCCCATGTTCTCCTCCGTTCCTTCTCAGCGGTCGGCAAACACCCCGGAATCGGTTGGTCAGTCCGCGTTCTTCTTGGGCGGGAAGGCGAACCAATGAGCCCAGACAATCCACAGGGTGACACCTGCAATGATCACCAACGATTGCCAGATAAAGATGTGAGACGAGTTGAAAAGCTTCGGTAGGTAGATCCCGATGTAGAAGAGCGAAATGATCCGGACCATGTTGATGGCCTGGATGGCCAGGAGGCCCCCGATGACGCCGATCGCCTTTGCTGAGATCTTCGCCGGGAATGCGAGTACCCCGGAAATGAAGATCAGGCTCGTGATCAGACCATTGCAGCCGTTGTAGATCGTGACCGCGAACCGGGGGGATCGGAGCACACACCCGTTGATGGTGATGTCCTCACCGAACCAGCCGAGAAGCGTCCCGGCCACCTTGGCAATCAGGGTCGTGTATGGGACGACAAAGGCAAGAT
>Ga0209344_10005035_pt1 | contig 11665 bp, 7 predicted proteins | sample Cruoilmetagenom6_FD_187293 | JGI IMG/M metagenome (GOLD analysis project Ga0209344, IMG submission 187293) | Oil polluted marine microbial communities from Coal Oil Point, Santa Barbara, California, USA - Santa Barbara Oil Seep Sample 6 (SPAdes)... | ecosystem: Environmental > Aquatic > Marine >...
CTTCCTGAAGCGTCCATATACACTAGTGCCGCAGGCAGCCAGTGAAATGCCGGCAGTGAGTTATTTAGATAAAAATAACAATCTATTACCAGATGATGCGCCTGCCGATAAAGTAGCATTCAGCGTTTATGAAATTCATTTGCGTACCGGTTTGAATTACCAACCACATCCGGCTTTTGCACGCGATGCTAAAGGTGAATTGGAATATCATGCGCTTGCAAGCGATGATTTACGCAATATTCATGCTCTGAGTGATTTCCCGCACAGTGGCACGCGGGAAGTGAAAGCGATGGATTATGTTTATCAGATCAAGCGGCTAGCTCACCCGAGCATTCATTCGCCAATTTTAGGGCTTATGGTGGATTACATTGTCGGTCTTAAAGAGTACGTCGCAACTTTGCAACTTGCTAAAGAAAAGAGCCCTAATACTTTCCTTGATCTCCACGACTATCCGCTGAAAGGCGTACAGACAGTGGACGACCGCACTTACCGTATCAAGATTTACGGTAAATATCCACAGTTTGCTTATTGGTTGGCGATGACGTTTTTTTCACCCATGCCGGTGGAGGCTGAGCGCTTTTATGCGCAGGAAGGAATGTCCGAGCGCAACCTGGTTCTGGATTGGTGGCCTGTGGGTAGTGGGCCGTATTATCTGTCGGAAAATAATCCCAATCAGCGTATGGTGCTGACGCGCAATCCACATTTCTTCGGCGAATTTTATCCGACGGAAGGTGAAGCTGGGGATGAAGAAGCTGGTTTGCTGGCTGACGCGGGCAAACCTCTGCCGTTAATCAATAAAGTAGTGTTTAGTCTGGAGAAGGAGACCATTCCCTACTGGAATAAATTTCTGCAAGGGTATTATGATGCTGCGGGCATCAGTTCTGATAGTTTTGATCAAGCAGTACAGGTGGATGTTGGCGGCGAGACTAACGTAACAGATGAGATGAAAGCACAAGGCATTAAGCTTTCTACATCGGTAGCCACCTCAACTATGTATATGGGTTTCAACTGGCTTGATCCAGTTGTGGGAGGGGCGAGTGAACGTGCGACCAAGTTGCGTCGTGCTATTTCCATTGCAGTGGATTTCGAGGAATTTATTTCCATTTTTGCTAACGGCCGCGGTATTAGCGCGCAGTCACCTATTCCACCTGGTATTTTCGGCTACCGCGAAGGCGAAGCAGGCATCAATCATTACGTGTATGACTGGGTCAACGGTGCTCCTCAACGTAAATCAATTAATGAGGCAAAGAAACTGTTGGCCGAAGCCGGCTATCCCGATGGTTTGGATGAAGAAACAAAACAGCCGCTGATAATTTATATTGATACTACCGCTACTGGCGTGGGCAGTAAATCGCGTTTGGATTGGCTACGCAAGCAATTCGATAAACTCAATCTGCAACTTGTGGCGCGTAGCACTGACTACAATCGCTTCCAGGATAAGTTACGCAAAGGTTATGCGCAGATGTTTTATTTCGGGTGGAACGCTGATTATCCTGACCCGGAGAATTTTTTATTTTTGCTGCACGGAGCGCAGGGCAAGGTCTTAAAGGGTGGCGAGAACGCGTCGAATTACAATAGCCCAGAATATGACCGTCTGTTTGAGCAGATGAAGAACATGGAAAACGGCCCATTGCGCCAGGAAATAATTGATAAAATGCTGGAAACTTTGCGCCGCGATGCGCCATGGATATGGGGGCAACATCCTAAAGATTATGTGCTGCATAATGCTTGGTTGAACAATAGCAAGCCCAATAAAATGGCCAATAACAATATTAAATATTTGCGCATAGATGCAGCACTACGTGATGAACTGCGTAGCCGCTGGAATCAGCCGAAGCTATGGCCATTGTGGTTGATTGGTATCGCGCTTGCCTTGCTGGGCTGGTGGCTGCGGCGAGCATTGTTGCAGCGAGAAGAAGCGCGATGATTTTTTCGAGTAACTCCCCATTACTTGTTGCGACGGCTGGCGGTAGACCGCGGCTTGAATAGTGGTGTTAATATCCTGTAGCTTGCTATGGGGTGCTTTAATCTTAAATTAAGTGTTAAAGTACAAGGTAGTTTTATAAGCGTGCTTGATAAAATTTTAAGTTTTTAGATATAACAGGCGGGTGTGCGGCAACACTTTTTTTGCCGCAATTTTTAAAGAAAGGGAAGTTTTGAATACTTTTAAAAAAACAGCATCTGGGGCCGCGTTGATAGCAATTTTGGCTGCCGTGCCAGTGATTAGCCACGCTTATCCTGCCAATCCAGAGGAATGCAAGGCAGCAGAAGGCAGATGGATAGATTTTGAAACTACACCTGCTGATGGCTGGTGCCGCGACGCTAAATCAACTCCTCTAGGCCCAGTATTAGTCTGTGCAATGGTTAAGGGGATTGAACGAAAAATAGATTCGGAAATGGTATGCTTCCCGCGTGAAGCAGCAAGGCTAAAACTGTTGTTGGAGCATGACGTTTCAGCCAGAACAAACTGAAAATATAGAGAAAAAATAGACGCTAAGTTGGAACGTAATGGCTAAACTTTACACAGCTATTACCAAACATCTAAGTGAATCCTTGGTATTAATCGTGCTCATCTAATAAACAGTAAATCATCGGCCACTGGTAATTTTGCTGGCTCATTTGTGAGTTTAACAGGTGCTCAGAATGAGCCAGCATAGGCTTTTACTCAATGATCAGTGATGAATATTTTGTATTGTCCTTAGGACTGAATGAGCAGAAATTTTTAATTATCATTGAAAACTGTCGAGTACAGATTTTATGAAAAATATAGCCACGTGAACTGAAGTAAACCCCCCAGGAGCAGATGTTTCAGTAAATATTGAATAAGATGCTGAATCGGCACCGCACACTACAGCAATCAGCAAGCCAGGTTGATCAGAACGGAAGCAGTTGAATAATGCGGTGCCCTGTCTTGGATGAAGATCGATCAATCCTCTCGGTTCGATTGGTGATGGTGGGAGTGAATAATACCTTGCTGCGCTGAGACATCCGCAACCTGCGTAAGATTCTGCACTAAAGGTTGCTTTTGTGTGCCCGAATTGAGCAATCTCCGCCAAGTTTGGTGCACCAGCAAAATTCAAATTACTATCAATAGTTGATGGCTAAACCGTGAAATAGATTTTTCAGGGATGACTATGTAAATTTATAATTTGTAGCTTATTTTTTCGGACAAGCATAGGTACATCATGTATCGCCTCTTCCCTTCTAATCCATTTTGGTATGCAAGCGTTTCCTACAGTTACCCCTAAATGATCGCTTACCTTATCCGCCGTCTTCTGTATGCTATCCCGATATTGATCGGCGTGAATTTACTCACCTTTTCACTTTTTTTCGTGGTGAATACGGCAGACGATATGGCGCGGATGCAATTGGGCATGAAGCGCGTTACGCCTGAAGCAATCGAAAAGTGGAAGCAACAGTATGGTTATGATAAACCGCTGTTATTTAATGCTTCTGCAGAGGGCGGGAGCAAAATTATCGATACGATTTTTTTTCAAAAATCGGCCAAGATGTTTGTATTTGATTTCGGTTCGTCCAACGACGGCCGTAATATTGCGCGTGAAATTCAAACTCGTATGATGCCAAGTCTCGCCATCGCGCTGCCGACTTTTTTTATTGGCCTGCTCATCTATATTACTTTCGCGCTGCTGATGACATTTTTCAGAGCGACTGCGCTGGATATGCTGGGCGTATCGTTTTGTGTAGTACTGATGTCCATCTCTGGTCTGTTTTATATCATTGGCGGGCAGTTCGTGGCGAGTAAATTGTGGCACTGGGTGCCGATCTCTGGTTATGCGGGCGGTATTGACAGTATCAAGTTTGTTCTGTTGCCTGTGTTGATTGGCGTAATGGGTAGTGTCGGTGCCAGTAGCCGTTGGTATAGAACAATTTTTTTGGAAGAGATCGGTAAGGACTATGTGCGAACTGCTCGCGCTAAAGGCTTGTCGGAATTGCGCGTGTTATTCCGTCATGTGCTGAAGAATGCAATGATCCCGATTTTAACTGGTGTGGTGGTCGTCATTCCGCTGCTGTTCATGGGCAGCTTGCTGACCGAATCATTCTTTAGTATCCCCGGCCTGGGCAGTTACACTATAGACGCAATCAAAGCGCAGGACTTTGGTGTGGTGCGTGCCATGGTATTTCTTGGTTCGATGTTGTATATCGCCGGTTTAGTGTTGACAGATATCTCATATACCATCGTTGACCCACGAGTGAGGTTGCAATGAGTGCCTATAGAAGCCTATTGCCTGTTTGCAATGAGTCGTTTATTAAGCTTAGATCGAGCTTAATGTGTGAAGCAAGCTGTCCATATTTCAAGTTCATTCTGTGCTCAAAACGAGCGATTTTCAGTACTCGATGTCAGTGTGAATAATATGCCCGTTATTCTGTGGACAGATGCGATGATCTTCCTGCTGCTCGCAACGCTTCTCGCTGCAGCATTGTGGATACGGAAGCGGCCTCATCTTGTTCTACCATGGCAACGGGTGGCAAAGGGCAGTATGGGCATGGTTTCACTGCTGATATTGTCGTTATTTGTGTTGGTGGGGTTGCTCGATACCATGCACTACCGCGAGGCGCTGCCAGAAAAGAGCAATGGTCAGACAGTGTATTCGGCCGAGGTGCTGAGTGTCTTCGATGCGCTTGCCTCAGGCATAAAAAACCGTAACGAGAAAACATATTCTGCGCCACTGGCGGCGTATTTGTATGCCAAAGAAAGTATTGAAACGCCGGATGGCAAGATACTTCGAGATTATCCGCGCTTGCGTTACGGTGGTGCCCATCTTGCTGATCCACAGCGCGAACTTCTGGGCGATGTGCTTAAACGCACAATGATTGGTGCTTTAGAGGGGCTGATAATTGCTATATTATTGATTGTGGTTGGTAATAGGTTAATCCATTTTTTCGTCAAACTCAGGACTGCCCGGTCATCGACGGGACAGGAAATCAGGAAAGATAACAACTTGATTTTCACCTTTGCGAGAGTGATGAAAAACAAGCCGTCCAGAGCTTTGCTGATAACGGCTTTGTTAATGGCAATGTTATTTGGCATAACTGTCAATCTGGCCGCAGTTTACCACGTGCTGGGTACCGATAAAGTGGGGCAGGACGTGCTGTATCTCGCACTGAAAAGTATTCGCACTGGGCTTGTGATTGGCACTGTTACCACGCTGGTGATGTTGCCCTTTGCGTTACTGCTGGGTATTGCGGCAGGATACATGCGTGGCTGGGTGGATGATGTAATCCAGTATACCTATACCGTACTAAGTTCTATTCCCAGTGTGTTGTTGATTGCGGCTGCAGTGTTAATGATGCAGGTTTATATTGAGATGCATCCCGAGTGGTTTGAGACCGCTGCTGCGCGTGCAGATTTACGCTTATTGTTTTTGTGCCTGATTCTTGGTGTGACTAGTTGGACCGGGCTATGCCGTCTACTTCGTGGCGAGACACTTAAGCTGCGAGAAATGGAATACATCCAGGCGGCGCAGGCATTTGGTGTTTCATCTTCACGCATTCTTACTCGCCACATCGTGCCGAATGTGATGCACATCGTACTGATTGCGGTGGTGATGGATTTCAGCAGTCTGGTGCTGGCCGAAGCGGTGCTATCTTATGTCGGTGTGGGTGTTGACCCTAGTACGATGAGCTTTGGCACGCTTATCAACTCCGCTCGCCTGGAGATGGGCCGCGAGCCCATGGTGTGGTGGACGCTAGCGGCTGCATTCGGATTTATGCTGGTACTGGTGTTGGCCGCTAATCTTTTTGCTGATGCTGTACGTGATGCGTTTGATCCACGCTTGAATCGGACGGAAGCGGTCACATGAAATCTAAGTCTTCTCTTAACCAGTTTGTCCCCCTTCCCAACGCTCGTCCAGAAACTGGACGAGCGGAAGTTATACTGAACGTAGATGGTTTAGTGACACGGCTGAACAATGATGTGCGTATTGTGGACGACATTTCGTTTAGCATTAAACAGGGTGAGACCTTCGCGCTGCTCGGCGAATCCGGCTGTGGAAAATCCATGACAGCATTATCACTAATGCGGTTACTGCCAGATGGAATACGTATCGCAAGCGGTGATATTAAGCTTGAAGAAGAGGATATTTTGGCGCAGCCAGAATATGCCATGCGCAAGGTGCGTGGTGGTCAGATGGCAATGATTTTTCAGGAGCCTGGGTTGAGTTTGAACCCAGTGATGACGGTGGGCGACCAGATTGCAGAAACATTGAAATTGCATCAGGAATTAAGTGGCGATGAAATTCGCTCGCAATGTGTTGAATTGCTGGAGCAAGTGGGTATTTCCGACGCGCCTCGCCGTGCGTATGAATATCCATTCCAGCTTTCCGGTGGCATGAAACAACGCGTGATGATTGCAATGGCACTGGCGGGACAACCTAAGTTGTTGATCGCAGATGAGCCAACTACCGCTCTGGACGTCACCATACAAGCGCAGGTGCTTAAATTGCTGCGTGATACGCAGCAGAAATCCCGTATGGCAATGTTGCTGATAACGCATGATTTGGGCGTAGTAGCTCAAATGGCACATCAGGTTGGAGTGATGTATGCCGGACAAATTATTGAACAGGCACCGCGTGAACAATTGTTCGCGCGTCCCGCTCATCCCTATACGCAAAAACTCTTTGCCGCATTACCAGATGCTGGACGTAGTGGGCAACCATTAGCAGCCATTCCGGGCAATGTTCCCCTGTTGGGTACGCCATTTACAGCTTGCAGATTTGCTCCGCGCTGCGATAAAGCGTGGGCGCTGTGCCACGACAAGGTGCCGGAGTGGACGAAGCTGGAAAACGGACAGGGCGTTAGATGCCATCTGTACACATCACCAATGGGAAATGAGAAGTTAAGCTTAAAAGTTCCTCTCTCCCCAGATTCCTCTACTGCAGGTGAGGAATCTGGGGAAGAGGAGATGGATTATCCACTTTTACAAGTTGAAAGCCTGCAAGTCCATTTTCCTATCCGCCAAGGTATATGGCAGCGCACGGTAGGTCACGTTAAAGCGGTAGATGGCGTGTCAATGAAAATTCAAGCTGGGCGTACGCTGGCACTGGTGGGTGAATCCGGTTGCGGTAAAACAACGGTAGGCAAGGCGCTGCTGCAACTCATTACACCTACAGCAGGCAGTGTGCGTTTTGCGGGTCATGAGCTCATTGGCATCAGTGCGCGACAATTACGCAAGCAGCGCGCTGGGATGCAAATGATATTTCAGGATCCCTATGCATCATTGAACCCCAAGATGCGCGTTGCGGAAGTTTTACAAGAAGGTATGGATGCGCTGTCTATCGCTAAAAATAGCGACGAGCGTCAATGCCGCATAGATGAATTGCTGGAACAGGTTGGGCTAGAGAAAGCTTCTAAGTGGAGATATCCGCACGAGTTCTCTGGCGGGCAGCGGCAGCGCATCGCTATAGCCAGGGTGCTGGCAGTTAATCCGAGTCTGCTTATTTGCGATGAACCGACCAGCGCGCTGGATGTTTCGGTGCAGGCGCAAATTTTAAATTTGCTGAAATCATTGCAGCGACAATTAAAATTAAGCTACCTGTTTGTTTCGCATAATCTGGCGGTGGTGGAATATCTCGCGCACGATGTATACGTGATGTATTTGGGGCGTATCGTCGAGCGCGGCACAGTGGAGGAGGTGTTGCGTGCCCCTAAGCATCCATATACTCAGGTACTGCTATCCGCAGTACCGAGAATAGATGGGCAGGGCATGAAAACTGTTCCTCTAGCTGGAGAAGCGCCTTCTCCCTCCAATCCTCCGCAAGGCTGCCACTTTCACGCACGTTGCGCACATGCCATGGCGGAATGTCGCGAAGTTTATCCAGGTGAGACCATTCTTAGCACCACACATCGCGTGCACTGTCATCTTGCAGGGAAGTAAAAGTTACTAAAGTGGAGAGCGGACGATACAGTCGATCGCGGAAGAGCTGAATGTGAACTTTCATACGGTAAAACATTGGATGAACCCGGATAGTCCATTAGGCAATTTAACCAGCCTCCCCCTTTAAAAAAGGGGGATTAAGGGGGATTTTTGTGTCCCTGCAATGCTCAAATCCCCCCTAGCCCCCCTTTTTCAAAGGGGGGAAATGCGAAGTCATCGCACGAATCAGGTCTAATGGATTATCTAGGATGAAAAGAATAAAGAGCGAGCACGGTTTGCTTGCTGGAGACCAAAGCGCGTCGCACGCAGGATTGGACTACCGAACAGCAGTTGGTGGCGTTGCATGAAACGCATAGTCTGACGGGTGAATCCTTGCACACATGGTGTCGTGAAGCGGCTTGTTTCCCCATCATTTACCCAGCTGGAAAACGGCTTTTTGTGAGGGCACAAAGGTTGCATCGGGAACGCGTGAATTACGGGTATTGAAAGATGTGAATGCGCAACTCAAGCGTGAATTAATTCGTAAAGAGCGTGCGTTGTCGGAGGCAGATGCATTGCAGACTCTGCATAAAAGTTCCGCGGGCTCTGGGAGGACGAGGTCCACTGTCAAGTATCAGTTGGGCGCGCCTGTTAATGCGGGTGTTTGAAATCGACATCGAGCAGTGTCCGCACTGTGGCGGTGATATAAAAATCATCGCCGCCATCTTGGAATTCAGCGCAATCACTAAAATTCTTGATCATCTTGGCTACCTGCCCGGGCACCGCCTAGCAGCCTATCGAGCTTAAAGGAAATCGGCTGCAAATTGAGCTGAGCGTTGACGATTTCGCTACTTTTTGGGTAATAGAACAACTATTACCCTGCAAAATCGTCAAGTGGGGTAAGCAAGCATTTCACCGCAAGGTGAAATCTCGCAAAATCTACCCTCGCTCAGCTCAATTTTCGCTACGATTCTTTAAGTACGGTAGGCTGCTAGAGCGCCTGCACAAATCTAAGATTTTCGAGCCAACCTGATCCTGTGTTCGCTCCATTCAATCCTATTCATTACTGGTCTGATCTTTACCCCTGGGCGTCTTTCGTCTGAAGCACCCATACGCGGCAAAATTTGATTTTTTTGTGCTAACTTAACCGGAATATAGTCATTTTTCGATCGATTATCACCGTGTTTGACAGCTGAGCCAGCTTTCAATATATTCAAAACTCATGGAAAAGGTGGTTTATTTTTCCTTTACCCAGCAAATATCGCTTCCGCAGAGTCAATTCGTAAGATGTCTCAAAATCCGTATCTCAGCAAGGCGCTCCGGCCATCCGTTCGACATTGACGTGCATGTTTATTAGTTCCACTGGATTGCCAAATTGTGTGTAGATGGCAACATCGGCCGCGTCTCGGCCGAAAGCGATAGCGATGCGGCCTCCTTGTAAACTGCTTTGTGTTGGATCGAACGTGTACCACCGATTCCCAATATAGGCTTCGAACCAAGCGTGAAGATTCATCGGTTCAAGCGTCTCAAGATAGCCCACGACCATTCTGGCCGGTATCGATAGCGCTCGGCAACAAGCAATGCCCAAGTGAGCCATGTCTCGGCATACACCCTGTCCCAACTCGTTTAATTCGGCGGCACTGATAATCTGCTGTCCGGTACCAGGCGCATATCGAATCGTCTTGCGAACATAATCTACGATGGCAGTGCATTGGTCATATCCGGCGGCCCGGCCCATCACAAGAGATGCGGCCATTTCAGTAAAACGATCCGATTCACAATACCGGCTTGGGTAAAGAAACGGTAGGGTCTCATCGGGCAACTGTTGCACTTCAATAAACGGAGCTCCTGAGGCCGAGTCCGATGCGTCTGCGGTTTCAATGTCAACAGATGTACGAATAGAAAAATGCCCAGCAGGCGCGACCAGCCGCTGACACAGGTTGCCAAAACTGTCAGTGAACTCGACCGCCGATATGCTGGGTAAAAAAACGTACTGTTCGCGTGCGACCCATTGCTGCCATCCACTCCGAGGGCGCAGCATGAGCAAAAACGGCGTTGGAACCGGAATGTTAAATTCAAGGAAACAAGATGCATGCAACCACATAACATTTCTCCACTAATTAAGAAGCGCTTTCCATGATTGTCCTCCCAATGAATTGACGTGACGGTTGGTATTCGTCTTACACTCAATATGGGAGTTCGATTTTAAAGGCGCCGCTGAGTGCGTTTGTGCCACCTAACGATGGCTATGATGCCCCAAACGGATAACTTCTCGAACCAGATCCAGTAATTTTGGTTTTTGCTGAGGCGCTTCAAGCCTATTAAAACCCTCACCACAAGTCAAAATATAAAAACATCACAGCCCCAGTAAAATACTGAGGCTGTGTAACATACTAACGTTTCGAAGTTCATTCGAACCCAATAATATCCTTATAAGGCTTGATTTACTTGGCTTCCAGCCTCAGCGTCCTGACGTCAAGTTGCAGGGCTTGCACGGAGTAGTTCTGTGCATGACGCTCAATCGCTCCCATGACTTCAGATGCCATATCCTCGATCAGCATTGTCATTTCGTCCAGCGCTCCCGCAATCACAGCCCTAAATACCTGCCACAACCGGGAGGCGTAATCGACTGATGTGGCGTTCGCCGTTATTTGTTGGTGCATAACTGCGATGCTGTTGGCATCATGCAAAAACTTGGCAATCACCAGCACACAAAATTCCATTGCGGCCAAGTGGTCAGAGGCGATGTGGGCGACGTAGTGGTTGCTTTACTCCTTGAGGAAGACCAGATAATGTTTTGCTTCCTTGAAATACACCTCACGCGACCGGCAATTGCCAATGAACGTCTGACACTCAACAATGCTGGTCAGGTGAAGTTGATGCTAAAAGTGCCTTATCAGGATGGTACGCCGTTGGAATTCATGCATCGCTTGGCCGCATTGATTCCTCCTCCAAGACTCAAGCTGATTCGTTTTCATGGCGTGCTCGCGCCCAATCCCAAGTTGCGCCCAAATATTATTTCAGGCGAGAAGAAAGGCAAAAGTAGCCCATCCGATGCGAATGAAGATGCACAATATCCCCCGGTTTACGTACGTATCAGTTGGACGCGCCTGTTAAAGCAGGTGTTCGATATCGACATCGAACACTGTCCGCACTGTGGCGGAGATATGAAAATCATCCTAGCCATCTTGGAATCCAGCGTAATCACTAAATTATTTAATTATCTCGCTCTACCTGCTAGAGCACCTGCACAAATCCACGATCTTTTCGAGCCAACCTGATCCCGTGCTCGCGCCTTTCAATCTTCTTCATGTCCGGGCTGACCTTTACCCTTGGGCGTCTTTCAACTGAAGCATCAGAACGCGGCAAAATCCTTAATTGTGAGGATGTTCTGATGGATTTCTAAAAACTTCCGTTGGAGAACAGAGGAGGATTGCAGTCTCAATTTTCAGATAATTACTGGTGGTTGAGCTAAATCGGTATGGGTTTGTAGAATAATAAAGCTCCAGGACCCGCACTGATCAATCCGGAGCCTGGAGCTTTATCACGACCAGTCAAACCCCTACAACTTTCCGGTTTTTCGTTGAACTATATTTGAATCTGTTTATACTTCTTTTAGGACATTTATTAGGACGCGGATTCAAGTTCGAAGTGCAACAGCCGGAGGTTGCTTGGTGTAGCGTAATTCCACCCCGAAGAATACCTCATGCGGGGTTCTAAATCCGAGTACTTTTCGAGGTCGGTGGTTGATCCGCTCTACCGCCTCCTGCACTTGTTCCTCGGTGATGTCTG
>Ga0209344_10005036_pt1 | contig 11661 bp, 8 predicted proteins | sample Cruoilmetagenom6_FD_187293 | JGI IMG/M metagenome (GOLD analysis project Ga0209344, IMG submission 187293) | Oil polluted marine microbial communities from Coal Oil Point, Santa Barbara, California, USA - Santa Barbara Oil Seep Sample 6 (SPAdes)... | ecosystem: Environmental > Aquatic > Marine >...
GTGGTCAGGCAGGTGACAGAGGCACGATTAGCGCTGCCAACGGATTGCGAATGACAATTGCTGATACCAGCAAGCCTTTGGGCAAGCTGCACGCCATGACTGGCACGATAATCGCAGGCACATTGCGTACGCAAGATACCGTCCATCTAGACGTCGATGTCCAGCGCCGGGACAAGATCCGCGCGAACCATTCGGCGACACATTTGGCCCATGCAGCCTTGCGTAACCAGCTGGGTGAACATGTCACTCAGAAGGGATCTTTGGTCGCGCAGGATCGTTTGCGGTTTGATTTTTCCCATCCAAAGCCTTTGTCTGCTGACGACATCGCCAAGATCGAAGCCGAAGTGAATGCGGAGATTCAGGCCAATATCGAAGTGTCGACCCGTCTGATGAGCCCCGACGAGGCTGTAGAAGCAGGCGCATTGGCGCTGTTTGGTGAGAAATATGGGGACGAAGTGCGCGTACTTTCCATGGGCCGGCATAGCAACGATGGCCGCACTTATTCTGTCGAATTGTGTGGTGGGACGCATGTGAAGGCCACCGGCGATATTGGTGTATTTCGCATCATTTCTGAAGGCGCTGTTAGTTCTGGCGTCCGTCGGATCGAAGCCTTGACCGGTGAGGCCGCACGAGATTGGCTGGTCAGCCGCGAAGAAGCCTTAAAAGAAGCAGCCAGCGTAATTCGCGCAACACCTGAAGAAGTGCCTGTCAGAATTGCAGCGTTGCTGGATGATCGGCGCAGACTCGAGAAGGAATTGGCAGAGGCGCAAAAGGCGCTTGCTCTTGGCGGCGGTAGCGGAGCATCGGCTGACGGTCCCGTTGATGAAGATGTCGGTGGGACTTCCTTTAGCGGTCAGGTCTTGAACGGTTTAAATCCGAAAGAGCTGCGCCCGCTTTTGGATGAAGCCAAAGCGCGCATGGGCAGCGGGATTGCTGCGATTTGTGCGATCAATGATGGCAAGGCTGCCTTCGCCGTAGGTGTAACGGATGATTTGACCGAGCGTTTCAGCGCGGTTGATCTTGTCCGGCTTGGTGTTGAGGCGCTTGGCGGGAAGGGTGGCGGCGGCCGCCCTGATATGGCGCAGGGCGGTGGTCCCGATGGTAGCAAGGGCGATGAAGCATTAGCGGCCGTGCGCAGCGCTCTTGCTAATTGAAACTTGTTAGCTCCGGGCCAAGTCGCTTGCGTTGACCTGAGAAATTTAGGCGAGGCACAAGGCGTGTAAGTCCGAGCATACCAGGAGCGTCCAAAAAGGCCGTGATCGGGCGATTGCAGCTCTTTCAGGAGATATCAATTTTGCCTCAACTGGCTGGATCGACAAGCCGAGCCCGGGAGCAGAATTCAGCTTTCAGCAGCCGATGTCCGCAATTGCGGTTTGCGTTCAAGGTTTCCGTCACGTTCCAATTGCTCGCGAAATTCGTCGCGCTTTTCGTGAATAGAGGCAATTACTGGCCCCATCGGGACGCCAATATCTACCAATACAGCTTCGGATAATTGCAATGAGCTTTCTAAGGTCTCTGGTACCGCATGGCTTGCTCCGGCGCGGTACAATTCTGCTGCTCTGCGGGTGTCGCGCGCGCGGGCAACGATCAGCAAGTCGGGATAGTGGCGGCGCAATTTGGTCACCAGTCTCTGGGCGAGCACAGGTTCGTCCATAGTCAGGACGACAGCCGCTGCGGTTTCAATACCCAAACGCGATAGAGCGTCTCCGCGGGCTGCATCGCCAAAGGTCGCACGAAACCCTTGGCGTTTGGCCTCAGCGATCAAGTCTGCGTCAGAATCGATTGCGACATAGGGTTTGCCATGGGTTATAAGCATACTAGCGATCAACCGGCCTACTCGGCCCGCGCCGATAATAATTATTCTGCCTTCCGAAACATCATCTTGCGGTAATTCGGGAACGGGTTCTACTCTCAGGGCTATTACTCGGCCCAATTTAGCCAACAACGGTGTGACCGTGAGGCCTATGGCTGTAACAATCTGCCAGAATTGGGCAGTGCCGGGCTGGATCAGCATGGCCGAACCAGCAGCGGCCAGCACGATCAAAGTGGTTTCGCTGGGGCTGGCCATCAAGATGCCCGTTTCAGCTGAAGTGCTGCGCCGTGCGCCCATCAAACGTAGCAGCAAACCAGTGACAAAGGACTTGAACATAAGGACCATCACCACAGCTGCCAAGATCACTCCCAGATTGCTCCAGATGGTGGTTAGATCGATGCTCATCCCAACCGTGATGAGGAAGATACCCAAGGCCAAGCCCTTAAAGGGCTCCATGATGCCTTCGACTTCGCCGTGGTATTCTGTTTCTGCGATCAGCAAGCCTGCGATCAATGCGCCAACGATAGGGGACAGCCCAACAGCGGCGGTGGCCAGGCTTGATCCGATCACAACCAGCATTGATGCCGCCAAAAACAGCTCTGGGCTTTTGGTCCGCGCTGCTTGAGCGAACAGCCGTGGCAAGGCCAACCGGCCAAAGACCAACAGCACGGCCACCACAAGGCCGCCTTGCCACAAGGTTGTGACCAAGCCTTCCCAGCCTTCAGACTGGGCATTGGGTGCCATCGCGCCCAGTATAAACACGATCGGGACAATCATGATGTCTTCGAACAGAAGCATGGAAAGCGCGGCTCTGCCCACCGGAGAGGATGTTCCAGAAATGGGAAGAACGATAGCGGTGGAGGAGAAGGCGAGGGCGAAACCTAAAGCCAATGCCCCGGTCCAAAACTGGCCTATCATTGACAACGCCATTGCCAATGATGACCCAATAACAATTAGCTCAAGCGCGCCTAAACCAAACACCAGGCGCCGCATTTGCCACAAACGTGTGAACGACAGTTCTAATCCGATGGTGAAAAGCAGCAGGATTATTCCAAATTCTGCAAAGGGTTCTAATCCTTCTGGATCAGATATCGTCACATGGCCGAGCCAAGGATATTCATAGACCATGCTGCCCAGGCCAAACGGACCCACCGCAATGCCGATCAGGATAAAACCAATAACTGGGGTGATGCGAAAGCGGGTGAATACGGGAATCACAATTCCAGCTGCGCCCAGTATTACCAGCGCATCAGTCAACATGGGAGAGGAAGCGAGTTCGCCAGCCACACAAAGTGCCTAATGCCGTGCAGCCGCTGTGTCACCCACGAAGGTGACATGGTTGCCCAGAAACTGCGCATATGCGCGAAAATTTGACTGAAATACGGACAGCATTGGCATTTGGCACAAATAAAAAGGGGAAGACCGAAGCCTTCCCCTTTCATCAATTGGTACTCTAAAGATCAGAATTGCTCTGATCTGAAAATTATTTGGTCATGGCCTTCTCAAGATTGGTGACAATTGCTTCGAAGAACTGCTCGGTAGTTAGCCAGTTTTGTTCTGGACCGATCAGTAATGCCAAATCTTTGGTCATCTGACCGTTCTCAACCGTTTGGATGCACACCTGCTCAAGCGTTTCAGCGAACTCGACAACTTTCGGAGTGTCGTCGAACTTGCCGCGATACATCAGGCCGCGCGTCCAAGCGAAGATGGATGCAATCGGGTTGGTTGAAGTAGCCTTGCCTTGCTCATGCTGGCGATAGTGCCGGGTCACAGTACCGTGGGCGGCTTCTGCTTCGACACAATCACCCGAAGGGGTCATTAGAACCGACGTCATCAGACCCAACGAACCAAAGCCCTGTGCAACCGTGTCTGATTGCACGTCGCCATCATAGTTCTTACAGGCCCATACGAACTTGCCGCTCCATTTCATTGCTGCGGCGACCATATCATCGATCAGGCGGTGTTCGTAATGGATGCCAGCCTCGGCGAATTTCTCTTTGAATTCGCTTTCAAATACTTCTTCGAACAGATCTTTGAAGCGGCCATCATAGGCCTTCAAGATGGTGTTCTTGGTCGACAGGTAAACAGGCCATTTGCGGTCCAGGCCATAGTTCATGGATGCCCGTGCAAAGTCGCGGATTGAATCGTCCAGATTGTACATCGCCATGGCTACGCCAGAGCTTTCAAATTCAAACACATCCAGATCGATGTTCTTGCCGTCAGCGCCTTCGAAAACCAGCCGCAGCTTACCAGCGCCGGGAATCAGTGTGTCCGTCGCGCGATATTGATCACCAAAAGCGTGGCGACCAACTACGATTGGGTCGGTCCAGCCTGGGACCAGACGCGGTACGTTGTCGATGACGATGGGCTCGCGGAAAACAACGCCGCCCAAGATGTTGCGGATGGTACCATTGGGCGAACGCCACATTTTCTTGAGGCCAAATTCTTCAACGCGATCTTCATCGGGAGTGATTGTGGCGCATTTTACGCCAACGCCGTATTCCTTGATCGCGTTAGCGGCATCGATGGTAATTTGATCGTCCGTCTCGTCGCGCTTCTCGATCGATAAATCATAATATTTCAGATCAACATCGAGATATGGCAGGATTAAGCGTTCGCGAATCCACTGCCAGATGATTTTCGTCATTTCGTCGCCATCAAGTTCGACGACTGGGTTTTTGACCTGAATTTTTTGCATATCTGCCCTGTTTTTCTGTGTGTCTATGTAAAGGCGCTAGGAGTTTGCTGAGCGCGCTTTAGCAGAGGTACGTCAGGGCGCAAGGTGTGGCGCAAGAAACGAAAAAGCCCGCCGTGAATGGCGAGCTTTGTCATCCGATGGTGGGCGTAGAGAGAGTTGAACTCCCGACCCCTGCGATGTCAACACAGTGCTCTACCACTGAGCTATACGCCCACACTGTCGGATAAGCCGCTTTATTGCGACAGGCGCGCCATCTAGCGGCCCTTTATAAGACAAGCAAGGGGTATTGGCTCAGGAAAGGCTTGCTGCGGCCTGATCTTCGAACACACGCTCCACTTCCAACACTAAATCACGCAGATGAAACGGCTTTGACAGCACTTTGGCGTGGGGCTGTTCGCGGCTCGCACGCAGTGAGACCGCTGCAAACCCAGTGATAAACATGACTTTTGTGCGTGGGCTAAGCTCAGCGCATTTTTGCGCCAACTCAATGCCGTCCATTTCGGGCATTACGATGTCAGACAACAACAGATCAAAGTCCTCTTGCTCCAGCAAGGGCACAGCCTCGGTGCCTCTGTCTACTGACACCACATCATAGCCAGCCTTAACCAAGGCTCGCTCAAGATGAGCGCGCATGGCGTCTTCGTCCTCAGCAAGGAGGATTCGCAAATTGTGTGCAACAGTCATGTGACCTATCTAGCGCGAACAATTTAAGAAAGCTTTGCAATCGGGCGTATTTTCGGCCCTTTGACAGACTGACCAGCAGCAGGCAGCATCCCAGAGATGCCGAAAACAGCCCTTTCTGATGCCGATTCGCGGCCAGCAATGCGCCGCTATAGCGGTGGGTTTATCGGCGAAGAGAAGGGCGCAAAGGCATTCACATTTACCGCGCCTGCTAACCATACAATCCCGGTTGTGATCGCGGCCCCTCATGGAGGGCGCCACTACCCCGAGGCAGTGCAATCCAATCTGCGCGATCCAGAATATTGCTCTTTGCGTTTAGAAGACCGCTATGTCGATGCTCTGGCTCAAGAAGTGGCCCGGCTAAGCGGTGCTGGGCTGTTGGTGGCACATGCCCCGCGGGCGATGCTGGATCTGAACCGTGCAACAGATGACGTTGATTGGGGCATGATTGCAGGCAAGTATTCCGGGAAAACATTGCATTCACAATCCAATAGGCGCGCGCGCAGCGGACTGGGGTTGGTCCCGCGCCGTTTGGGCGGCTTTGGCGAGATTTGGAAAAGCGCTATCGACCAGGCTGAGCTTGATGCTCGGATTGAGGGTATCCACCGTCCATATCACGAGGCTTTAGCCACGGAATTGGCGCAGGTTAAAGATGATTGGGGGGCAGTCTTGCTGGTGGATTTGCATTCCATGCCGCCTTTGAGGAAGAAGTTCGGGCAGGAACAGGCGGCACAATTTGTGCTGGGTGACAGGTTCGGCGCGTCCTGCGATCCAAGCTTCATTGGTCGTGCGTTTCGCTATTTTGATGATCAAGGACAAGTGGCTGCGCACAACCGACCCTATGCTGGTGGCTTTGTGCTTGATCACCATTCGTCACCGAGTCGCGGTGTTCACGCGATGCAATTGGAAGTGTGTCGCTCGATATATTTGGATCATTTAATGGAACAACCCGGTCCAGAACTGGGGCCACTTTCTCGATCGTTGGCCGGTCTGGTGCGAGAATTAGGAGTGCAAACCGCTCAATTATCACAGGGTGGAACGTTCGTTCTAGCTGCCGAATAACCACGTTGCTGCTAATAAAAAACCACCCCGTGCTTCTGCACGAGGTGGCCAAGTTCAGGGAAATTGTGCGCCTAACGGCACACGTAATCGGTGGAGCCTTAAGGGGGAGGGTGTATGCTCCGCCGATGCACTATAAATAATACTAATGAAGAGCCTGTTCAAGCCCTATACTAGTCAAAGTCCCAAATTAAATTGTCGCTTAACTTTCGGCGTTTACTTCCGGAACCTTGCCCAATTGTTGCTGTAGCATGAACACATTGCGCATCAGGCCAAGCGAGAATAGGTGCGAAAGGATAGCCGACAGGATTCCATTTGAATTGAGTGTCTTCAAAGTTTCAGCAGGCAATTCGCGCAGTTTCTTTTCGTCAATCATCTGGAAACCGCGATAAACGTAGGGCTTTTCAGGGTCTTGATTCTGAGTGATTGCAACTTCGCCGTCCATGAACAGGTCCAGCTTCTTCATCTCGTCGACAAACGCTTTGGTACGCTGACCGGATTCTTCAAATTTCTGGCAGAAATCCAAAACTTGCTGGGTGAATTCGGTTGGGCCGCTCTCGTCATTAAACAGCTCGTTACCTTCTTTGTGATCACCGACAGTTCCGGCCGATGGATCAAAGCAAAGCGACATTTCCTCAGCATCTGGCTTAAGGCGCGCCAGCATGAATGGGTAACGGCGAGCGTATGCCGGAGTGTAGATGCCTTCTTTCAGCTTGCCTTCACTATCAACGAAAACATTCACGCCATTGTTCAGGCCCATCAGAGCGATAGGAAGAGGATCATCACCAGCTGTGAACACAATGGGATAGTGGCGCTGGGAATCAACAAATTCGTCAATCGTTAGCGGGATTGCGTGAGTTTCGGCCATAAAACTCGCATTTTCGAAGTTCTTGGACTTCCAGCCCTTATGGTCACGGCTGTTGAGCGGCAAAAGTTCTTTGTAAAACAAGGGCAGGTTGGGCTGCGGCGCGCTGGCCATGGCTTCTCTCCGAAGAAAATGATAAATTTGTAAAAACAGCCTGTCTGGAACCCCAGCAGGTCGAACGCGGCGCTTTAGGGGTTCACAACGTCCGGCGCAAGCGGAACGAGTTTTCCAGGGTTGAGAAGTCCAGCCGGATCAAGCGCCAATTTTACATTGCGCATCAATGACAGGGCAACGGGATCTCCCAAACGCCCCAGTTCATCGCGCTTCATCTGGCCAATCCCATGTTCAGCACTGATCGATCCGCCCCATTGCGATACCAGATCGTGCACAAAGCGGCTCACTTGCTTGCCGGATGTGTCTTCCCATTCACCGCGCACCGCGTTTTCGGGGGCAAGAACGTGGAAGTGGACATTGCCATCACCCAAATGACCAAACGCGACCCCGGTCACGCCAGGAAATTGAGCCTCCACCGATGCGATAGCGGCTTCGATGAATTCGGGCATGGCAGCAACGGGTACTGAAATGTCGTGCTGCATCGCAGGCCCGATAGCGCGTTCAGCAGGAGCGATGGCATCGCGCAACGCCCAAAATTCTTCTGCTTGAGTTTCATTTGCCGCAATCACTGTATCGGCCACAAGACCACCCTCCATGGCGGCTGCCAGACATGTCTCTGCCTTGTCGCGCAGGGCATCAATTTCACCCGGCATAGCAACCAATTCAATCAGGGCATTCCAAGGGTGCTGCGGCTTCAGCGGAGGGCGGGCTTGGGGTAAATGGTCCAACACGCTTTTCAAACAATGGGCAGGTATTACCTCAAAGCCTTCCAATTGCTGCGTCAGTTTTTCCTCAAAGTGGACTAGCAGGCTGCGGGCCGCCGCAATGTTCTCCAGTCCAACCCACGCCACGATCCGATCGCCCGTTGCCGGCAGCAATCGCAATGTTGCGGCCGTTACGATGCCGAGTGTTCCTTCTGATCCGATCAACAGCTGCTTCAAGTCGAAACCGCGATTGTCCTTCTTGAGTGACGTCAAGCTGTCAAAGACCTGCCCATCAGCTAGGACGGCCTCTATTCCTAACACTTGAGCCCGCATGGTGCCGTGCTGCAGCACCTGGGTTCCGCCTGCATTGGTAGAGATCAGTCCGCCTACTGTGGCCGATCCTTTTCCGCCCAGCGTCAAGGGAAAGCGTAAGGCTTCTCGCTCCACCATTTCGTGCAAGTTCTGCAAGATGAGCCCAGCCTCGCACACGATTTGCTTGCCATCTGGATCAAAACTGCGGACCTGATCCATCCGCCTCAAAGATAACAAGACCGTCTGACCACTATTGTCCGGCGTTGCGCCACCGGACATGCCGCTGTTCCCGCCTTGTGGTACGATGGGGATCGCAAACTGGCCGCACAATTTCACAAATGTTGCTACCTCTTCGGTTGAACCAGGAGAGGCCAATCCCAAGGCCTTCCCGCTGAACCGCCCGCGCCAATCGGTTAGCCATGGTTCCAACAAGTCTGGATCGCAGGTAAACCCGCGAGGGCCCAGCAGTTCGAGCGCCTTACGGCAAAATTGCGCTGTAGAATCTTCCGGTGCAGTCATGGTCACCCTATGACACAGTGGCCACGCTGGTTTCTAGTGTTGGTCTTCTTCTTTGCGGCAATGGCCCGGACCAGGACGAGCGGGCTGATCGGTAAAAACTGGTGATGGGATTAAGCCGTCATTCAATTCCGCTTGCTAAACAGGGTTCGCTTAGAGACAAGGCAACCGAGGAACTAAGGGAGGTCAAGGCAATCTAATGCAAGGCATTTTGGCCATGTTTGTACCGTTGGTCGCACCTGTTGCGCTGCTGCTTCCGTTTGGTGGTGGGGCAGGTGATATGCCTACTAAAGACGCTATTAGTGACCTTGATCCGCGCAAAGCGGAGAAAATTGCCGAGCCTGAGAGCTTTACCGAAATTCTGCGACTTGATGCATTTTACGATGTTCCTGTTCAACAGCAGGTTCGGATTGAGCGGCAGGTCACGATCCGCGTTGCGCCGCGACAAACGGCCACGCGCCAGAATTTGATTGCCGACTTGCCGCGACGGGCAGCGCCGGTTCGGTATGAAGAACGCAAGATGGAGCCCTGCGTGGAGGTATCGGGTATCGTCGGCGTCCAAACCGGCAGTGGAAACAAGCTGTTATTGTATTTGCGCGACAGCCGTGTGGTCAGCGCCAAGCTGGAAAAATCCTGCCGCGCGCGTGATTTCTATTCCGGCTTTTACCTCGAGAGCAATAAGGACGGAAAACTGTGCGTTGGACGTGACAAGTTGCAATCACGTGCCGGGGCGAAATGCGAAATTAACCGGCTGCGCAATCTTGTGGCTGTTGAAGACTAGCAACAGCATTAGCCAATACCGTCCCAGCTAGGCCCGATTTCTTGACTTTGCAGTGCATTTCGGCGAAGGGCGCGGCGACCATTGCGGAATTTCCCGTGTATGGCGCATCTCAGGCGAACACGCCTGTCAAACCCGGACAATTTGAACCGCATGACATTCGCCGATCTCGGCCTTTCCGAAGAATTGCTCAAAGCCGTAGCCGAGGCAGGCTATACTGAGCCTACTGACATTCAAGCAGAAGCCATCCCGCCTGTGTTGATGATGAAAGACATCATCGGCATTGCGCAGACCGGGACCGGCAAAACTGCCAGCTTTGTCTTGCCCATGATCGATATACTGGCCAGCGGCCGCCGCCGCGCCCGGATGCCACGCTCTTTGATTTTGGAACCAACCCGCGAACTGGCGGCCCAGGTTGCAGAGAATTTTGAAAAATATGGCCAAAACCACGATCTGAAAATGGCGCTGCTGATTGGCGGCGTGCAAATGGGTGATCAGGTTAAGGCATTGGACGAAGGTGTTGATGTCCTGATCGCGACGCCGGGCCGACTGATGGATCTGTTCGAGCGCGGCAAGATCATGCTCAATGGCTGCGAATTGCTGGTCATCGATGAAGCTGACCGCATGCTGGATATGGGCTTTATTCCAGATATTGAATTCATCTGTTCGAAACTTCCTGAAACGCGGCAAACCATGCTGTTTTCGGCTACTATGCCGCCTCCGATTGAAAAGCTGGCCAAGAATTTCCTCAGCAATCCCAAGCGGATTGAAGTGAACCGGGCGGCGACGACCAACAAGGATATTACCGCGTTTAAGGTCAATGTTGAGCAGCGCGCGAAACTGTCGACTTTGCAATGGATCCTGCGCAATGATCACGTTGAAACCGCCATCGTATTTTCCAACAAGAAAACAATGGTTCGTGAGCTAAACAAGAAATTGCAAAGCGATGGTTTCCTTAGTGGCGAAATTCACGGCGATATTGACCAGAATACCCGGCAGAAAGAGCTGGAGCGGTTCAAATCCGGGGGCATCAATATTTTGGTTGCCTCTGACGTGGCCGCGCGCGGGTTGGATATCAAAGGCGTCAGCCACGTGTTTAACTATGACACGCCGTGGCACCCAGATGATTATGTGCACCGGATTGGCCGAACTGGTCGGGCGGGGGCCAAGGGGCGCGCGTTTACCTTCGTGACCAAGTCCGACGCCGAGGCGATCGACAATGTCGAGAAGCTAACCGGCAGCAAGATCAAGGTTTTTGGCAAGGAAGACGTGAGGGTCGAATTAATCGATCCAGCAGCTGACAAGAAGCCAAGCCGGTCCAAGAGCAAAGACGCAAAGCGTGATGACGTCGACGCTGAAGATGCTCCGAAGAAGAGGTCATCTCGCTCTGGCAAACCGAAACAGGATTACGCAGGCCAGGACAACGATGGGCAGGATGATGCGGGTCGCAGTGATGCACCGGCTTCGGATAAGGCTGGTCCAGATGCTGATGAGGCGCCCAAGGCGAAACGCGAACGTGCGCCGCGCAAACCGGCTGGTGATGACCAACCTAAGCGTGACAGCAAGCCCAAGAGCGACAGCAAACCGGGCTCTAACCGGCGGCGCGATCAGGATGATGAGCCTGTCCCAGCAGGTGAATGGAACGGGCCAAAACCAGGATTCTTGGATGTCGGCTTTAATGGCTGATCCAATAGGTGTTGGGCGAATTTAGTTCGCCGTTCTGACATCTCAGGCACCCAATTTCAATTTTGACACTTTTGACTCCGCATTTGCGGGTATTCTGTGCTTTTCCGCTCATATTTGAGCGGTTTGCTTTCGATTTTCAATTTTGACACTTTCCCAACATTGGAATTAGCCGCCTATGGGGCGAATTGCTCCTCTTTTGGTGCTGCTTCGCGTTTACAGCGGGTTGATCTAACAATGTGAAAGAGCAGCATTAGCCTTGGCAAATCCAAGCCGAGTAGGAAAGCTCTGGAACCTGTCGGACAATCTGGTCATGCCTTTTGATCCTCTCGCAACGGCAATCTCAATCAATATGGCTGGACACGCATTCGCTTGCAATAATGCGCAATTTGTTATCTTATGAAACTATTATCCCAGATTGAGAAGTTTGGGGACGAA
>Ga0209344_10005037_pt1 | contig 11660 bp, 14 predicted proteins | sample Cruoilmetagenom6_FD_187293 | JGI IMG/M metagenome (GOLD analysis project Ga0209344, IMG submission 187293) | Oil polluted marine microbial communities from Coal Oil Point, Santa Barbara, California, USA - Santa Barbara Oil Seep Sample 6 (SPAdes)... | ecosystem: Environmental > Aquatic > Marine...
GATTTTCAATTATAAACTCGCCGAGAGATTGATTTATTTTTGCCATTGGGTTGAAGATATCCTGAATTTGACGCAAATATCGGGATTTTTAAGAAATTGAACCGATATTTGCAAGGCTAATTAATTATCTAAAAATGAAAGTCCGGGAAGCTTTAAAAAACGACATGCCGCAAGTTTTAGAACTTATTAAAGAACTTGCTATTTTCGAAAATGAACCCAATGCTGTTGAAGTTACCGTAACAGATTTGGAAAAAGAAGGTTTTGGTGAAAACCCATTGTTTACCTGTTTTGTGGCCGAACTTAATAATGAAATTGTAGGCGCAGCATTGATTTATTATCGTTTTTCAACATGGAAGGGACGCACACTACATCTTGAAGATTTAATTGTTAAAGAAGCCCATCGCGGTAAAGGAATCGGAGAGGCACTTTACAAACAAGTTATGAAATTCGCTTATGACCGCGGATTAAAGCGCGTTGCTTGGGATGTGTTAGACTGGAACAAAGGAGCAATCAAGTTTTACGAGCGCAGTGGTGCAAATATTGTGAAAGACTGGCGTGTTGTTCACATGGACGAGGTGAGCCTGAAAAATTATATAAATTCGTAGAGTAAACTATAAAATATAATAGTAACATTAAAAAATACCGCCGCAGTTTATCCTGAATGATAGTCCAAGGGCGGGCATATATATGAAAATCTTCAAATTTGGTGGGGCATCCACAAAAGATGCCGAGAGTGTAAAAAATGTTGTTTCCGTAATAAATCAAACCGATGAAAAGGATTTGGTAATTGTTGTTTCGGCAATGGGGAAGACTACCAACGCTTTGGAAGAAGTTATAAAAGATTACTTTTCGGAATCGGGCGATGTAAAAAACGCTTTACGCACCGTATATGATTTCCACTATGAAATTTTGAAAGGGCTTTTTTCATCAACTTCCCATAGCGCATATATTGAACTTGACAAGACTTTTAAAGAGCTGAAGCGCTTTTTGGAAACCAATAAATCTAAAAACCACGCCTTTGTTTATGATCAAGTGGTTTCTTTCGGAGAACTGATTTCCTCAAAAATAGTTTCGGCATATTTTTCTGAAATCGGTATTAAAAATACTTGGTTAGACGTTCGCCAATGCATTAAAACTGATGCCAGCTACCGCGATGCAAACGTAGATTGGGAAAAAACACAAGAGCGCATTTCAGAAAAGGTTAGCAAAAAAGGAATCACTTTAACACAAGGGTTTTTGGGTTCGGAACACACCAATAACTTTACAACTACCCTTGGCCGCGAGGGAAGTGATTATACCGCAGCAATATTTGCTTATTGTTTAAATGCAGAAAATGTTACCATTTGGAAAGACGTACCGGGAGTACTCAATGCTGATCCGCGCTACTTTACGCAAACCATGTTGCTGAACCACATAAGCTACCGCGAGGCAATTGAACTGGCATTTTATGGCGCTTCCGTAATTCACCCAAAAACACTTCAGCCGTTGCAGCGAAAGGAGATTCCGCTTTATGTGAAATCATTTTTAAATCCGAAGGAACCTGGAACCTGCGTGGGCAAAGGCGTAACGCTGGATCCACAGACTTCCTGTTTTATTCTTAAGAAGAATTTAGTGCTAATCTCACTTTCATCTTTGGACTTTTCATTTATGATGGAAGACAACATTGGTGATGTTTTTAAATGGCTTCATAAACATAAAATGAAGGTAGAAATGATCCAAAATTCAGCAATTAGTTTTTCGGTCTGTGTGAACGACAAATTCAACAATTTGGAGCCATTGCTAGCAAAGCTTCGCGAAAAATTCAGCGTAAAATGGAATGAAAACGTTACGCTATACACCATTCGCCATTTTAACCCCTCTGAAGTAAAGGCACTTGCAGAAAATAAAAACGTGCTTTTGAAGCAGGAAAGCAAGGAGACGGTACAGTTGGTAATTAAGGAATAGAATCGTTTGCTTTCGCTATATTTGTTGGATACAAACAACCGAAATATTTCATGGGATTAGTCAATGCAAAGGAAGTTGCAAAAGCAATAAACGTCGATAAATTCGGCTTTCTGGGCACCGTTATGGGCTGGTCTTTAATGAAAGTTCTGAACATTACCACCCTCAACAAGATTTACGATAGAAACAAGCATCTGCACGATCTGGAGTTTATAAATGCATTAATTGAAGAGTTTGAAATAAAATTTGAAATTCCAGAGGAAGATCTCCGTAGAATACCAAAAACAGGAGCTTTTATAACCATTTCAAACCATCCTCTGGGAGGAATTGATGGAATTCTTCTGCTTAAATTATTGTTGGAACACCGACCAGATTTCAAAATTGTAGCCAATTTTCTTTTACACAGAATTGAACCGCTGAAACCTTACGTAATGCCCGTAAATCCATTTGAGGAGAGGAAAGACGTGAAATCAAGTATTACTGGTTTTAAATCTGCTTTAAAACATTTACAGGATGGACATCCTTTGGGTATTTTTCCTGCAGGTGAAGTTTCAACGTATAGAGACGACAAATTATTGGTTGACAAACCTTGGGAAGAAGCCGCGATGAAATTGGTGAAAAAGGTAGAAGTACCCGTGGTGCCAATATATTTCCACGCAAAAAATAGCAAATTGTTTTACCGTTTGGCGAAAATGAGTGACACCTTACGCACCGCAAAACTGCCTTCGGAATTGCTTACCCAAAAAGAACGTTTAATTAAAGTGCGAATTGGAAACCCAATTTCTGTTGAAGACCAAAAAGAACATGAGTCTTTGCCCGTTTTTACTGAATTTCTTCGGAAGAAAACCTATATGCTTTCAAATCCTTTTCAGAAGAAAAAATTATTGGACAACATTCCAAAAACATTAAAATTTCCGAAGCCCCCAAAGAAAATAGCCGGGCCCATTCCGCTGAAAGCAATGGAGGCAGAGATTGAAAAGCTTCGCGAAAATGACAAAAGATTGCTTGTTAGTAAAAACTACGAAGTGTTTTTGGCCGAAGCAAATTCCATCCCTTACATTTTGCAGGAAATTGGACGCTTACGTGAAATTACTTTTCGCGAAGTGGGCGAAGGCACAAACAATAGCACGGATCTTGACAAATTTGACAGTTATTACCACCATATGTTTCTTTGGGACAATGATGCCCAGAAAATGGCCGGCGCTTACCGAATGGGTTTAGGCTCAGAAATTTTTCCGCGTTTTGGGATTGATGGATTTTACCTGCAAGACCTTTTCCGCTTTGAACCAGAATTGTATGAAATGATGAGTAAGTCCATTGAAATGGGTAGAGCTTTCATCATAAAGGAATATCAACAACGGCCAATGCCCCTTTTTCTTCTTTGGAAAGGAATTGTGCATACAACGCTTCGTTATCCTGACCATCGGTATTTAATTGGTGGCGTGAGCATAAGCAATAAATTTTCTGAATTCTCAAAAAGTTTGATGATTGAGTTTATGAAATCAAACTATTACGATCCGTATGTGGCACAATACATCAATCCGAAAAAAGAATATAAAGTAAAACTGAAAGATGCCGACAAAGATTTCATTTTTGATGAAAGTGAGGCTGATCTTAATAAATTCGACAAAATAATTGATGAAGTAGAACCTGGAAGCCTTAGGTTGCCTGTGCTTATTAAAAAATATATCAAGCAAAACGCAAAGGTTATAGCTTTTAATGTCGATCCGCTTTTCAATAACGCAGTAGATGGGTTGATGTATATTCGCATTGCAGATTTGCCGGAAAGTACAGTAAAGCCTGTTATGGAAGAATTTCAGGCAGAACTGGAAAAAAAGTATTCTGATAAAAGCGGTGAAAATGCCGACTCTGAAACCTTTGAAGAGGAAACAAACACGGACTAAATCATTTTAAAAATCAATCTGATCCACTATGGCCGCAACAACTATTGATGAAGTCATTGCCCAATTGGACCAAATTATTGATACCGAGTGCGCCAACAATTCCTGCATGGCGTATTTCCCAATTCTTTACCGAAAAGTTACCCTTCGTATAAAAGAAGGAATTTTAAACAATGCGTTTGAGAACAATCAGCGAATGGAAAAGTTAGATGTGCTTTTCGCTAATAGATATATTGATGCATACGAATGTCTGGGAGCTCACAATCCATTCACTGAAAGTTGGAGAAAAGCTTTCGAGGCTTCAAAAACCGGGAAGTTGTTAATTATGCAACATTTGCTTTTGGGGATCAATGCGCATATCAATTTAGATTTGGGAATTGCCGTTGCAGAGACCGTGGGTGATGATGGCGAAATCATGGATTTTGAAAATGATTTCAATAAAATCAATGAAATCCTTGGATCCATGATAGCTGATGTTGAGAAAAAGATTATTTCAGTTTCGCCTTTGTTTGGTTTGCTTGAAAAATTTGGAAAAGGCCGGGAGGACAAGTTGGTCAGTTTCAGTATAAATATAGCTCGTGATGGTGCGTGGCTTTTTGCGAACCAATATCATATTTCGCCCAATAAACAAGAAGAATTAAATGCCCGCGATACAATTATTGCAATAATAGCCGAGAAACTGATTCACCAAAAAAGTTGGATACTGAAATATTTAGTGAAAATAATCTACTTTTTTGAAAAGAAAGATGTACCGCAAATAGTGGTGGTTCTTAAAGAGGATTAGTTTATTTCTCTAAATACGGATTATAACTTCCAAAACTCCAAATATTTCCTTCGGGATCTTTGCAGCTATAGCCGCGACCGCCGTAGTCTTCGTCTTTGATGTCCATTACTATTTCTGCGCCATTTGCTTTTGCGATTTGGTAATGGTCGTCAACATTGTCAATAATAAAATAAGGTGTTTGGGTATTGTAACCGTTAAGGTTTTGGGGAATATTTATCATTTTACCAAAAGCTGTATCAGGATTGAATGGGTTTATCATAACCAAAGCCTTGCCCAAAATCAGCTGTGCATGAAAAATCTTCCCGTTATCATCTTTATAAACTCCGTGCTCCTTAAAACCAAAAGCCGTTTTTAAAAATGAAACTGCAGCATTGGCATCATTGTAAATTAAATTAGGTATTGCGCCATATTTACTCATAATAAATTGATTTAAGTTTAAAAAAAAACCTTTGAAAAATTCAAAGGCTTTTAAATATTTAAAACCATCCTTTTTTTCCTACTTGATAGGTTTGGTAGAATTCTTCATCGCTTTTGGTAAGATAAATAATTCCTTCAATCAAGCCAATAATGCTTCCTATACCGCAGGTTACAACTGTTATAATAATTTGGATTATTCCTTCTTGGGTATAACCCAGAATGAATTTATGGATTCCGAAACCTCCAAGTACGATAGCCAAAATACCTGCAAGCACTTTTTTGTTTTCTTGGTTGTGCGTGGCTTGGTTCCAGCCTTCCTTAAATTCATTGGCAGTATGCTTTGCCTGTTGTTCAAAATTATCTGCGGTTTCATCCATCCGCTTTTTGGTGCTGTCGAAGTCTGAGTTTTGTTCTTCCATAATATTGTTTCGTTAGTTAATAAAGTGAAATTAAAAGTATGAAAAATTATAGAAATGCGCTATCCACAGGCTCCCAAAGTTCAATTTTATTTCCATCGGGATCAAGGATCCAGCCAAACTTTCCATAATCATGACTTTCCATTTCGCCTACAATTGTTACGCCTTCTTCTTTTAAAACCTTCAATAATTCTTCAAGATTTTCAACGCGATAATTAATCATAAACTCCTTTTTGCTGGGCGAAAAATATTTTGTGTCTGCTTTAAAAGGGCTCCATTGCGTTGAACATTTATTGCCTTTTTCATCCTGCCACCAAAAGGTACAGCCGTAATTGTCAGTGTTCAATCCTAAATGGTTTTTGTACCATTCTTTTGTTTTATCGGTGTCATTTGTTTTGAAAAATATACCGCCAATTCCCGTAACTCTCTTCTTCATTTTAATTATTTTTAAAATTTTGAATAATCTTTTCAGCTATCACTTTTGCTAATTTTTCTTTGCTTTCAGTAGTCCATCCGGCAATATGTGGACTCAAAATCACATTATCCATCGCGAATAGTTCCTTTAATGAATTTGGTAGGTTATCAGAATCAAATTGGGTTTCAAAAGACAATTTCTCAAACTCCAAAACATCAAGTCCAGCACCTAAAACTTTACTAGATTTTAAAGCCGAAACCAAGTGGGCAGTAACTACACTTTTTCCTCGCGCAGTGTTGATGAGCCAAAATGGTTTTGAAAATGAATTGATAAATTCTGAATTCACCATTTTATCGGTCAATGGCGTCCACGGTGTGTGAAGACTCAAAACATCTGATTTTTGCTGAAGTTCTTTTAAAGAAACTTGGGTTGCGTTTTCATCGCCCAGATTTTCTTTAATATCGTAACAAATTACTTCACAATCAAAGCCTCGAAGCTTTTTTGCGAAAGCTTTGCCCATATTGCCATAACCAATAATTCCTACTGTTTTTCCTTCCAGTTCAATTCCTCGATTGGTTTCACGGTTCCAAAGACCATTTTTAACCTCTCTGTCAGCTTTATTTAGGTTGTTGAGTAGCGAAAGAAGCATACCCAGCGCATGTTCGCCCACGGCGTTTCTATTGCCTTCGGGAGCGGCGATTAATTTCACTCCAAGTTTTTCAGCATATTCAGTGTCGATGCTTTCCAAACCGGCGCCAACACGTGCTATGAACTTCAGGTTTTTGGCAGCATCTAGAAATTGTTTGTCAATGTTGAAACGGCTTCTTATTACGATTCCGTCGTAATTTGAAATAATTTCCTCTACTTCAGATTTAGAAGATTTATAATTTTCTTCATTCAAAAACCCTACTTCCACAAGCATTTTCAATAAAAAAGGATGATTGTTATCGAGGTGCAGAATCTTCATGCCTTAGATTTTGGGATATTCTGAAACGGTCTTTTCTGAAGTTACATTTCCGGTGTGTTTTGTGGAACGTTTTTCAAAAAGAAGCACGTGCACCTCTTCGCCATTTTGGGTCTTTGGACAATGCTCCACGCCTTTAGGCACAACGATTATTTCACCTTCCGAAACTATTTCAACTTTATCTCTGAAATGCATTTCCAAAGTTCCTTTTTGAACAAAAAACAGCTCATCCTCCTCTTCGTGCTTGTGCCAAACAAACTCATCTTTCAGCTTGGCCAAAAGTACTTGCATATTGTCTACAAAAGCTATTTGGTGCGGATGCCAATGTTTTTTGAAAGAAGAAAACTTTTCTTCAAGGTTGATAGTTTGCATAACTATTCGTGTTGGTTTGGATTTGCCTGTGGATAGGGAATCATTTCCTTTTGTGTAAGATTGGAAATCTTATAATATTTTTTTTCGCCACCAAACCAATATTCTAAAACCAATTCGTTATCCTCCAATTGGAAAGGAAATTCCTTTGAAGGTTTATTATGAGCCTCTTTTATAGGGTCGGCGTCCATAATTATGTCTCGTTGTCCTTCATTTTTAAGATAACCAACATACTGTTTTGGTTCGTTAATATTGCCTTTTGCTTCAAGAATATGTTTCCTGAAATAGATATTTTGGATAACTACATCTACCTCTATTTCGCTGAAGTTTATGTGCACGTTGATACCGGAGCCACCTTCTTTTACACCTGCTACCCAATTTTGGTAATAGGTTTCTGCAATTTTAAAGGGTGGGTTTTGTGCAAATTCCATGTTTTCTTTTGCATTCTGTGCTCCACCACAGTTTGAAAAGCTGAATAAAAACAGCGGTACTGTTAAAAGGACAATTAGGGTTTTTAAGTTTTTCATCATTCATTAAAATTACAAATTATATGCAACAAAAAAGCCTTCCGAAAAACGAAAGGCTTTTTTTTAAATAAATTTTATGATTTTATCCAGCCAACGCCTCTGCACCACCAACAATCTCAAGAATTTCATTGGTAATGGCAGCTTGACGCGCTTTGTTGTATTGAAGTTTCAACGCATCGCGAAGCTCGGTTGCGTTATCGGTTGCTTTGTGCATTGCAGTCATACGTGCGCCGTGCTCACTGGCAACGCTGTCACGAAGACCTTTAAACAACTGTGTTTTTAAACTCTTTGGAATCAATGCCTCAACAATTTCTTCCTTTGAAGGTTCAAAAATATAGAATGTTTCACTTGTTTTTGCTTCTTGACCTTCAATTGGTTTTGGAGGCAAAATTGGCAAAAACTGCTCAGTCATCACAATTTGCGTAGCAGCATTTTTGAAATTGTTGTACACAAGAATGATTTTGTCATATTTCCCTTCTGAAAAAAGAAGCATCAACTTTTCAGCAATTTCTGAAGTATTTTCAAAAGAAAGATCATCAAAAATACCGTTGTTGTTTTCTATTACATTTCCGGTTTTTTTCAGAATATCATTTCCTTTTTTACCAAGGGTCATAAAGTCCACTTGTTTGCCAGCATAAATATTTGCTGCCAAATTTCGTGATTCTTTTATAATGTTTGTATTAAAAGCGCCCGCCAAACCACGATTACTGGTAATTGCAACCACCAAAACTTTATTTACTTCACGCTGGTCTGAATACTTGCTCCCAGTATCGGCATCAAGAGTAGCGCTAAGGTTTTGCAAAAGTTCAGTAAGTTTTTCAGAATAGGGACGCATTGCGGTAATGGCATCCTGCGCCTTTTTCAACTTCGCGGCAGAAACCATTTTCATGGCACTGGTAATCTGCATCGTTGATCCGACCGATGATATTCTGTTTCTAATTTCCTTTAAATTCGCCATTCTTTTATAGAATTGAGTATTTAGTATTGAGCATTGAGATCAAATTTCTCAATACTCAATACTGAAATCTAACTACTTTTTATATTTCGCTGAAAGATCTGCTGCAACAGATGTCATCACATCTATCGCTTCGTCTGTAAGTTTACCTGCCTTTAGATCGTTAAGCGTATCTCTATACTTAAGATTCAACATTTCAAGGTAATCTCTTTCAAATTCCTTAATCTTATCTACAGGAACGTTACGCATTAGGTTTTTAGAACCTGCATAAATTACCGCAATTTGATCTTCAACCGTGTAAGGATCGTTTTCAGATTGCTTTAAGATTTCTACGTTACGTCTTCCTTTTTCAATAACGTTTAAAGTTGCAGCATCCAAATCTGAACCGAATTTAGCAAAAGCCTCCAATTCACGGAAAGCTGCTTGATCCAGTTTCAAAGTACCAGCCACTTTTTTCATCGACTTGATTTGAGCGTTACCACCCACACGCGATACCGAAATACCTACGTTAATAGCTGGACGAACACCCGCGTTGAACAAATCTCCATCCAAGAAAATCTGACCATCGGTAATCGAGATTACGTTTGTAGGGATATATGCCGAAACGTCACCCGCTTGTGTTTCAATAATTGGAAGTGCAGTTAATGAACCACCACCTTTTACCAATCCCTTTAAAGAATCCGGTACGTTGTTCATTTCTTTTGCGATATCATCATCGGCAATAATCTTTGCCGCACGCTCCAATAAACGGGAGTGAAGGTAAAAAACGTCGCCAGGATAAGCCTCACGTCCCGGTGGACGACGAAGCAAAAGTGAAATTTCACGATATGCTACCGCTTGTTTTGAAAGATCATCAAAAACGATTAACGCTGGACGACCAGTATCGCGGAAGTACTCACCAATTGCAGCGCCTGCGAATGGAGCGTAAACCTGCATTGGTGCAGGATCTGATGCGTTTGCAGCTACTATCGTTGTGTAGGCCAACGCGCCTTTTTCTTCCAATACTTGTGCAATGTTTGCAACGGTTGAAGCCTTTTGCCCAATCGCTACATATATACAATATACAGGCTCGCCTGCATCGTAAAATTCTTTTTGGTTCAAAATAGTATCAATACAAACGGTAGATTTACCTGTTTGACGGTCACCAATAACAAGCTCACGTTGGCCACGGCCTACGGGAATCATTGCATCGATTGACTTAATACCCGTTTGAAGTGGCTCAGTTACAGGCTGACGGTAAATAACTCCTGGCGCTTTACGCTCCAAAGGCATTTCGTAAGTTTGTCCAGTGATTGGTCCTTTTCCATCTATAGGCTGACCCAATGTGTTAACCACACGACCAACAATACCTTCACCTACTTGAAGTGAAGCAATACGCTGGGTACGCTTAACAGTTGAACCTTCCTTTACGCCTTTTGAAGGGCCTAAAAGTACAATACCTACGTTGTCTTCCTCAAGGTTCAATACAATACCTTCAAGACCACTATCGAAGGCTACCAATTCGCCGTATTGAGCGTTTGAAAGTCCGTATGCTCGAACAATACCGTCACCCACGGTTAAAACAGTTCCTACTTCATCCAGGGAAGCAGTTGCTTCGAAGCCTGTAAGTTGTTGCTTTAATATTGCTGATACTTCAGCTGGTTTTACTTCTGCCATTTTGATTTAGATATTAGATTTACCCTTAGACTGCGCTTAGGGTGACATCATACTTATATTGATTTACTGAATTCCTTTTTTAAATTTCCGAATTGATTTGCGATGCTCGCATTGTACTGAATATCGCCAACGCGAAGAATAAAGCCTCCTATTATTGCTGGGTCAATTTCATTTGTAAGCGTTACTTTTTCACTCCCGGTCAATTCTTTTACCTTAGCCATTACCTTACCTTCCAATTCTGAAGAAAGTGGAACGGCTGTAATTACGGTAGCTACTTTTACACCTTGTTCGTCATTGTAAAGATCGATGTAGCTTTTTGCTACATTGCCCAACAAAGCGGTACGTTTGTTAGCTACCAAAATATTGATAAGCGAATGCGTGATTTCTGATTGTCCGCTGAAAATTTTCAACAAAGCCTCTTTTTTATCATTGGCTTTAATTACTGGGCTTTGAAGCACTGCTTGCAATTCGCGACTATCTTCAATGGTTTTGTAAACAGATTGCATATCGCCAAAAACAACAGCTTCTGTGTTGTTTTCGTTTGCTTTCTGCAAAATTGCTCTTGCGTATCTTATCGCTGCTCTGCTCATTGAATTTTTAGTTTAATTTTGCGTCACCCAACATTTCGTCAACAAGCTTCAATTGCTTGTCTTTATCGGAAAGTTCGTGTTTTACAACTTTCTCGGCAATTTCCAAAGAAAGACTTGCAACCTGTTGTTTCAATTCTGCGATAGCTGATTTCTTTTCGCTTTCAATAGCAGCTTGTGCTTGAGCAACCATTTTGTCTGCTTCGCCTTTAGCTTCTTCTTTTGCGTCAGCAATCATTTTTGTTTTTATCTCGCGCGCTTCTTTCAACATAATTTCACGCTCAGAACGTGCTTCTTGCAACAATTTTTCGTTGTCAGCCTGAAGGTTTTGCATTTCAAGTTTTGCTTTTTCAGCAGAATCCAATGCCTTTTTTATTCCTTCTTCGCGATCGTTTACCGCATTTAAGATTGGCCCCCAAGCAAATTTGCGAAGCAATAAGAGCAACAGCACAAATATGATTATTTGCCAAAAGAAAAGTCCGAATGAAAAGTCGTTAACTAATTTTTCCATATCAATGGCCGCCGAGGCGGATATTTATTTAATTTAACTTTATGCTCAATTTTAATTATAACAAACAGCTGTAACCAACCGTCACAGCCGTTTGTTAGTTTTTTTGATTACCCTGCGAAAATCGCTGCGAAACCAATACCTTCAATAAGCGCCGCTGCAATAAGCATTGCTGTTTGAATTTTTCCGTAAGCCTCAGGCTGACGTGCGATAGCTTCCA
>Ga0209344_10005038_pt1 | contig 11659 bp, 7 predicted proteins | sample Cruoilmetagenom6_FD_187293 | JGI IMG/M metagenome (GOLD analysis project Ga0209344, IMG submission 187293) | Oil polluted marine microbial communities from Coal Oil Point, Santa Barbara, California, USA - Santa Barbara Oil Seep Sample 6 (SPAdes)... | ecosystem: Environmental > Aquatic > Marine >...
ATCGGATGTGGTTTTGTAGCAGATCTTTATATGAGATCGCTTGCCAGTTATCCTGACATTAAAGTTGTTTGTGTCTTTGATAAAGACCAAGCACGCAAGGATGCATTTTGCGCCCATTGGGGTTTGCAAGCCGTTGCTTCACAAGAAGCATTATTTGAACGAACACCTGATGGGTCGGTGATTTTAAACCTAACAAATCCAAAATCACATTTTTCTATAAATCATGCATGCTTAGAGGCAGGTTTTCATGTTTATTCAGAAAAACCTTTGGCAATGAAGATGGATGATGCGTATAGCTTGCATAAGCTTGCGCAGGATAGAAATCTGTTACTGGCATCGGCCCCGTGTAGTGTCTTGGGTGAATCAGCTCAAACCCTTGGGGCTGCGATTCGTGCAGACGTTGCTGGAACCCCGCGATTGATTTATGCTGAATTAGATGACGGTTTTATTTCACAAGCACCATATCATAAATGGGTTAGTGAATCCGGTGCACCGTGGCCCCATCGGGACGAATTTCAGGTTGGATGCACCTTGGAACATGCAGGTTATTATTTAAGCTGGCTGGTCGCTATTTTTGGTTCTGTAAAAACTGTTGTTGCGGCATCGGCGAATATTGTGGCGGCTGCGAATAATGCCCCGGACTTTTCCGTGGCAACACTGTTTTTTGAACAAGGGATAGTTGCACGTTTAACTTGTTCAATTGTAGCACCACATGACCATCAGATCCGTGTGATTGGTGATAAAGGGGTCCTGAGTGTTCAAAAAGCATGGGACAACAGTGCCAAAGTTATGATGCAGCAGCGCAAAGTGTTTCGCCGACGGTTGCTGGAGTTACCATGGGCCAAACGATTTAAATTAAAAGGCCCTACACATCCTAAAGTCGGCCGTTGGGGTGCCGCTGAAATGAATTTTGCGCTTGGGCCTGTTGAAATGTTCGCAGCGTTGCAAGAAGGTCGCCCATGTCGTTTGTCATCTGATTTTGCTTTGCATTTGAACGAGGTTACTTTGGCTATTCAAAACTCCGGCAAACACACTGGTGCGCAGCAAATGCAAACAAAGTGCCCACCGATTGAACCCATGTTGTGGGCAAAATGAGCATGACCGTAATGATAACTGGGGCGGGGGGCTTTATTGGCCGCCACTGCGTAAATGTTGCCCGTAAGCGTAAACACCATGTTATTGCTGTGGTGCGCTCACAGGCATCAATTTGTACCGATTGGATTAATGACCCATTGATCGATGTTGTTGTTACGGATCTGGCATCGGATGATCATTCACATCTGGGAAAAGCATCTGCACGTGCAGATGCTGTGGTCCATGCTGCCGCTTCTTTGGCAGGCGACGATACACGGCAGGCACATGATACTGTAATGGCGACACGCAAATTGATCAGTGCAATGAACAATATACCAAGGGAAAAAAGAAAACTGATCCTTGTCAGCTCCATTGCGGTTTATGATGTAACCGCAATGGAAGAAGGTTCTGTATTGAATGAAAGCGCACCGATCGAAAATGATCCAGACCAACGGGATGCGTATTGCCGTAGCAAGCTATTACAAGAGGCTGTTGCGATGGAAGCTGCAAAAACCGGTAAACTGGATTTATTTGTGATGCGCCCAGGCGCTGTTTTTGGTCGGACGCGGCTTTGGAACGGTCACTTGGGTCACCTGCTGGGTCCAGTATTATTGCGCTTCGGTACGGTAGGGCAAGTGCCGGTAAGTTATGTTGAACATTGTGCCAAGGCGCTGGTGTTGGCGGCTGAAATGCCGCTTTCTGGAATTGATGTTATTAATGTCATTGATGATAATTTACCTGATCGGGCCACTTATATTCGTGCTTTACGTCGGTCTGGTTGGCCAAAGGCCGTTATTCCGATCTCTTGGCACATTGTTGCGGGGTTTGCTGCCATGTGCAATCATATCCCGAATATGCCCGGGCTTTTGCGTTCAGCTGTCTTAAAGTCACGTATGATGCCTTTGCGCTATGATAATACAAAGCTTAAGAAAAGACTTGGGTGGCAGGGTGATCTATCCTTTGATGCAGCAATGCAACACGCGATAAATTTTCAGAGAAAGGCGGGATGAGATGGTAAAATCTGATCACACATTGTCTGGCCCGATTGCCTATCTGACAGGTGAATACCCTCGCGCGACCGATACGTTTATTCAACGCGAAGTGTCTGCTTTGCGCACCCTTGGTATTGAAGTGATGACATGTTCTATTCGCAAAACAGGCGCAGAGCATCTTGTCGGGGTTGAACAGCTTGAAGAAGCCAAGAACACGTTTTATGTACTGAAGGCCGCTAAATCCCCGTTGCGATTGATTGCATGTCATTTGCGAACCGCGGTGCTGACACCATACAGCTATTTTAGTACATTGTGGCTTGCCCTTTGCACGGGTTCTTCCGGCATTAAAGGGCGGTTGTATCAGCTATTTTATTTTGCAGAAGCGGTAATTTTGGCGGATTATTTAAAGCAATGCGGAGTGATACATCTGCACAATCACATTGCCATGGCAAGTTGTTCGGTCGCGATGCTGGCTAGCAATGTCAGCGGTATTCCTTTCAGTTTCACACTTCATGGCCCGGATATATTCTTTGAACCTCAGCGTTGGCGATTGGACGCAAAAATTAAAAAGGCGCGATTTGTAGCTTGTATCAGTAACTATTGCCGTGATCAGGCGAAGGGGTTTTCTGATCCTGATTGTTGGGGCAAACTGCATATTGTGCATTGTGGTGTGGAACCTGACCGATATGCGGTTCAGCAGCCACCTGATCATGGCAGCCTTCATTTGACCTTTGTTGGGCGATTGGCTGCGGTGAAAGGTATTCCCGTTTTATTTGAAGCTTTGGGTAAATTGCTACCGGAGAACCCGAATTTACGGGTTACCCTGATTGGAGATGGGCCGGAGCGTGCGGAACTTGAATGCGAGGCACTTGCGCTTGAGTTGCAAGATGTGATTACGTTTGCAGGCTATCAATCGCAATCGGAAGTGGCCGCAGCTTTGCGTGAAACCGATCTGTTTGTGTTGCCCAGCTTTGCAGAAGGTGTTCCAGTTGTTTTGATGGAAGCTATGGCTTCAGGGGTTGCAGTGATTGCAACACGTATCGCAGGAATACCTGAATTGGTGGAAGATGGGGTCAGTGGTTTATTGGTGCCCGCAGGTAATGTCGATGCGCTTGCGGATGCACTTAGCACGTTATTGAACGATAAAGCCCGCCGCATCCAGATGGGGCAAGCCGGACGTGAAAAGGTTTTGGCGGAATTCAATATCAAACATGAAACGGCCCGGCTGGCCAAGATCTTGCATTCTTATATCTTGGATGGGGAACCGCCTGCCAAACGGCTATTGAACAATAAGAGAATTGCGCGTGATGGGTAAAGGTAAAACATCAATCGGTGCTGTTGTGATCGGACGGAATGAAGGTGCACGATTGGTTAAGTGTCTGTCTTCATTAAAAGGAATTGTTGGGCGAATTATCTATGTCGATTCCGGATCATCGGATGGTAGTATTGCGGCTGCACATCATGCGGGCGCTACAATTGTTGAACTTGATGCGGCATACCCATTTACAGCTGCGCGGGCCAGGACAGCAGGTTTTTTGGCATTGCAAAAAACCGGTAACATACCTGATTATGTTCAGTTTGTTGATGGTGATTGCCGCTTGCAACCTGATTGGATTGAAGCAGCGCAAATGGCTTTGGATGGCGATGAAGCCTTGGGCGTCGTTACAGGCTGGCGTTCTGAAGTGAACCGCAAACACAGCATATATAATGCATTGTGCGATTTTGAATGGCATAGGCCGGCCGGGGAAATTTTAACCTGTGGCGGTGATATGATGGTCCGCGGCATCGCATTTGATGCGGTTGGCGGATTTGATGGAACTGTAATTGCCGCTGAAGATGATGAATTTTGTGTGCGCATCCGAAAAGCGGGTTGGAAAATCCAACGTCTGCCGATTAAAATGACACTACATGATGCCGCTATGACGCATTTCAGCCAATGGTGGTGCCGTGCCGTTCGCAGCGGTCATGGATTTGCTCAAGTAGGTGACATACACCCTGAATACTTTATGAAAGAGCGCAGGCGCGTGTGGCTATACGGCGCGGTTTTACCGTTTATAGCAATAGCGGGTCTGGGGATCAGCCCTTGGATACTAACCGTAGTGGTGGGATTGTATATCTTATCATACTTTCGCACTGTGATAGGGCTACATCGTAACGGATTGGGGATAAAAGAAGCGTTTCAACACGCTGTTTTTATTTCACTATCGAAGTTTCCTAATTTTCAGGGTATTTTGACCTATAAATGGCGGCAGTTCAGGGGTCTTAAAATGAACATAATAGAGTATAAATAAGGACTGTGAGTTTTTGGTAAGTGAGTGTGTGAATGGCTAATAATAACATCAAAACGGGTCTGGTCGGCGCCGGGTATATAGCCGGGTGGCATGGTGATGCAATAAAGGCCACAAAAGGTGTGGATGTCGCAGCTGTTTGCGATGTCTCGCAAAGTTCGGCAGAGGTGCTTGGCGAAGTTTATGGTGTTCCGGCCTTTACTTCACTTGATGATATGATTGCCGCCAATGTTTGTGATGCGGTACATATTCTGACACCCCCACAAACCCACAAAGACCTTGCTATAACCTGTTTGCAGGCCGGATTGCACACGTTTATTGAAAAGCCTTTTGCCTTGTCACATAAAGATGCAAAAGCGATAAAAATCGCAGGACAGAAAGCGGGACGTTGTGTTGGTGTCGGGCATAATTTCTTAGGATTACCCGCATATAATCGCCTGAAAAACAGTCATAAAAATGGCATGCTAGGCCGTGTTTCATCGGCAGAGTTTAACTGGAATTTTCCATTAACACCGTTACGTGCTGGCCCGTTCGGATTATGGATGTTGCGTGAACCAAAGAACCTGCTGCTGGAACTCAGCCCGCATTTATTCGCTTTTGCTGTTGATCTGTTTGGTGCGCCTAAAATACTGCATCTGGAATTGGGCAAGCCGATTGAATTATCCGGTGGTGGGGAACGCCCACAATCATGGCGTATTCTTGCGCGCGCAGGAGACGTAAATCTGACATTCAACCTTTCACTGGTTGAAACGATGGATGACCGTTCAGTCACAGTGCGCGGGTCAAGTGGGATTGCACGGCTGAATTTTGCAGCCGACACGCTGGTAACAACTATTGATAATACTGCCGATATTGTGCTGAACCCGTTTGTGTTTCAGGCGTCGCATGCTTGGCAGCATTTGCGCGAAGGGATTGTTAACGCTACTCGACATATTGCATCACTGAACCGCAAGTCAGCGTATGGCCTAAGTTTCGGGAATATGGTTGATAGTTTCTATCACTCTGTGAAAACGGGGGCATCAATTGATGATCGTTTTTCAGGGCACTCAGCTGAAAAAGTTATGAAAGCGATAGAAGATACAATTGCATTGATGCCGAACAAGGGGATTGAACCTGTACGTAAAACAGTAAAAGCGCGGATCTGTAAGCCAACAGTACTGGTCATTGGTGGTACCGGATTTATAGGGCGCAACCTGACTAGAGCCTTGGTTGCGACGGGTCGGGATGTGCGCGTACTTAGCCGTGGGCGCACTGGGCCGTTTACTGATCTTGGCGGGCAGGTTGAAACCTTTTCGACCTCGCTGAAAGACCCTGAAGGTTTGCATGCAGCAATGCAAGGTATTGAAGCGGTTTACCATCTGGCAAAATCTGTGGATACGACTTGGGAAGAATGTTTGCAAAATGATGTAGATGTGACCAAAGCCATTGCACAAGCAGCCCTTGATCAGGGTGTAAAACGCTTTGTCTATACAGGTACGATTGCATCTTATGATATGTCTGATCCAAATTGTGTGATTACCGAGGAAACCGGGTTTGATACAGATATGTCGGATCGCAATCTTTATGCCCGATCCAAAGCAGCCTGTGAGGATTGTTTGACTGAAATGCACCAAAACGATGGGTTACCTTTGGTCATAGCGCGTCCCGGAATTGTTGTTGGGGCAGGTGGTCCATTACAACATTGGGGCATAGGGCGTTGGCAAGGGGCGGGTGCTGTCAAAATCTGGGGTCAGGGGCGCAATACTTTACCTTTTGTTTTGATAGATGATGTCTCAGACGGATTAATCCGAATGCTTGATGTTGAAGACGCAGTAGGCCAATCATTCAATTTGGTTGGAGAGCCGATGATGACCGCGCGCGATTACTTCGATGCTATATATGAAACACTTGGCGCACGTATTCGTGTGCATTCTGGCGCGATACACGGATTGTTTTTGGCTGATGGGGTAAAATATGGCCTGAAACGGTATGTTTTAAGACGCCGTAGCGTAACACGCCCATCTTTACGAGATTGGAAATCAAGGGCGCATTATTCCCCATTTCAAATTGACCACCCAAAACAGGTTTTGGGGTGGGCCCCGGAACAAGATCGAGATATTTTTGTTCAAAAGGCAATTACAGAAGCTAATTTATTTGGGTTTTAGTGAAAACGAATGCCTGCCTTAATTTATCTTTAGTTTACTGCTACAGTAAGTTGAAAAGGTATGTCCGCGTTAATAAAAGGCCCTGATCTAAGGGATATACAGTGTTGTAATGGTAAATAATAAAAAAGAACTCTTGGAAATTATGTCTGATACTTTGGTGGGAAATGGTGATTCAACTGATCTGTATGGTGGCGAAAATGCATCGACTGCTTTGGTACATCACGACCCATGGGATGAATTGAAAACCATTACTCTGAACGAAAAACACTTGGCCAAAAACCACATCATCAGTGGCAATATAAATGCGCCTGCTCACGCATCTTTTGATGTTTTACGCACCAGATTGTTGCACACGCTTAAAGATAGGGGTTGGAACAGAGTTGCAATTACCTCGCCCACAAAGGGGTGTGGTAAGACATTTGTTGCTGTTAATCTTGCCCTTAGCCTGTCGCGCCGCGTGGATAGTCGTACAGTTCTTTTGGATATGAACCTACGGCATCCAAGCTTGGCAAAAACCCTTGGTATTTCGGATCCTGGAACGATGCAGGATTATTTATCCGGGGGTCAATTTGAAAAGGAACATCTTTTTAAGGTAAACAGCAATCTTGCTGTTGGTCTTAACAGTTCGCCCGAAGAAGCCGCTGCTGAATTGTTGCAAAGCCCGCGCACTAAGGAAACACTTGAAATTATGCAATTGGAATTACGCCCGGAGATTGTTCTATATGATATGCCGTCCGTGCTTCACCATGATGATTTGTTGTCGTTTTTACCGCAAATCGATGGTGTATTACTTGTAATAGGCGGCGGACAGACCAAAGCATCAGAAGTCCGACAAGTTGAGAAATTACTGAATGATCAAGCACCGCTTCTTGGTGTGGTGCTTAATCGGGATGAAGGAAAGATTGGGGACATTCTCAACTTCTAACCGCAGTTATCCTGTATTTTTGGTGATAACTTTCGTTAATATCCAAATAGCCGCAAAACCGGCAAAAGAGAATGAAACAAATTTAAATCTTCCCCAAATGCGATCTGTCGTCGTTTTAACGACAGGAATAGCAACAACAGGGATCATCTGAAGCTGGCGTTCTAATTGCGCGGAATTTCTGATTACCGGGTTTGATATTTCCAATAGCAACGAAACTGATACAGCTAATATTATACTTAGAATGCCACCTAAAGCCGCAAGTTTTTTACGGTTCGGGGAAACGGGCCATTCCGGTTCCAGCGGGCTTTCCAGTATGGTCAGGCTTTCCGATTGCACGCCTGTTTCCAACATCTGACCAATTTCAGCTTCGGCACGGTTTGTGGTTATAATATCATACTGATTTTCTAATTGCTGCAGGTTACGTGTAAGAATTAAAAACTCTTTCTCGACTTGTGGTGCCGCTTCGATTGCACTTTCAACTGTATCACGTTTTTCAGTGATCAATAATCTTTGGTCATTAGCCAATTGAATTAGATTTTCAAAATCTGAAGTGCGAAGCTTGGCCTTTCCATTATTCAATTCGGCAAGTTGCTGATCAATCTCCAGAACCGCATTCTCAAGGTTTACCAAAAGCTCATGTTGTGATGTCAGGGCTGTAGGTAATGAATTTGCATATTGTTGTTTAAAGATCGCAATTTCAGTATCCAATTCAAAAATAGCCTTCCCAACCCGTTTTTCTTCGCTTTCAAAAAACGCAAATGTACGTTGGGCCTGTTCAACACGGCTTAGTTTATTTTGTTTAATAACCTCATCAACAAAGGCCTGCGCCACAACGGCAACCAATTTAGGGTTTCCTAGGCGCACTGATATTGTTAGTGCTGAAGGGGCTGCGTTTGGGCGCCAAGCTTGACTTGGGTCAATTATCTGATTGATTTTGGTGGCTAAGCGCAGCTGATAAACTTTTTCGCTTATCGGCATTTCAGGGTTGCCTGCATATAAATCACGTTTGTTGATAATTTCTATTAAATTATCACGTGCCATAATACGTTGTTCAATTTTCAGAAGATATTGTATTAATGATGCATTGCTGTTGGTACCTGCAATTCTGTCAGAAATTTGCGAGTTCCCAATTTGAATAATAGCCACTGACTCGTACAGTCGCGGCAGGCTGAAAATATATGCCAAAGTCACAACAGCCCCGAAAGCAATAATTATACTCAAGACCATAAACCGTCGGCGGAGCATATGTAAAAACTCGCTAAGAGATTGAATTTGCCCCATCGTTATCTTTCCTTACTGTCGTTTGATACTGTGCGCGCAGACTGTTTTACTGCCATTGTCGTCATGATAATGTCCTGCCCCATGAAAAACCGACCTGCCAATCTGTAGCCTGTTGGGAACAGGCTAACAGGTTGGGTGAATGTTGCGTAAAACGATGCTGTGGCCAGATTAATTTCAATATTTAAGGCTTTAAAACCGAACAGTTTACGTGTCAGCATATACTGGCATTTATAAGTGCATTCCTTTGCGCTGAAAATAAGTCTGGCAAAGGTGCCCTGTTGATAAGCTGGTTGTTGCGACAACCATGCCCTTTCAGCGCTATTGCAAATCTCGTAAGTTAAAACTGCATCAAGGGGGCGGGTTGGTTCAATATCTAGGCCCATGATGTGAATATCATTGGAATTTGCAACAGCTGCGACGCAATAATCCTTGGTGTGCGAAATGCTTCCTACAAGCCCGGTTGGCCAAATCGGTGCGCGATCCTGCCCCGTGATAACAGGCTTATTATAGACTGAAATCTGGCTCATGGCGTCACGGGCAGCAATGCGTCCAGCAGTGTATTCAAGTCGCCTTGATACTGCCATAGTGGCTGTCACGGGAATTTCCTCTGGATGCAATCCTTGCCAACCCCTTCGCGGATCAGATGTTGCAACTGCAACGGTCGAAGGCAACAAATCACGTGCAGCACCTGCCAGCCAATCAGTATTACACTGGTGTTTTTTTTGTATCATTATGCCCCTGCCATCCGTCTTGCACGCATTGCTTTGCGTCTGGATATTGTGTTGTCGCGTGTTTGCGGTTCCAAAGCATTAACAGGCTTAGACTCAGGTTCAGTAGTAACACCTGATTTGGTTTCCACTTGGCTTGCCAAAGCGGAAAGAACCGGAAATCTGAAGATGTCTGTGATGCTAAGCTGATCAACCCCCATTTCCGCCTTGATCTCTCTGTGTGCCTGAACCGCCAGCAATGAATGCCCACCCAGATCAAAGAAGCTGTCACTGGGGTTAATTTTTGCAACACCCAGAATACGCGACCAGATAACTGCGATTTGTTGTTCTACAGAACTTTCCAGCGGCGCGAATGCAGTCACGTTATCGGGCGTCATTGTGCTGGTCGGGGCAGGCAAGTTATTTCTATCCACCTTCTTATTGGGTGTCAGCGGCATTTCTGCCAACGTTATAAAATGCGAGGGGATCATGTAATCGGGCAAATTGTTGCCAAGTAAGCCCCTAAGTTCGCTATCCAGGACAGGTGTATTTGTAATCAAATAAGCGACGAGTCTGATGTCACCGGTGGTAAATTCATGTGTTACAACCACGGCCTGTTTGATTTTTGCATTGGTTTCAAGATTGGCTTCTATTTCACCCAATTCTATACGATGCCCACGCAATTTTACTTGGTTGTCTACCCGGCTCAAGAAATCTATTCTTCCATCTTCACGCCATACGACCAGATCACCTGTGCGATACATTTGCGATTGCGCAATATACGGGTTGGGCAGAAAGCGTTCCTTGGTTAAATCAGGGCGTTGCCAATAACCTCGTGCGACCCCGTCACCGCCAATATACAACTCACCCGGCACACCAATAGGTACGGGCTCGCGCGCAGCATCCAGAACATAGAATTGCGTATTTGCAATAGGGCGACCAATGCTGACTAACCCTTCGGTTGTTTTTGCGTGTTCCGTTGATGACCAGATTGTGGTTTCGGTTGGCCCATACATGTTTTCGATATGTGCTGTTGTGATCTGACCAAGTTCTGTAAGCAAAGATCCCTGAAAAGGTTCCCCGCCAATCATAAGGTGCTTAACTTTACCCAAAGCCTGACGTGCATGATCATCTGCGCAAAGCATGCGGGCCATGCTGGGTGTACATTGCAGGTGTGTTACTTTATGGCGCGTAATTTGGGCCGCGATTGAAAAATCGTCATCCGCCACCTTAGTTTCCGTATTGGCTCGTTTCAAAACTTCCGCAAGCGGGACCAACCCTTCTAAAACCTTCTCAACGGACAGACCATAATCAACAAGGCAAGCAACCTCGCCAACACCAATCTGTTTCAGTTCTTCAATACGTTTTAGGCAGTCATCGACTGTACCAAATAATCCCGCATCCTCAAAATATCGCTCGAATGCGAAGTCAAGAATGCTTTCAAGTTCGTCCTTACTAAGGCTTTCCAAGTTCAGATCAAACGCATTATTCACACCTTTGGGCTTCTTGAATGCAGGAAATGCCCACGCGTATTGTTTGATCAGGCCCGCAGCACTGCGCAGGTAACTTTTCATTGGCTCACGGGCGGTTTCGCGCACGGTTTCACGGTCAGAACCAACATAAGTATGCAGCATCAACGTGACAGTAAAATCATCCGGATCATAACCAGCCGCGCGCAAAGCATCGTGATAAAGTACGGTTTTTTGTTTTACCTCATCAATGCTTTGCCCCAACAAATGAGTTAGAACATTCGCGCCTGCAGTTCCTGCTTCTTTCCATGTTTCAGGGTTGCCCGCAGTTGTGACCCAGATCGGCATTTTCTTTGAAAGGGGTCGCGGTTGCGTTACAACGCCAAAAGGCTTGCCCGATTTGGTTGGGAATTCCACAGTCTCGCCGGCCCAAAGCTTACGGATAATTTTTATAGCTTCAAACATTGCAGGTTTGTTTTCAGGTGGTGTATTTTCCGGCCGCAACACAAAGTCATTCGGTTGCCAGCCGGATGCAATCGCCAACCCGACCCGCCCGTTTGTAAGATTATCGATCACGGCCCATTCTTCGGCTATACGAATTGGATGATGTAAGGGGGCCACAATACTGCCGGCCCTGACAGCCAAATTTTCAGTAACGGCTGCAATTGCAGCGCCCGTCACTGATGGATTAGGATAAAGCCCGCCAAAAGCATGGAAGTGGCGTTCAGGCGTCCAAACCGCACAAAACCCGTTCTTGTCGGCAAACTTGGCACCCTCCA
>Ga0209344_10005040_pt1 | contig 11657 bp, 10 predicted proteins | sample Cruoilmetagenom6_FD_187293 | JGI IMG/M metagenome (GOLD analysis project Ga0209344, IMG submission 187293) | Oil polluted marine microbial communities from Coal Oil Point, Santa Barbara, California, USA - Santa Barbara Oil Seep Sample 6 (SPAdes)... | ecosystem: Environmental > Aquatic > Marine...
TTAAATCCCTAAAAAATAAGCATTTGGAAAAATTAAGACAATGGGTAGATAGTGAAACCAAAATGGAGATACACTATCCCGATATCACAAAACAGATTATTGACCAGTTGCTTGAGGAGGCCGTTCTGGACTAAACAATCTTTGTTGGTATGTCGAAAAATTTGGATTATTTCAATTTGCAAGCAGATGATTTTGGGGAGAATTTTGTTTGGGGCGTATCTACGGCGGCCTACCAGATTGAAGGGGCACACGATAGGCACGATAAAGGGCCCTCCATTTGGGATGAATTTACCTCAAAAAAGGGAAATACTTACCAAAATCAGCATGGTAACCATGCCTGTGAATTTTATCATAGGTTTCAAGAAGATATCCTCTTGATGAAGAAAATGAATATTGATCACTTTAGGCTCTCCCTGTCCTGGCCCCGGATATTACCAAATGGAACAGGTGCTATAAACAACAGAGGAATTGGATTTTACAATGATGTAATCAATTTTTGTCTGGAATGCGGTATAACGCCTTGGGTGACATTATATCACTGGGACCTGCCCCTGGCACTGGAAGAAAAAGGAGGGTGGGCCAATCGGGAAATCGTGGAATGGTTCCAGGAATATGTAACAGTTTGTGCCACTAATTTTGGGGATAGGGTCAAGAATTGGATGGTATTGAACGAACCCATGGTTTTTACGGGTGCGGGTTATTTTCTAGGGGTACATGCCCCAGGAAGGAGAGGTTTGAAAAATTTTTTGCCCTCAGTGCACCACGCGGTATTGTGCCAGGCCGCTGGAGGTAGGATTTTGCGCAATCTGGTGGCCAATGCCCATATTGGCACCACCTTTTCCTGTTCCCAAATATCACCATATATGAACAATCCCAAGGACCTTAAGGCTGCAGAAAGGGTGGATGCCATGCTTAACCGACTCTTTATTGAGCCTTCCTTGGGAATGGGATACCCTTGGGAGACAATGCCCGTTCTTAAACGAATGCAATCCTATATATTGCCAGGGGACGCCGAGAACTCTGTTTTTGATTTCGATTTTGTGGGGATCCAAAATTATACGCGGGAAAAAGTAAAGCATTCCTATCTCGTACCCCATATAAGGGCCAAAATAGTAAGGGCAAGTAAACGCAAGGTTAGGGCTACCCTAATGGATTGGGAAGTATATCCTCCCAGTATTTTTAAGATGATAGAAAGATTTAATGGCTACGAGGGGGTAAAAAAAATAATAATTACGGAAAACGGAGCGGCCTTTGCAGACGAAATCTATGAAGGCAGGGTAATGGATAAGGAAAGGCTTTCCTATTTGCAGGCCTATTTAAAGCAGGTTCATAGGGCGAAAATGGAAGGACTAAAGGTGGATGGGTATTTTGTATGGACATTTACCGACAATTTTGAATGGGCGGAAGGGTATAACCCTAGATTTGGTTTGGTATATGTGGATTTTGAAAATCAGCAACGAATTATAAAGTCTTCGGGACAATGGTACAGCCAATTTTTAGGCAACAGGAAGTGAGAGTTTTAAAAGTACTCTTTGAATGGTTTTGTACGGCTTCATTTTTGTGGAAGGGGACTCAAGGCTGCACGGAGTCTTATGAACAAATAAAAGGGCTCAATTTTATAATTAAAAAAACCGATGGTAGCATCGGTTTGGGGTAGCTGACTCAAATTGTATTATAAGAACGTATCCATTGTTTGGTTACCGTAAATATATACTTTGGGGTTGTTTCCAATGTTACCTTAGGATAATCCATTGGTTAGTGCGCTATTAATTATTAGACCATTTTTAAAAATGAGTATCAAAACTAAAAATATAGTACCTTAGTATACGGCCGATAAGGTATAATTCGCTGTATTTATCATTAACCAATATTTTTATTATGCTAAAAAAAATTTTGTTAGGCTTGGGTGTAGTATTGATCCTGATCCAGTTTTTCCGACCCGAAAAAAATGAATCCGACGAAAATACGGACGACATTTCAACGAAATATAATGTTCCTGAGGATGTAAACCATTTGTTGAAAGTTTCCTGTAATGACTGTCATTCCAATAAGACGGAATACCCTTGGTATTCCAACGTGCAGCCGGTGGCCTGGTTCTTGAACAATCATGTTGTGGACGGTAAAAGGCATCTGAATTTTTCCAATTTCACCAAGTTGCCATTGGCCATACAATACCACAAATTTGAAGAGGTTGTGGAAATGGTGGAAGAAAAGGAAATGCCAATACCTTCCTATACCTATTTAGGACTTCATTCGGAAGCTAACCTTACCCAAGAGCAACGGGACAAAATTATGGATTGGTCCAAGGCCCAAATGGCCTATTTAAAGGCCAATTATCCTGCGGATAGCTTGGTGCGGAAGAAAAGGTCCAAGCCTGCGCCAACGAAATGACGGGGAATAAGAAGTGCTGTTAGGGCGATCTTTGAGAAGCCAGCTTTAAGACGTTTCAAAGTTTGCCTATTACATTTGGTTTGTATTCACCTACTGAAAAGCAGGAAGCCCTGTAATGTCCGCACCGGTTATCAGTAGATGGATGTCATGGGTGCCTTCATAGGTGATAACGCTTTCAAGATTCATCATATGGCGCATAATACTGTATTCTCCAGTGATGCCCATTCCTCCCAAAACCTGTCTGGCCTCCCGGGCTATTTTGATCGCCATGTCAACATTATTCCGCTTGGCCATAGAAATTTGCGCCGTAGTGGCCCTTCCTTCGTTTTTCAATTGCCCCAATCGGAAGGCCAATAATTGTGCTTTGGTGATTTCTGTAATCATCTCCGCCAGTTTTTTTTGTTGTAGTTGGGTAGCAGCTATTGGTTTTCCAAATTGGATGCGTTCCTTGGCATATCTCAAGGCGGTATCATAACAATCCATTGCAGCGCCTATGGCACCCCAGGCAATTCCATAGCGGGCGGAATCCAAACAGCCCAAGGGTGCTCCCAGTCCGTTTTTACCCGGCAGTAGATTTTCTTTGGGTACCTTTACGTTATCAAAAATTAATTCGCCTGTGGCCGAGGCGCGTAATGACCATTTGTTATGGGTCTCCGGCGTTGTAAAACCTTCCATGCCCCGTTCTACTATAAGTCCATGGATACGTCCTTCTTCGTTCTTGGCCCAGACCACTGCTATATCGGCAAAAGGAGAGTTGGAAATCCAAAGTTTGGCGCCGTTTAATAGAAAATGATCCCCTTTATCCTTAAACTTTGTTTCCATGCCACTGGGGTTGGATCCATGATTGGGTTCCGTTAATCCAAAACAGCCCATAAATTCGCCAGAGGCCAATTTGGGCAAGTATTTTTTTCGTTGCTCCTCATTGCCGTAGGCATAAATTGGATACATTACCAAAGAGGATTGTACCGAGGCGGTGGAGCGGACCCCGCTATCGCCCCGTTCTATTTCCTGCATTATTAACCCGTAGCTAATCTGATCCAGACCTGCCCCTCCGTATTCCTGAGGGATATAGGGCCCAAAGGCCCCAATCTCAGAGAGGCCTTTGATGATTTGTTTTGGAAACTCTGCTTTTTGGGCATATTCTTCTATGATAGGCGAGATATCCCGTTTTACCCACTGCCGGGCAGCATCGCGCACCAATTTATGTTCTTCGGATAAAAGATCGTCTAAATTGTAATAATCAGGAGCTTCAAACAAATCGGGTCGCATAGCATTAATTTTAGAATCAAAAATAAACAAATTAAGGATTTGTTTAAAAATATAACACAAGAAAGTATGATTGTTACATTTTTAAATAGTAATCCCTTGTCAGTTCTACGTATTCCTCGGTATATTGGTGTCGGGCCAACTCTATGGTCAGATTTTCAATTTCAACAGAAGTCTTTCCAAATTGTAATTCCAACATGCTTCGCTTAATCCCGGAATTGGGATTTCCTTTAATGCGCAAAAGCCGCCTGGGATAAAGGTTGATTGCAGCTGCCAAATCCAAAAATCTTGCCTCTTCCTTAAACGGGATGATGGTGGAAAAGGTGCCATTTTTCGCCAAGAGTTTCACAACGCCGGTCAAAAGTTCCTCAAAGGGAAGGGACCGACTCTGTCTTGCGATATCCCTGGATTCATTTCCACTGGGTACCATTTCAGCGTAAAATGGTGGATTGGATACAATAAGATCGTATTTATCGTCTATTTCGGATACAAATTCATTTAGGGAAGCATGGTAACAGAATAAACGATCGGCCCAATTGGAAGCTTCAAAATTCTCGACACATTGCTCATAGGCATTTTCATCTATTTCTATGCCGTCTATACTTTCTGCATGGCTTCTTTGTGCCAACATTAAAGCCACAACTCCCGTTCCCGCCCCAATATCCATGATGGAAAAGGGTTGGTGCTCCAAAGAGGTCCAGGCTCCCAATAAAACACCATCGGTACCAATTTTCATGGCACAGCGATCCTGATGTATTTGGAATTGTTTAAATTGGAAGGGTTTGCTCATGGTAAATCCAGCTTTTGATTATAGGAGATAGCTTTGCCTACTCCACTTTTCCTGCCTCCCTGTTGTTGGTACCTTCCAACTCCAGTAGGGAATCCCCCAGTTCATGGCGCATCTCATTTGCCAGGATTTTTATTTGGTCTACCACTTCCGGGTATTCTTCGGCCAGGTCGTTGGTCTCACTTGCATCTGTTGTAACATCATAAAGTTCTATTTCCTCCATTTCAACCATACGGTATTTCCCTGGTAGCCCATCCCTACCAGGCTCTTGTCCGTCCATGGTCCTGTAAGTATGGGGGAAGTACATTTTCCATTTTCCATAACGTACGCCCATGAGTTCGTTTATTCTATAGTAAAAGAAATAAGCTTGCTGTGGGCTTTCTTGGCTTTCCCCGGTGAGCAGGGACAAGGCGCTTTTTCCATCGATAGTTAAGTTGGGCAAGCGAGCTCCTGTTATTTCAGCGATGGTAGGCAAAATATCTATGGCCATGACTGGTATGTCTATGGTTTTTCCAGGGGTTATCTTGTTGGGGTATCTCATAATGAAGGGCTCGCGCTGTGCCCCCTCCCAAGCAGTTCCCTTGCCTTCCTTAAAGGGCAGGGCACTGCCCGCGTGGTTGCCATAGGAAAGCCATGGTCCATTGTCCGAAGTAAAGATAACCACTGTATTGTCTTCCAGGCCGTTCTTTTTCAAAGCAGCCAATATTTCACCTACGGACCAGTCGATCTCCATGATAACATCCCCGTATAGACCTCTTTTTGATTTTCCTTTAAATTTATCCGATACAAAGAGTGGTACGTGGGGCTGTGGATGGGGTACATATAGAAAGAAAGGATTGTTTTTGTTCCTGTTGATAAAATCAACACTCCTTTCCGTTATTTGGGTGGTAAGTTGGGATTGCTCCGTAAGCGTATCCAGGACCGTTTCATTTTCATAAAGTGGCAAGGGGCCAAAATTGAATACCGAACCCTGTTGGGGGTGGTAGGGCCACATATCATTGGAGTAGGGGATGCCAAAGAATTCGTCAAAACCATGTCTCGTTGGTAAGAACTGTGGACTATCGCCTAAATGCCATTTTCCATAGATGGCGGTTTTATAACCAATATTTTTTAGCATCTCCGCTATGGTCATCTCCGATGCATTTATTCCTGTAGGGCTACCCGGCCCCAAGGCATTGTGAATGCCAATTCGGTTGGGGTAGCAGCCGGTAAGTATACCTGCCCTTGAAGCGGAACAAATAGGTTGGGCAGAATAAAAACTGGTGAGTTTTAGCCCCTCTTTTGCCATTTGGTCCAAATGGGGGGTTTCAATATTGGGAGCGCCAAAAGTACCTACATCCTGATACCCCTGATCATCGGTAAAAATTAAAATTACATTGGGTGGAATTTCGGGCTTTGATTCTTTTTTCTTTTCCACGCAGGAAAATAAAACCAATGAAAGGAAAAGCAAGCGTAGATTTCTGAACATTATTTTAGTTTTTGATGTAAGTCCCTATTAGGGAATTTGATAAAGCTAAAATAATATTTTGAAATGTTATGCTCCAATGGCCGAAAGTGCTATAGCCAAAAATTTTGTAGTGCACCCCTAGGAGAGGTTGTTGTTCTTGTTAAGCCCCGTTGTAATAGTTGTTTTTAATGGAATCCATTATTTTTTCACCTTCGGAAATGGCCCTTACCAAATTCCAAATATTTTCTGTAATCAAAGGTTTTAAGGGTTGTTCCAACTTTGGGATTTTTGGAAATACGAGTTGTAATTTTTTGTCCCATATTTTGTAATATTTCAGTAGGTCATCTGGATATACAACCTTTCGTTTTGTGCCTTCATCAATTCCCCTGAAGGGTTGTGGGATGTTTAGATATCCATAGTCGTCCGTTAGTTGTTCCCCAATATGTATATCGCGAATGGCCACTTCAAAATCATAGGCGGTGGTAAGGCAATTGGAGTTAAAACTGTGGTTAACGTATCTCGCATTGTCCCAACAAAGTATAAACCTTCCCTTATTGTCCCTAAAGGTATAGATGTCCAATATGGACTGATAAAGTGGTTCCAGGGATTCAAGTTCGGCAGGGGTGAATTGGCGGTCCAACTTGTCTAATACCCAGGTTATGGTTCCTGCAGGAATAAATTCTGTGGCTACTACACCATAGCCGATCTCCCTATTGATGAATTGTAATTCTGTTTTAGGATGAATCATTTTAAGGTATAAAATAATTACGTGAATACTGAATAGTTATTTCAATCTAAGTTTTGCATTACTTTGGACAGTTCCCTTTTACAAGCAATTTTCCTAACCAAAATGAGGTGGAAAAATTATTTGGATCCGACCCGATCAATAAGAAATGCAATAAAGAAAGATAGGTAAAATTACCATCCGTTTTATAAGGGGGTAAAAATTAAAAAGATGGGGGGTTAGGACAAGTAAAGGTCTACCAACCCCTCAGGTGTGTCAACAAAAATAGTTTTGTTTTCACGGGCCACCTTAACAATTATCTCATCCCTTACTGGAATAAGCAAATGTTTGCCGTCTTTTTCAAGTTCAAAAAGAGCTTGGGCAGTGGTGTCGTTTATACTTTGAATGATTCCTATATTACCATGGACCTTGTCTTCAACGGTAAAGCCAATTACTTCGTGGTAATAAAATTTATTGCCTTTTAATTTGGGCAAAAATTCAAGGGGAAGATATATTTCGGAGCCCATTACCTTGTCTGCGTCCGATTCATCGGCAACCTCCTCAAATCGCACTCGTAAGAGACTGGATTTGTGAAGTTGGCTTTTTTCAATAAAAAAAGGAACCAGATTGTTTCCGAGGGAAACGAATACTGATTCCAGTTTTTCGTACAATTCGGGTTCATCGGTATCCAATTTAATGAGTACCTCACCCTTAAAGCTATGTTTGGAAACGATTTTACCGAGGTAGAAACATTCTTCCTTTGTCATCGTTTATAATTAGCTATTCTTTTTCTTTAGTCTCTTCAGGAGCTTCTGCAGGTGCAGCCGTTTCTTCAGGAGCGGCCGCTTCGGCAACTTCTTCCACTATGGGAGCAGCTTCTTCAATGACTTCTTCAGCTGCAGGTGCCTCAGCTTCGGCAGCAGCGGCGATACGTTTTTCGTTCACCTCTTTTTCAGCTTTTAAAGCCTTAGCTCTAGCGTCGGCTTCCGCCTTGGCCAAACTATCTACCTTGGAACCAACAATATTTGCTTTTTCTTCCAACCAAGCATTGAATTTTTCTTCAACTTGCTCTTCGGTCAAGGCGCCTTTACGAACACCGCCTAATAAATGGTGCTTTAAAAGTACTCCTTTGTATGATAAAATTCTTTTTGCAGTTTCAGAAGGCTGTGCACCGTTCTGTAGCCATTTTACGGAACTGTCAACATCCAATTCTATGGTTGCAGGGTTGGTATTTGGATTGTAGATACCTAATTTTTCCAAGTATTTACCATCTCTTTTGGCGCGGGAATCCGCAGCTACTACCCAATAAAAAGGTTTTCCTTTTTTTCCGTGTCTTTGTAATCTAATTCTAACTGGCATATCACATTAATTTGTAGGGTGCCCGACCCTTGGTTATTAATTCTTTATTCGCTAGGTTCTTCCTAAGCGGGTGCAAATATAATATTTCTTTTTATGTGGTTGTCAAATATTTGGGCTAAAATTCAATTTATGTGTGCAAATAGCTTAACATTTCTTTAGAAAGGCTGTTAAACTTGTGTCGAGGCCAATTTTGAATTTGGAGTTGTGTACAATTCATATAGTTTATTACAAGGGCTGGCAAAGGTCGCTCCCATAATGTCCAATTAAAAATGATGAGAGGTAAAATGATGTATTCGGAAAAATCTCAAAAGGGGCTAACCTACCTATTGGTAAAAAATTATGATGCCGAAAAGGGATATATATCTGCAATAGGTAAAATAAACAATCAATAGGTGCTTAAAGGACAAGGCCAAACTACTTGGAAAATTGCCAGCAAAGGGCGGAAGCCTAAAAGTGGATGTGCACAGGCTGTGGATGAAGCTTAAATCTGCCCTGGACTTCAAAGAAAGAGGACAACTGATGGAAGAAGTAGGGTGAGGGGGGTATAATGGGATTTAATGTAAAAGGGAATTTGTACTTCCGCCATCCACTAAGGGTATGAAACAGCATAGGGTTCAAATGTTTAGGAATAACAAAGTGGAAGCAGATGATTCCATCCGCTTCCATGCATTTGTGAACGTTGATAACTCCTGATAAATGCCCTTTAGCTTTAGGCGCTATTTCCTTATTTTTACCACTTCCAATCCCATCATATAAAATCGCTCTATGTACCTTATTTTTGATACGGAAACTACTGGATTACCCAAACGTTGGGATGCCCCTTATACGGATACCGACAATTGGCCCCGCTGTATACAGATTGCATGGCAGTTGCACGATGATATGGGCAGGCTTTTGGAAAGTCAGGATTATTTGGTGCAGCCAGATGGATTCAATATACCTTATGACGCCGAACAAATTCATGGAATATCCACGGAATTGGCACAACAAAACGGTATTCCGATCGGAGAGGTTTTGGAGAAATTCAATACGGCACTTTCCAAAACAAAGTTTGTAGTTGGCCAGAATGTGGGATTCGACCTTAATATTATGGGGGCTGAATTCCATCGGTACCAAGTTGAAAATTCGTTACAGGAATTGCCAGTACTGGATACCTGTACCGAACATACGGCCCAATTATGTCAGATTCCCGGGGGGCGGGGCGGTAAGTTTAAATTACCGACCTTAACGGAATTGCATCAATACTTGTTTGGAGAGCCTTTTGGGGAAGCGCACAATGCCACGGCCGATGTGGAGGCAACCACGCGTTGCTTCTTGGAATTGGTTCGTAAACAGGAATATACGGCCGAACAATTGGATGTTCAGCCAGATTATTTTAAGAATTTCTCCGAGGCCAATCCCCAGGAAATACAATTGATAGGCTTAAAGCACATCAACCTAAAAAAGGCATCAAAAAAAATAGCCGATGCATTATGGGAGAAAGATACAGGTGGGGTTTCCAAGGAAGAGATAAAAGAAAATTTGGCCACCTTGGAGGCCGCAAACTTTGCCCACCTCCATAACCATACACAGTTTTCCATTCTGCAGTCTACCATTAGTATTCCTGCCTTGATCTCGGCTACAGCAAAGGCCAAGATGCCAGCGGTAGCGATGACCGATCATGCGAACATGATGGGAGCCTTTCATTTTGTTAATGGGGTTATTAACCACAACAAGGGAGTTGTTGCCAGGAACGAAGAAAATTTAAAGCGTTATGAAGCCACTATCAACGGAACCTTGGAAGAAGGCCAAGAACCGTTGCAGGAACTTCCGGAACCAGAGTTGGAGATTACGCCGATTATAGGCTGTGAATTTCAAGTCTGTGAAGATCATACCAATAAATCCCAGAAGGATAATGGGTATCAAATAGTAATGCTCGCCAAAAACAAAAATGGGTATTTGAATTTGGCAAAAATGTCCTCCATTGCTTTCGTGGAAGGGAAGTATTATGTACCGCGTATAGATAAGAAGGTCATAGAACAATACAAGGAGGATATCATTGTCCTAACGGGGAATCTTTATGGGGAAGTGCCCAGTAAGGTCTTAAATGTTGGGGAGAACCAGGCGGAAGAAGCCTTGTTGTGGTGGAAGGAGACCTTTGGGGATGATCTTTACATGGAAATTATGCGCCACGGTCAGGAGGATGAAGACCGAGTAAACCAGGTGTTGATACAGTTTGCCCAAAAGCACAATATAAAATTGGTTGCTACCAACAATACCTATTACCTGGAAAAGGAGAATGCGCATGCCCATGATATTTTACTATGTGTAAAGGATGGTGAAAAACAGGCTACTCCTATAGGTCGAGGGAGAGGTTACCGATATGGCCTGCCCAATCAGGAATATTACTTTAAGTCCCCTGATGAAATGAAGGACCTCTTCAAGGATATTCCTGAGGCCATTACCAATATTCAGGAGGTTATAGACAAGGTAGAGACATTTACCCTTGCCCGTGACGTGTTATTGCCTGCTTTTGATATTCCGGAGGAGTTTAGGTTTGAAGAAGATAAGTTGGATGGTGGTAAACGGGGTGAGAATAAATATCTTAGACACATAACTTATGAAGGGGCTAAAAAAAGATATGGTGAGATTACCCCTGAAATTGATGAGCGACTCGATTTTGAGCTTAAGGTAATTGAGAAGACCGGATATCCGGGTTATTTCCTGATTGTGGAGGATTTTATCCGGGCCGCACGTAATATGGATGTATCGGTTGGTCCTGGTCGGGGTTCCGCAGCGGGGTCTGCCGTTGCTTATTGCTTATGGATAACCAATTTGGACCCTATTAAGTACGATCTACTTTTTGAGAGATTCCTAAATCCAGATCGTGTGTCCATGCCCGATATCGATATCGATTTTGATGACGAAGGCCGTGGTAGGGTAATGGATTATGTGATCAATAAATACGGATCCAATCAGGTGGCCCAGATCATTACCTATGGTACCATGGCAGCAAAGTCATCCATTAGGGATACGGCACGGGCCTTGGATCTGCCGCTGGGGGATGCGGATCGTATGGCCAAACTGATTCCCAATATGTCCAAGTTAAAGAAGATCATTGGGGTAGACGAAAAAACTTTAAAGGAAAAATTCAATAGCGAGGAACTGATAAAAATCAATGAGTTGCTGGCGATCTCCGAGGGTGATGGTCTGGAATCTGAAACCCTGAATCAGGCGTATATTTTGGAGGGTTCCGTACGTAACACCGGTATACACGCCTGTGGGGTGATTATTACGCCCGATGATATTACCAAGTTCGTCCCTGTGGCCTTGGCGAAGGATTCCGATATGTATTGTACCCAGTTCGACAACTCTGTGGTGGAAAGTGCTGGATTGCTAAAGATGGATTTCCTGGGGTTAAAAACCTTGACCCTTATCAAGGATACCGTAAAAATAGTAAAGGCCAAACACGGTATAGAATTGGATCCGGAGAATTTTCCCTTGGACGACGAAAAGACTTACGAGCTTTTCCAGCGAGGGGAAACCGTAGGGGTGTTTCAATATGAATCTCCCGGCATGCAAAAACACATGCGGGCGTTAAAACCTACCGTTTTTGCAGATCTTATAGCCATGAACGCTTTGTACCGTCCAGGCCCTATGGAATATATTCCCAGTTTCATTGCCCGTAAGCACGGTACGGAAGG
>Ga0209344_10005041_pt1 | contig 11656 bp, 11 predicted proteins | sample Cruoilmetagenom6_FD_187293 | JGI IMG/M metagenome (GOLD analysis project Ga0209344, IMG submission 187293) | Oil polluted marine microbial communities from Coal Oil Point, Santa Barbara, California, USA - Santa Barbara Oil Seep Sample 6 (SPAdes)... | ecosystem: Environmental > Aquatic > Marine...
TAGAGTTAACCGCTCTCAATTTAAAACTAGCATCTTTCATAAAACGATAAATAGAATGGTTGAAAGCAAGCCAATATATCAAAATCAAATAAAACAGATAATAAGCGTATAACTCAAAAAAATAATATAACTTGATTATAATGATGAATAAATTTTATCTATTGGCTTTGGTTTTGGTAGTGTTTTCATGTAAGAAATCCCCTAAAAAAGAAATGGTTACTGAAGTACCTGTTGAAAAGGTGAAGAAAATGAATATGGATCAATACCCAAGTGATTTGGTTAAAGTTTTTGCAGCTCACGGTGGATTGGACACTTGGAAAAGTTACAAGACATTAACTTTTGAAATACCAAAAGAGGAGTTTAATGAGGTACAAACTATTGATCTTCATAAAAGGTTTGATAAAATTTCAACGCCAACTTATGAATTAGGATGTGCAGGTAGCGATATTTGGTTAATGGATAAAACTGGTGATTACAAAGGGAAGCCTAAATTTTATCATAACTTAATGTTCTATTTCTACGCAATGCCATTTGTATTCTCAGATGAAGGAATAAAGTATAAAGAAGCTGATGCTTTGATATATGAAGGAGTTGAGTATCCTGGTTATAAGATAACTTATAATAAAGGGGTTGGTGCATCTTCTACAGATAAATATTATATTTATTTTGATGCGACTACACATGAAATGAGGTGGTTAGGGTACACAATGACTTATTTTAGTGGTGAACCATCTACAAAAATCAATTATATTAATTACGATAAGTGGGTTAAAGTTAATGAAGTTCTATTACCACAATCTATAACATGGTATACCGTAGAGGAAAGTAAAATTAAAGAAGCGGCTAAAACTGTAAATTTTGAAAATGCAAGATTATCTACCGAAGCTCAACCAATGGAGTTTTATTCTAAACCTGAGAATGCTGTAATTGTTGAGTAATACTTTTCCTAAAATCATATATTTTTTTAAAATAGATACCATTTTTATGGCACCTTATTTTTTATACCTAACTTAGAATTTATCTAATTTTAAAAGGGCATGAATGTACTTTTTTTTGGCATAACGAAAGATATTGTAGGTAGCTCCGAAATCAGTTTTTCTGATGAATTTAAGCCTTTAAATGTTGCCGAATTAAAAAAGCAACTTATAGAATCGTATCCTGAATTTTCAAAATTGAATTCATTGGCTGTAGCTGTAAATAGTGAATATGCCGATGATAGTGTACCATTAATTGGCAACGAGGAAATTGCCGTTATACCACCAGTAAGCGGAGGCTAATGAAAAAAGTTATTGAAATAGTAGATGTAATCGATACTGCTGAGGTGTATACTGAACTTAGTGATGCCAAAAGTGGTGATATCTGTGTTTTTGTAGGTGCCGTACGTGAGTTTACGAATAACGAAGAAGTAGTGGCTTTAGAGTTTGAAACGTATAAGACAATGGCGTTGAAAGAGATGGAGAAGATTGCCGATAGCGCTTTAGAGAAGTGGTCATTGAATAAAGTAGTAATGAGGCATGCCGTGGGTGAAAAAGGAGTTGAAAAACCAGTAGTGATTGTAGGCGCATCATCTGCACATAGAGATGCGTGCTTTGAAGCCTGTAGATATCTGATCGATACCCTAAAAGAAACTGTTCCTATCTGGAAAAAAGAGAAGTTCAAGAATAAATCGGTGTGGATATCTGCACATCCGTGAGAAGTTAGATTTTAGAAGAAAGAGAATAGAATATAGAAAAAAGATAATAGAGTAAAGAAGAGAGAATATTCTTGAGCTTGATTTTTGAGTTTTTATTTATAAAGTATGTTAGTAGACAACCACAATAGAACAATTAATTACTTGAGATTAGCGGTGACAGATCGTTGCAATCTTCGTTGCAATTATTGTATGCCAGAGGAGGGAATCAATTTTGCCAAAAATGACAAATTGTTTACCATAGATGAACTGGTTAAATTGAGTGAGATTGTGGTTTCTCAAGGTATAGACAAAATACGAATTACCGGTGGTGAACCTTTTGTTCGTAAAGATTTAATGGTGTTGTTGAGAAGCTTATCTAAGCTAGAAGGATTAAATGATATTTCGGTTACCACAAATGCAACGTTAATTGGTCCGTATATAGATGAGTTGAAAGAACTTGGCATTAAGAATATTAATGTAAGTATGGACGCTATTAATCGTGAGACTTTTGAGCGTATAACACGGCGTGATCACTACGATGTGGTTTATAATAATATGATCCGCTTAATTACCGAAGGTTTTAATGTACGTATTAATTTTATTGCTTTAGATGGTCAAAATACAGATGATATTCTACCTATGCTAGAGCTTACAAAACACTATAATGTATCGGTTCGTTATCTTGAAGAAATGCCTTTTAATGGTGGTTCAAAAGAATTTCAGACTATAAAATGGGATTTTAAGACCATACTTGAACATATTAGAAGTAAGCATCTAGATTATTATAAACTAGACTCTCCAAAAACATCTACATCTATAAATTATAAGATACCAGGGTTTAAAGGAACTTTTGGGGTCATTCCTTCTTTTAGTAGAACGTTTTGTGGTAGTTGTAACCGTTTAAGAATTTCGGCTACGGGAGACGTTATTACTTGTTTGTATGCCAAAGCAAGCGCCAATCTTAGAGATATTATGAGAGCAGATGCTATGGAAGATAATGTCAAAAAAGAAATTTTAAAGGCTGTAGGCAGTCGTGCTAAAACAGGTTTTGAGGCACAAGAAAAGTATAAAGACGTATTTAGTAATTCAATGACTTCAATAGGAGGGTAATGCAAAATAAATTATCACATATAGATGAATCTGGAGATGCTACCATGGTAGATGTTTCTCAAAAAACAGCTTCAGTACGTACCGCAATTGCTAGTGGAATTATAAAATTTCCAACGGAAGTTTTTAAATCATTATCAGATCAGGATTTTGTAGGCAAGAAGGGTAGTATTGTACAAACAGCTGTTATTGCAGGGATACAAGGTGTAAAAAAAACATCGGAATTAATACCGTTGTGCCATCAAATAAACTTGTCTAAAATTAATGTTGAAATTGAACCAGCATTAGATTCATTTCAGATTACATGTACTGTAAAATGCACTGAAAAGACTGGTGTTGAGATGGAAGCTTTAACCGGGGTTTCTATAGCAGCCTTAACCATTTATGATATGTGCAAGGCGCTTTCACAAGACATCGTAATCGGTACAATTCAACTAGAACAAAAAACAGGAGGGAAAAATGATTTCCAAAGATAAGATATACGGATTGGTGCTTTCAGGTGGTAAAAGCACTAGAATGGGAGAGGATAAGGGTTTAATTACTTACCACAACCTGCCGCAACGTGAGCATTTATACCATTTGTTGAATGAGGTTTGCGATAAAACCTTTCTTAGTATCCGTAAAGATCAAGAAAGCGAAATTTCTAATTCGTTTGATGCTATAATAGATAATGATGAATTCAGAGGTCCTTATAACGGATTGCTGTCTGCTCATAAAGCGCATCCAGATGCTGCGTGGTTGGTATTGGCGTGCGATTTGCCATTGATGGATAAAAAGGCTTTAGAGGAGCTGATTGAAGCAAGAAATTCAGATAAAATTGCAAGTGCTTTTGCAGATGTGGATGACCCTTTACCAGAGCCACTTTGTGCTATTTGGGAACCAGAAGCATTAAAGCAATCTGTGGCATATTTAGAAGAAGGAAATGGATCTTGCCCAAGAAAATTTTTGATTAATTCAGATGTAAATTTGGTGTTTCCACAACAAAAAGAAGTGTTGTTAAATGCTAACTCTAGAGCAGAGTATGAAGAAGCGCTACTTAAAATAGCACCATGAACGAGGAACGTTACCTAAGACAAACAACTTTAGCAGGTTTTGGAATTCAAGGTCAACAAAAGCTTGGTAACGCCAAAGTATTGGTCGTTGGGGCAGGCGGACTAGGAATTCCTGTATTAACTTATTTAAATGCTATGGGTGTTGGAACCTTGGGTATTGTTGATGCAGATGTAGTGTCGTTATCCAATCTTCATCGTCAAGTTTTATTTACTGAGGCTATGGTGGGTATGCCTAAAGTTGAGGCAATAAAAAAACAATTGTCAGCTCAGAATTCTACTACCAATATACAGACTTACAAGTCTTTTTTGTCGACCTCTAACGCTCTTGATATTATTAAAGATTATGATGTCGTTGTTGATGCTACAGATAATTTTCCAACTAGATATTTAATTAATGACGCCTGTGTTATTGCAAACAAACCTTTTATTTATGGTGCATTACACGCTTTTGAAGGTCAGGTAAGTGTATTTAACTATAAAGGCGGACCAACATATCGTTGTTTGTTCCCTACCATGCCGGCGGCAGATGCCGTGCCTAATTGTAATGAGAATGGCGTATTGGGTATTTTGCCTGGTATTATTGGTAATCTACAAGCTTTAGAAGTGGTTAAGGTTATTGCGGAAATTGGAGAAGTTTTGTCAGGTGTTTTATTACTTTTTGATGCATTGAGCCAACGTACACAACAAATGAAATTTAAATTGCAATCTGGTAACAACAACATAAAAACGCTGGCTGCTAGCTACGAGTTTGATTGTGAACTTCCGCTTAAATCAGTAGAGGCTAGCGAGCTACAACAATTGCTTACGGATTCCTCTATTGAACTGATAGATGTGCGTACAGATAAAGAATTTCAAAGGCAACATCTAAAAGAAGTCAAACACATTCCTTTGGGTGAATTAGTAGATAGGGTCGCTGAGGTTGATTTAGAAACTACCGTTTATGTTATTTGCCAGTCAGGTATTCGTAGTAAAAAGGCAATAACAAAATTACAAGAATTATATCCGGGTAAAGATTTTGTTAATGTTGCGGGAGGTATGAATCAGATGAAAAATTATGTTGATACCTATTGAGCAGCTAATTATCCTATGCATTGGTTTTTTTATCATTGCTACACTTTATTCTTCTGTAGGTTTTGGTGGTGGTTCTAGCTATCTAGCGCTATTAACGTTATTTCTAACTAGTTTTTTTGATATTAGATCCATTGCGTTAGTTTGTAATTTGGTGGTAGTTTCTGGCAGCACGTATTTATATTTTAAAAATGGTCATGCAAAATGGAAAGATTTTCTACCTTTTGTTTTGGCAAGCATTCCGCTAGCGTATTTAGGTGCCACATTTCGTTTAAAGGAGAGTGTCTTTTTTATGATTCTAGGGTGTTCTCTTATTTTATCGGCATTGTTTTTGGCTGTTCAGACTTTTAACATCAATACATCTAAAAAAGAGGTAAAAGATTATCCAAGTTACTTAAGCTATGTTTTAGGTGCTGGTATTGGATTTTTATCAGGTTTGGTTGGTATTGGTGGAGGAATTTTTTTAGCCCCAGTTCTTAACCACTTACGTTGGAACAAAGCTATAAAAATAGCTGCTCTTGCAAGTTTCTTCATTTTAGTAAATTCGGTATCCGGTTTATTCGGCTTAATAACCAGCGACTCACTGTCATTGCCGTGGCGAGAAACAATTTGCTTGGTCATAGCAGTACTTCTTGGCGGGCAGTTAGGTATTCGCATCAGTCTTAAAAAGCTATCGGCTAACGGTATAAAGAGGGTTACTGCTTTGTTAGTATTTGTTGTAGGTATAAGGGTATTGTTGGTAAATGGACTGGAGTTATTTTAAAAGGTTAAAATAATTGGCTGCAATTCTTTAAGGGTATAATTTATAATAGTTTTACCTTTAAATCTATGATTACATTTAAAGAAGCATATCAAAAAGTGTTAGACCATCCTCTAGATTTAGGAACGGAGAAGGTTACACTTTTAAATAGTTTAAATAGAATATTGGCTGAAGATATTTATGCCGATAGAGATTTTCCCCCTTTTGATCGTGCAACCAAAGATGGTATCGCAATTCAGTTCTCTGATTTTGTAGATAGGGGTCAATCTTTAGGGATTGAAGGAGTAGCTGCTGCAGGTGAAGTTCAAAAAGTTTTACAAGATATAAGCAACTGTTTAGAGGTGATGACCGGTGCTGTAGTCCCAGCAAATTGTGATACCGTGATCATGTATGAGCATATCACTATAGAAGATGGTAAGGTTACAATCAATGAAAAAGTAACTAAAGGTCAAAATATACATTATCAAGGTAGTGATGAAAAAGCCGGTGCACTTTTATTATCTAAAGGAAAAAAGATTAGTCCCGCAGAAATTGGTGTGATTGCTACCGTTGGGAAAGCAACGGTGATGGTTAAGGGAAACCCTAAAGTTTGCACAATTGCCACAGGGAATGAATTGGTTGAGGTTAATACAAACCCTAAACCTCATCAAATTCGAAAATCGAATATGTTGACTATTGAGTCTGCATTATTAAATTCTAAAATTGAAGCGGATTCACTTCATTTATTAGATGATAAAGCTATTATTAAAAATGAATTGGAAAAAGCGTTAACTGAAAACGATGTACTTCTTTTAAGTGGCGGAGTGTCTAAAGGAAAGTTTGATTTTATCCCAGAGGTAATGGAGTCATTGGGTGTAGAGAAAGTTTTCCATAGAGTGTTACAAAGACCAGGTAAACCATTTTGGTTTGGCGTTCACCCTAAACTTAAGGCTGTTATTTTCTCCTTTCCAGGCAATCCGGTCTCTACTTTTGCCAATTATCATCTCTACTTTTTACCATGGTTACAAACCTCATGGGGCATTTCAATAGATAAATCGTATATTAAGCTAAGTATAGCTATGACCGTATCACAACCGTTAACTAGATTTATACAGGTAAGTGCTGTGGTTGAAGAAGGTATATTTTGGGCAACTCCTGTTGTTGAAAATGGATCGGGAGATTTAACGAGTTTGGCAAAAGCTGACGGGTTTATTTGCCTAGCACCAAGAAGTAAGGACTATGAGGTTGGGGAGGTTGTTCCATTTGTAAAGACAAGATAGTAACCAATTAAATCTTTTGATATGAATCCAGTAGTAAAGAATATTTTGGCGGTTGTAGCCGGTGTTGTTGTTGGAAGCATTGTGAATATGGGAATTATTATGGTCAGTGGTTCTATTATTCTACCACCGGAAGGTGGGGATATTACGACGATGGAAGGGTTAAAAGCGACCATACATTTTTTTGAACCCAAACACTTTATATTTCCTTTTCTAGCTCATGCTTTGGGAACTTTAGTAGGTGCCTTGGTTTCAGCTAAAATTGCGGCAACAAGAAAAATGCTAATGGCTTTGATCATTGGCTTGTTTTTTCTAATAGGTGGTACCGCAAATATTGCCATGCTGGGCGGACCAATGTGGTTTACCGCTTTAGATATTATAGTGGCTTACATGCCAATGGCATATATAGGTTATATACTTGGCAAGAAATAATACAACATGTTTTTAAATAAAAGAGGCTGCCTAAAATTTTAGGCAGCCTCTTTATATAAATAGCTTTATTATTTTATTTTCCTTCGTACTTGCCCATATAACGTTTCCACAGTTCAGTTTGGTGTGTTTCTAATGAAACTGTTCTACCATTGATAAAAACATGTGTTAATTGATTTCCTGCCATTTCCAAAGCATCTCCTTCAGAAATGAATAAGGTTGCGCTTTTTCCATTTTCTAATGTTCCGTAAAGATCATCTATGCCTAAAATTTTGGCAGTATTACCTGTCAATAATTGAACAGCTACTTCTTTGTCCAAACCTTGTTGTGCAGCTTGACCTGCATAGAAAGGTAGGTTTCTAGTTTGAAAGTTAACCGCGTCTGAGTTTTGAATTCCTACTAATAAACCTGCATCCACTAACAACTTAGGTAGTTTGTAAGGTAAGTCATAATCATCATCATCAAATACGGGAAGGTTGTGCGTATACTGAACTAAAACAGGAATATTGTTGCTCTTTAAAAACTCAGGAATTTTATAAGCGTGATAACCACCTATTAAAACAACTTCTTTGGCTCCATTTGATTTTAAGGTGTTGATTGCATCGATAATTTGTTTTTCATCATCGGCATGCACATATAATTTTTGACTTCCATCAAAAATTCCTTGCATTGCTGCGTATGCAGGGTTTACTTCTTTAGGGGTTGATTTACCATAAGCGGCTGAATTTTTTAAAAATGTAGCAACTGCTTCTATTTGTTCAGCATAATCTTTGTTAGGTTGATATCCTGGATCTTCACCGGCCCACCAACGACCTTGCTTAAAAGTTGCAGGCCAGTTTAAATGAACTCCGTCATCTACCTTAATAGCTGCATCCTCCCAGTTCCAAGCATCAAACTGTACAATACTTGATGTGCCTGAAATTCTACCTCCTGAAGGAGCAATTTGCCCAATCAAAACACCATTAGGACGCATGCTTTCTACTACTTTAGATTCTGCGTTGTATGCAATTAAACTTCTTACATGTGGTATAAAGTCTCCTATTTCATCTTCATCTTTAGATGCTCTAACGGCATCAATCTCCACTAAACCTAGTGTTTTTGCGGGAGCAATGAATCCTGGGTAAACGTGTTTGCCGGTAGCATCTATTACTTTACCTTTTCTGGCAATTCTCATTTTAGAATCCCCTACAAAAGTAATCTTACCATCTTCGAACATGATAAGCGAACTTTCAATTACTTCTCCGTTACCCAAATGCGCGGTGGCACCTTCAATGGTAATAGCTTCGGTTTGTTTAGAACCTGGTGTTTGTTGAGCTATAGCTGGTATTCCCAGTGCTAAAGCCATGATTAAGGTTATAAATTTTTTCATTTGTATTGTTTTATATATTTTGAAATGTAGCTTGTTGAATTAAAGGCTTTCGCAAGTAAAATCTCTTTTTACACTTTGTCTTGGACCTTGAGTTTTCTTACCACTACTTTTCTCTTTAAGCATCATGGTCACCAATTCATTTCTTTCTTTTTTAATTTTTTCACGGTTTTTCTTATCCGTTTCTAAATCAAAATAGGTTATACCTTCAATCATTGTTTTTTCCGCTTTTGAATAAATAGATAACGGACTACCTGACCATAAAACCAAATCGGCATCTTTACCTACTTTAATGCTACCAACACGGTTATCTAAGTGTAGTAGTTTTGCAGGATTGATAGTGACCATTTTCCAAGCCTCTAGTTCCGTCATACCACCATACTTAATAGTTTTGGCAGCTTCTTGGTTTAATCTTCTGATCATTTCACGGTCATCACTATTAATTGCCGTTACAACACCTTGCTTTTGCATAATTGCCGCATTGTATGGTATAGCATCGTTTACTTCAAATTTGTATGCCCACCAATCGCTAAATGTGCCTGCGCCAACACCGTGTTCAGCCATTTTATCGGCAACTTTATAACCTTCTAAAATGTGAGTGAACGTGTTTATTCTAAACCCGAAATGTTCTGCAACTTTCATCATCATATTAATCTCGCTCTGTACATAAGAGTGGCAAGAAATAAAACGTTCTCCGTTAATGATTTCAGCCAATACTTCCATTTCTTCATCATAGCGGTACGGTTCACCATTTTTCTTTTTGGTGTCATATTCCTTAGCCCTTTGAAAGTAATTCATGTATAGTTGCTCAACACCCATACGAGTTTGTGGGAAACGAGAAAAACTACCCCAGTTACTTTGTTTTACATTTTCACCAAGAGCGAATTTGATGAACTTAGGCGAGTTGTCATAAATTAGTCCGTCTGCTTCTTCTCCCCATTTTAATTTCAAAATAGCCGATCTACCACCAATTGGGTTTGCAGAACCATGCAGTAATTGAAGTGAAGTAACACCACCTGCAAGAGAGCGATAAATACCCATATGTTCTGGGTCTACAACATCTTCCATTTTTACTTCTGCAGAACTATTTTGACCAGCTTCGTTTACCGCCAAAGCAGCAATATGGCTATGTTCGTCAATAATACCTGCCGTTAAATGTTTGCCTGTGGCATCAATAACTGTTGCACCACCAGCGCTAAGGTCTTTTCCTATTTTAACGATTTTTCCGTTTTTAACAAGTACATCGGTATTTTCTAAAATTCCGGCATCTTCACTTGTCCAAACCGTAGCATTTTTAAATAATGTGTTTTGTGCTTTTGGTTTAGATGCAAATCCGTAACCAACATTAGGGAAAGTTACCGGCATAACTTTTATAGAAGTATCCTTTGCTTTTTTCTGAGCTTCCTTTTCAGTAAATGATTTTGATTTGGATGCTGTAAATTGAGATTCTGTACCATCGGGTAAAACCAAACGACCTGTTAGGTTGTCTGATGCTTTGGTTACAGCGCCTATCATTCTATATGTTTTATTTCCTTTATCGGTTGCAAATGATAAGGTTACCCAATTGTCTTTATATGCTATTTTTGAAGATAATTTTGTAGTGTCTTGTTTTACTTCAATTTTAAGTTTTGAGATTTCTCCAGTTATAGAAACATCATAAGATTTTCCTTGAACGGTTAAGTTGTAATTTCCACGAATGTCTTTTGAATCGATCGAATTAACAACACTTTTTGTTCCTTGAACCCAGTTTTCATACAGTGTGGTAGACTTATCAAAAACATCACCGGAAGTGATTAAGAAGTTGGCAAGAGCACCTGTTTTCAAAGAGCCTATTTCATTTGATTTCCCTAATATTTGTGCAGGTACGGTAGTTAAAGCTTCTAATGCTTTGGTAGAAGAAAGTCCGTATTCAATGGCTTTCATCAATTTTGCCTTGAATTTAGCAGGAGATTTTAAATCGTGGGTAGTTAGTGAAAACTGAATTCCGTTTTCTGCCAATACCTTTGGGTTGGAAGGAGCTTGGTTCCAATAACGCATATCCTGTAAAGAAACATAACCCACGGCATACGGATTAGAAACATCGTAGGCGTCTGGGAAGTTTAGAGGTAAAATGAATTTTGCATTGGTATTTTTTATTTCTTCAATACGTTCAAACTCATTACCACCACCTAAAATGGTGTATTGTATGCCGTTGGCATCTCCAATCTTATCGGCACGTAAATCATGAGATTTATCTTTCGCTTCAAAAATTTGTACTAGGTTTTTGTTTTCATTAAGCGCTTCTAAAGAAAGGTCTGTAGTGGTGGCATTGCCTTTAACGTACCAATCTGCATCGCTATACATTTGTCTTAATAATGCCAATGTACCCATTAAAGAACCTGGGTAAGATTGCCCTTTTGCGATACTTCTGGTTAAAGAAAAATATTGAGCAGAACGGTCATCTAAGATTCTATTGGCATTTGTGCCTTTACTATTTAAAGCAATAAGAACACCGGTACCTCTGGCGATACCATTTTGTATATGAGAATTAACGACGCCGAAACCAGCTTCTCGCAATACTTTTGCTTCTTTGTCATTATAGATGAACTTTTCAATTGCCTTATTTTCTGGCATAATATGATCGTTCCAGTAGTAACCTTCTCTCGATGGCTCGTATTGGGTTGAACGACCTCTTCCTGGTTTTTTCTTTGCTTGTTCTACGCCAAATTTAGAATACACATCAATGAAAGAAGGATAAATAGATTTTCCATCTAAATCGATAACAACAGCATTTTTTGGAATATTAACAGAACTGGAAACACTGACAACTTTACCATGTTGTATCAATAATGTTCCTTTTTCTATTACTTGAGTAGGGGTTACAAAGATTTTTGCATTTGTAAAAGCAGTATAATTATTGTTGTTAACTTTTACACCTGCATTTTCTGGAAAATAATCTTGAGCAGT
>Ga0209344_10005042_pt1 | contig 11654 bp, 7 predicted proteins | sample Cruoilmetagenom6_FD_187293 | JGI IMG/M metagenome (GOLD analysis project Ga0209344, IMG submission 187293) | Oil polluted marine microbial communities from Coal Oil Point, Santa Barbara, California, USA - Santa Barbara Oil Seep Sample 6 (SPAdes)... | ecosystem: Environmental > Aquatic > Marine >...
CTACCGACATCGTCCCGCAGTGATTGCAGCGATCCGCGCACTTTCGGGAGATGCTGCCTACGTCGCTCCACGAGCCAGTAGGAACAGCTCGACTCTCTCGCGGACTCGTTCGCTCAGGGTGACATGTTCTTTGATGCCCCTGTCATTCCATTGGTAGCCGCCGCCTCGCGGCGCGGCGGTGCTCAGGATGACGTGGAGAGCCCGTACGGGTTTGGTCCCGGGCAGTCGCGTGGATCGATTGTGCGAGTGGGAGGTAGGGTCGGATTCCGTACCAATCGGATGACTGTAAGGAATCATGGTAGCCCGTACGGGATTCGAACCCGTGTTACCGGCGTGAGAGGCCAGCGTCCTAGACCCCTAGACGAACGGGCCACGCGAGAAGACAAACTAGCACAGGGTCGCTCGAGGCGCAACCACCCGCTAGGAGCTTGCACCGAATAGAATCAACGGCGCCTTTCGAGCTCAGCGAAGACCCTTCTTTGTTGGATTTTTGGCCCGTACAATGAGTACTGCTCCGAAAATCCGCCGCAAATGGCACTTCGCTGAGCTCGAAATCCATCCCTCGTCTACTCAGTGCAAGCTCCTGGGGCCGACTTTTTGCTATACTCTCGCGCCGATCAACTTTCAGGAGGATCTGAATGACAATTCGCGTTGGAATCAACGGTTTCGGACGAATCGGCCGCCTCGTGGCGCGCCACCTCAAGGCCCGCGAGGGCATCGATCTGGTTGCGATCAACGATCTGACATCGCCCGAGATGCTGGGATACCTCTTCAAGCATGATTCCGTCCACGGCCTCTATAAGGGCACGGTGGAAGTCGATGGACAGACCATCACCATCGACGGCGACGCCATGAAGGTCTTCGCCGAACGTGACCCTGCCAAGCTGCCCTGGAAAGAGATCGGCGTCGGCTACGTATTCGAGGCCACCGGTCTGTTCCGCGATCGCGAGACGGCGGGCGGGCACCTCACCGCCGGCGCCAAGAAGGTCATCATCACCGCCCCGGGAAAGACGGTCGATGAGACCTTTGTCATGGGTGTCAACAACGAGAATTATGACCCCCAAAGCCACCACGTGGTGTCCAACGCCTCGTGCACGACCAACTGTCTGGCCCCCATGGCCAAGGTGCTGCACGAAACCGTGGGCATCAAACACGGCTGGCTGACCACGACCCACGCCTACACCAACGGGCAGAAACTCCTCGATGTCCAAAGTGGGGACATGCGTCGGTCCCGGGCCGCGGCCATCAACATCATTCCCACTTCCACCGGCGCCGCCCGCGCCATCTCCCTGGTCTACCCGGTACTCGCCGGCAAGCTCGACGGCGCCGCCATGCGGGTTCCGGTGCCCGATGGGTCGGTCTGTGACCTCATCTTTGTCGCCGGCCGCGACGCCAGTGTCGACGAGCTTCGTCAGGCCATGATCGAGGCCGCCAACGGCGAGCTCAAGGGCATCCTCAGGGCCGCGGACGAACCTCTCGTCTCGACGGACATCATCGGCGAGGAACACTCGTCCATCGTCGATCTCGAGCTCATCTCCCAGGTGGCGCCCAACTTCTTCCGCGTCGTGAGCTGGTACGACAACGAGAACTCCTACTCGGTGCGCTGCGTCGATCTCCTGGAATATATGGCGGAGAAAGACAACTCATGACCCTGCCCGTCCTCTCGGACCTCGATGGGATCGAGGGCGCCAGGGTTCTGACCCGCCTCGATCTCAATGTGCCCCTCAACGATGGGGTGGTCCAGGATGACACTCGGATCGTCGCCGCCCTGCCGACCCTGAAGTGGCTCGTCGAGCACGCATCGGTGATCGCGGCGTGTTCCCACCTCGGCAAGGCCAAGGGGAAGGTCGATCCGGCCTTTTCTTTGGCGCCGGTGGCGCCGGTCCTCGAGCGCCTGCTCGGGCACCCGGTCATCTTTGTCGGAGACTGCCTCGAAGCCGAGCTCGAGGACCGCGAACCGGGAACCCTGCTCCTGCTCGAGAACCTTCGTTTCTATCCCGGCGAGAAGGCCGATGACGCCGGTTTCGCAGCCAGGCTCACGGCGGGGTTCACCCACTACGTCAACGACGCATTCGGCACGGCTCACCGTGAGCACGCATCGGTTTCGGCGGCCCCGCGTCTTTTCCCCCGAGGGAAGAAAGCGGCGGGCTTCCTCATGGAACGCGAGGTCGGCGCGCTGGCCCGTGTGGTTCACGAGCCCTCGCAGCCCTTTGTCGCGGCCGTGGGGGGCGCCAAGATCTCGACAAAAACCACCCCCCTCGAGGCCCTTCTCGATCGGGTCCAGACGCTGCTCATCGGCGGTGGGATGGCGAATACCTTTCTCAAGGCACAGGGACACGGAATCGGCCGGTCCCTGGTCGAGGACGAGATGCTCGCGACCGCGGTGACAGTGATGGATGAGGCCTCAGCTCGCGGGATCGATCTGCTGCTGCCCACCGATGTCGTCGTCACAGACGATCTTTCAAACCCGTCACGGGTCGAGGTGGTGGCGGCCGACGCGATCCCCGACGATCTCATGGTGGTCGATCTCGGACCCGAGAGCTGTCAACGCTACTCCGCCGCCCTCGACGGGGCGCGGACGGTCTTCTGGAACGGCCCCATGGGGGTCTTTGAGATCGACGCGTTTGCCAAGGGCACTCTCGCCGTTGCCGAGGCCATGGCCCGCTGCACCGGTTTCACGGTGGTCGGCGGCGGCGAATCGGTCATGGCCATCCGTCGCGCCGGGGTGGTTGATCAGATCGATCATGTCTCCACCGGGGGCGGCGCCTCACTCAGCTTCCTCACCGGCGATCTCCTGCCGGCGCTGGCGGCATTGGAGGAATGATGCGCAGATTCGTCATCGCCGGAAACTGGAAGATGCACTTCAACGTCGCCGAGACCTCGGGGTTCATCGAGGGTCTCCTGGCGGCTCAGCCATCGCCGATGGTGGATGTTGTCATCGGCCCGCCGTTCACCTCGCTGCCCGCCGCGGCCATGCTTGCGACCTCATCCGGGATTGATGTCGCCGCCCAGAATGTTCACTGGGAGACATCCGGCGCCTTCACCGGTGAGATTTCGGCCGAGATGCTCCGAGAACTCGGCATCCCCTGGGTCATCGTCGGTCACAGCGAGCGGCGGACCCTCTTCGGTGAGACCGATCGGACCACCCGCGATCGCGCCCGCGCCGCCCAGGCCGCCGGCCTCAAGGTGATCTACTGTGTCGGCGAGACCCTCGAGGAGCGGGAGGCCGATCGGACCTTCCAGGTGCTCGAAAGCCAGACCGATGGTCTCGGCACCCTCGACCCGTCCCGGTTGGTGGTCGCCTATGAGCCCGTGTGGGCCATCGGCACCGGCAAAACGGCGACCCCAGATCAGGCCCAGGAAGCCCATGTTTTTGTCCGCGGCTGTCTGGAGCGGGCCTTCTCCGCCGATGCCGCGGCGGCCATTCGGATCCTCTACGGAGGCAGTATGAAACCGGGCAACGCCCATGAACTTCTGTCGAAACCCGACGTCGATGGCGGCCTCATCGGAGGCGCCAGCCTTGACGTAGACTCGTTTTCCGCTATCATCCGCGCTGCGGCGGACTGCGCCGCGGGAGAGTGACGTGACTGTACTACTGGTTGTATTTTATGTTCTGGTCTGCATCTTCTTGGTCCTCGTTGTGCTGCTCCAGCAGGGCAAGGGCGCCGATCTCGCCGGTGCCTTCGGCGGTGGCGGCTCTCAGACATCCTTCGGACCTCGTTCGGCATCCAACATCATGCACCGCATGACGACGGTGTCCTTCGTCCTCTTTGTCGTCTTGTCGCTGGCGCTCGCCATTCTGTCGGGCAAGCAGGGCTCTTCGGTGATGAAAGAGGTCGAGGCGCCCGCTGCGCCGGTGGCCGAGGCCCCTCAGCTCGACACCACCGAGCCCGTGATCGATCCCGCCGTGGATCCCGCCACCGGCGAGATTCCGGTCGTGGACGAGGAGGCCGTCGACGGTGATATCGCACCGGTTGAAGAGGACACTCCGGAAAACGGATAAATAGGCGAACAGGGCTTGCCTTTCAATGGCAAGATCACTAAGATCTCTTGCGCTGCCGAAGTGGCGAAATTGGTAGACGCGCACGGTTGAGGGCCGTGTGGAGCGATCCGTGCCGGTTCGAGTCCGGCCTTCGGCACCAATTTCAATTCGCGCCCAGTCTCGATGAGACCGGGCGCGAATTGACGTAACAGGGCGTTCTTGCCAACCGTCGCACCCCTGATGGCTGTGACGCCCGTCGCACCTTCATCGATCAGATTCCATCGCAAACGCGTTATGATTCCGAGATGAAATCTCGACGCCTCTTGGCGCTTTGCATCCTCGTCGGGACCGGGTTCGGCTCAACGATTCGCGCTGACGGGCCTGTCTCTCAACGCGACGACGAGTCGCGTTCGATCCTCGAACGGATCAAGCTGTATCGCGAACGCCACGGTGTCGACGGCGAACTCGACTCCCGCCAACTCTCCGAAAGGGCGCGGTGGGGCTACGAGCGCTGGTTGGCAACCGAGCAACGACGCCTGGTCAAGGGTGTCGACGGTGATGGCTGGGTCAGCCTCGGACCGGCCAACGGCGCGGGTCGGATGACCGCGTTGGCGCCACACCCCACGACCGACGGGACCGTCCTCGCCGGCGCCGCGAGCGGCGGGGTCTGGAAGACCACTGATGACGGGGCGAGCTGGCGACCCCTCACCGATGGTCTGACCGATCTCTCGGTGGGCGCGCTGGCGTACGCTCCGTCGAATCCCGAGGTCGTCTATCTCGGCAGCGGTGAGGCGGGTCTCGGGAGCTATTTTGTTCCCGGAATCGGTCTGCTGCGATCCTCCGACGGCGGTGAAACCTGGTTCCTGCCGGAACCCGACGAGGTGGTGGCCGAACAGTTCTTCGCCCTCTCGGTGGACCCCCGCGACGAGGACAGTCTTCTCGCCGCGACTGAGAAGGGTCTGTACGCCACTTCCGACGGCGGCGTCACCTGGGACCTCCGACTCGACCACCCCGAGCTCTACGGTGTCACCGAGGTCGTTCGGTCGGCGAGCGACCCGGACCGGCTGTGGGCCGGACTGTGGTGCTTCAGCCTGTGCCCCGACGGCCTCGGCCGGGTCATGACCTCGGCCGATGGCGGCGAAAGCTGGGAACCTGCGGTCGGCGGGCTCCCCGACGCCCTGCACAACAACCCTTTGATCAACCGGATCGCCCTGGCAGTGGCGCCATCGGATGACCGGATCCTCTATGCCGCCTTCAACACCGATCGCTACACACCCCAGGGGCCCGAAGTGGCCGTCTACCGCACTTCGGACGGCGGGGAGAGCTGGCAGGTCACTGGCGACCCCGGGACCTATCTGATCTTCCAGGGGTGGTACGACAACGCCATCACCATCGACCCGACCGACCCCGACGTCGTCGTCGCCGCCGGCGTCTGGTATGTCCGGACCACCGATGGCGGCGCCACCTGGACCACAATGGATCCCATCAGCGCCGGTGACTGGATGGGCACCGAGACCCTGCCCCACGTCGATGGTCACGCCTTTGTCTGGCAGAACGACCGCCTCTGGCTCGGGTGTGACGGCGGTCTCTGGGTTTCCGACGACCACGGGTCGACCTGGTCAGGCCGCAACGACGGTCTCGTGACCCGTCAGTACTACGGTCTGGACATCGATCCCATCAGAACGGACCGGGTGCTCGGTGGAACCCAGGACAACAAGACCAATCTCCGTGTCGGTCCGGGGGGAACGGACTGGGAGTGGGTCCTCGACGGCGATGGCTTTGACTGCGCCATCAATCCGCTCGTACCCGATCTGGTCTATGGAACGATCTACGCAACCCTGATCTTCAGAAGCTACGACGGCGGCTTCCAGTGGCAGGAGATCTCTCCGTCCACCGGCGGTGACCCGAGGCCCTTCGCCACCCCGCTGACCATGCGGCGCGATCTGCCCTGGGAGCTCTTCACCGGATCGAGTCGTGTCTGGAGATCCACCGATGCCGGGTCTTCGTGGCGCGCCCTCGGCACCGAGGTGGTGGGCGGCGGTGAGTGGTCGCTGGATGTCGTCCGCTCGGTGGCCGTGACCCCCATCGACCACGACCGCATCACCATCGGCAAGGGCGCCGGAATTCAGAGTTCATTCGATGGCGGCGCGAGTTGGAACATCACCCCGGTCGAGACCTTTGTCAACAGCGTCGCCATCTCCCCCGCCGACGCCGATCTCACCCTCGCCGGGATGGCGCGGACCCCGGACGGCGAAGCGCCATTGCTCCGCAGCACTGATGGCGGCGGGACGTGGCACGCCGCGGCCGACGGGCTGCCGCCGTTTGCGGTCCAGACCGTTGCCTGGCACCCTCTGGACCCCTCTGTCGCCTTTGCCGGGACCGATGTCGGGCTCTATCAGTCCACCGACGCCGGTGTGAGCTGGTCGGCCATCGGTGATGGTCTGCCGGCCGCGTCCATCCACGGTCTGAAGATCGCCGAGGACGGTTCGCGCATCGTTGTGGCGACCCACGGCCGTGGAATCTGGGAGCTTCGCCTCGCAGACCCCGTGGGATCACCACCGGTGGTGAGCATGGATGGTCCCGAACTGGTTGTCATCGGCGACACCGCCACTTTCACCGCCACGGCCTCGGACCCCGATGGCGATGCCCTGGAGCTGCGCTGGCTGAGCTCCGATGACTGGGGGCTGATCCCGGGTGGTGAGGGCGACGGCGAGGTCACCTCGAGCCTCGATCGGATCTTCGCGGCCGGCGGCGAGTATCTGGTGGCGAGCAATGTCATCGATGCCACCGGACGCATGGCCTTCGATTCCATCATGGTCCGAGCCCACGAGCCCGCCGATGACTGCACAACCCCACGGCTGATCCCCGCCGATGGCCCATGGCCCACCACCATCCTCACCGAGAACACCGAGGCCACCGTTGGACCCGACGACCCCGAGGTACCCTGCACCACCTGGCCCGGCGACCCCAACTCCGGCCGATGGGCCTCGATCTGGCTGGAGTTCACCCCCCAGGTGACTGGGAGCTATGTGTTCTCGACCTGCGGATCAGAGCCCGATACGGCGCTCTCGGCCTGGACCGGACCAGCCTGTGGCCCGTACGAGGCCGTCGGCGACGCTTGCAACGACGACGACCGGCTCATGAATTGCCGCGGCAGGGACACCGATTCCTGGCTCGAACTCGATCTCGAAGCCGGGATCACCATCCGACTTCTGTTGGGCACGACTGATGACGACGAGCTCGGTGATCTGAGGATCACCGTCGACTGCCCATCGTGTGGAGAACCACCACCGACATCGGATCTCCTGATTTCGGCCGCCGCCCACGGCCCGGGCTCCGGGGACACTTTCTGGACAACGGGTCTGCAGATCGCGAACACCGGCACCGAGAACGCCGACACGTCCATCGAGCTCCTGCCCGGTCGAGGCACTCCCCCGGTCGGCATGGAGGTCGAAGTTGCACCCGGCGAGGCCTTCGAGCTCGAAGATGTCATTGCTGAACTTCTCGGCTCCGACGGCGCCGGCGCCCTGCGAGTCCGGTCTGCGATTCCACTGGCCGCCACCACTCGGACCGCCACCGCCGCGGACGAGGGCAGCTACGGCCAGGGAATCCCGGCCGTTCCGACGACGACCGCGGCCTCCGATGGTGAGGCTGTTCGCCTCTTCGGTTTTGACAACAGCACCGATTTTCGGACCAATCTCGGTCTCGTCAACCCCGGCGAGGACGAGGTCGTGCTCAAGCTCAGCTTCTACGATGACGAGACCAACAAGCTCGCCGAGAGCTCCCGCACCCTCTCATCCGAGAGCTGGGTCCAACTCAACCGGGTCCTCACCGATCACGGGGTCGCCTCTGAGGCCCGCGTCATCGTTGTTCGCCAGACCTCCAAAGAAGGCGCATTCGCTGCCTATGCCTCGGTTGTGGATGAGCGCACGGGTGATCCGACCTATCTCGCCGAGACCGCCATCGGCCGGGTGGGCGACGATCTGTGGATTCCTGCGGTCGCTCACACCGATGGCGTCGGCGGTACGGCATGGCGCACCGATCTTGAGCTTTTCAACCCGTCGACCGGGGATCTCATCACGCGCCTCGACCTCCTCGGTCCCGACGGAGTCGTGGCGTCGATGACGATCCACGTCCCCGAGGGTTGGGCGCTCCGCTTCCCGGATGTGGTGGCCGAGGGTCTCGGAAGCGACGGCGCCGGCGCCCTGAGACTCAGCCCGATCCAGGGTCTGGTCATGGCCACGACGCGGACCTTTGCCTCGGCCCCTGAAGGCACCTACGGGCAGGGCATCCCGGGCATTACTGAGAGCGAGGCGTTCACCACCGACGAGCGCGCCATCCTGCCAGGACTGCGGCAGAACGGCCAGTTCAGAACCAACATCGGCTTTGCCAACACCGGGCCGGATCCCATCGATCTCGAGGTCCGAGCCCACGCCGCCTCGGGCGAAGAACTCGGTCGGCTGAGCTATCGCGTCAATGGTGCATCCTGGCACCAGGCCAACCAGCCGCTGCCGCGGGGCACCGCCTACGCCATCGTCACCAGCGCCACCCCGAACGCGCGCTACATCACCTACGCTTCCGTCGTCGACCGCGCCACAGACGATCCCACCTATGTCGCCGCCGTCCGGGGAGCGGCGCCGGTAGGAGAGTGAAGCTGTTAGCTGAGCCTCTTGCAAAATTCGAGTTTCTTCGGGAGGGGGTAAACCCCTCCCCTACGAAGACGTCCCGGAAAGGCGTTGAAGGGGAGGGGTTTACCCCCTCCCGGGTCTATCGTGGACTAACCGAACAACAGTGAATATTGGCATTTTGCAAGAGGCTGAGCTGTTAGCTGTTAGGCGATGGACAGTGCACTTAGTCACCCCACTCTGTCAAGCATCGACACAGTATTTAAGACGCAGTGAGCAAGAATGAGTGGCCAAAGGTTTCGACCGAAAAGGACATACCCCAACCCCATTCCCAAGCCAATGAGGCCGACAGTAATGGACCGCTCAGAAAAATCGTTTGAGTGGCGATACCCAAAGATCATTGCTTGGAGGATGACAGCAAGGATGGTTGCAAAGAGAGTGCTTGAAAACATCCTCTCGATCCAGTTCATCATGAATCCCCTGTCCAAGAGCTCTTCGAGAAACGACTCGAGCCAAATCACAGGGATTATCGAGAAGAACAGGACCCAGTTATCCTTCAAGTTGCCGAATCTAGTCACGGCCGCTTCATTGGAAGTGTCGGGAATCAAGTTCCAAGCGAATTGATCCTTGAGGATTTCGAATACGAGAATCGACCCGATCGCCATCCCAAGGGTGAAAGCAGTGGCAATAGGCAACCTCTTCAGGTGAGCAGGTCTGCAGAGTCCGAGTTCAGCCCAGGTAACACCTCTGACCTTCATCCTCCACACTGCTACAGCCAATCCCGTGAATGACCAGAATAGTCCATTGGCCATGAATCCAAGATTCTGGAAGTAGACCTCCCTAATCAGAAACACCACCGGCAAATAAATAGCCAGATCAACAAAGAAAGCTCTGGATCTTATTGAGCGAGAACCCGCTGACTCCGATTGAAGTTTTTCTTCTGTGACTGTCATCCCGTACGTCCCGGGTAGATGGTTTACGTGGAGCTAAAGGCTAAAAGCTCATTGCTAAAGGCTCATAGCTCCGCGATCAACCGACTACCGTTTCTTCTTGCCCTGCTGCGCCTGATGAGCCTGTTGCTTTCTGACCCGGGCCCATGTGTCGCGCAGGGTGACGATGCGGTTGAAGACCGGATGCTCCTCCGTCGAGTCCTGATCGGGCGCAAAATAACCGAGGCGCTCGAACTGAACCTGTTCGCCCGGGCCAAAATCGCACAGGCTCGGCTCGAGCTTGCAGCCGGTCCGAATCTCGAGGGAGTCGGGGTTGAGATCGTCGACAAAATCGCCGTCTGCGCCGGGCTTCTCGATCTCGAAGAGGTGGCCGTACAACCGCACCTCGGCATCGAGCGCGTCGGCAGCCGAGACCCAGTGGAGGGTGGCCTTGACCTTGCGCCCATCGGGCGCGTCGCCACCCCGGGTGGCCGGGTCATAGGTGCAGCGCAGCTCGATGACCTCGCCATCGTCGTTCTTGATAACCTCGTTACAAGTGATGAAGTAGGCGTAGCGCAACCGCACCTCGCGACCCGGGGCAAGTCGGAAGAACTTCTTCGGCGGGTCTTCCATGAAATCTTCGCGTTCAATGAAGAGCTCACGACCAAAGGGCACCATCCGACTACCGGCCGAAGCGTCCTCGGGGTTGTTGATGGCGTCGAGTTCTTCGGATTCCCCCTCGGGGTAGTTGGTGATCACCACTTTGAGCGGGTTGAGCACCGCCATGCGCCGTTGGGCATCGGTGTTGAGGATCTCGCGGATGCAGTGTTCGAAGAGGGCATAGTCGACCACGCTGTCGCGTTTGGCCAAACCCACCTTGTCGATGAGGTTTCGGATGGCCATGGGCGGCACCCCGCGCCGCCGGATCCCCGAGAGGGTCGGCATCCGCGGGTCGTCCCACCCATCGACGTGATCTTCTTGGACCAACCGGAGGAGCTTCCTCTTCGACAGAACGGTCGAGCTCAGGTTGAGACGAGCGAACTCGATCTGGCGCGGCGCCGACGGCACCGACAGGTGCTCGACGAGCCAGTCATACAGCGGTCGGTGATCCTCGAACTCCAGGGTGCACAGCGAGTGGGTGATGTGCTCGATGGCATCGGACTGGCCGTGGGCGAAGTCATAGGTCGGGTAGATGCACCAGGCGTCCCCGGTTCGCGGATGGTCGGCCTTGAGGATTCGGTAGATCACCGGATCGCGGAGATTGATGTTCCCCGAGGCCATGTCGATCTTGGCGCGAAGGACCCGTTCGCCATCGGCAAACTCCCCGGCGCGCATCCGCCGGAACCAATCGAGGTTCTCATCCACCGTCCGGTCGCGGTAGGGGCTCGGCCGGCCCGGTTCGGTGAGGGTGCCGCGATAGGTCCGGATCTCCTCGGCCGTGAGGTCGTCCACATAGGCGTTCCCGCCTTCGATGAGCTCCTCGGCCCAGGCGTAGAGCTGCTCGAAATAGTCCGATGTGAAATAGAGATCGTCACCCCAGTCGAAACCGAGCCACCGGACATCTTTCTGGATCGCCTCGATGTACTCCATCTCCTCCTTCATGGGATTTGTATCGTCAAAGCGAAGATGGCACAGACCGCCGTTCTCCGCAGCGATCCCGAAGTTGAGGCAGATGGACTTGGAGTGTCCGATGTGGAGATAACCGTTGGGCTCGGGCGGAAAGCGGGTCACGGTGCCTTCGTGCTTGCCCGAGGCCAGATCCTCGCGGATGATATCGCGGATGAAATCGGTCGATTCGTTGGGGGTCTCGTTGGTATTCATATGATCCTCGTTCAGGCCTTCATGGTTCGCAGCACATCCATCGCACAGCGCAGCCGCCGGCGACAGATCTCCTTGCCGAGCACCGCCATGGTGTCGAAGAGCGGCGGGGTCGCAGTCCGGCCGGTGACGGCCACCCGGACCGGCATGAAGAGCTGTTTGGGGCTCAGGTCGTGGCTTTCACAGTGGGCGCGCATGGCCTCTTCCACGACCTCGATGTTCCAATCGAGGATGGGATCGAGGCTCTCTTCGAGCAGGGTTCGGAAGACCTTGGCCATCTGCGGCGGCGTCAGGTCCTTC
>Ga0209344_10005043_pt1 | contig 11652 bp, 7 predicted proteins | sample Cruoilmetagenom6_FD_187293 | JGI IMG/M metagenome (GOLD analysis project Ga0209344, IMG submission 187293) | Oil polluted marine microbial communities from Coal Oil Point, Santa Barbara, California, USA - Santa Barbara Oil Seep Sample 6 (SPAdes)... | ecosystem: Environmental > Aquatic > Marine >...
CTGGAATAATTACGCTAGTAGGAACGGATATAGACAATGGATCAACAGACGCCTGTGGCATTGCAAGCTATGATCTTGACATCGACACCTTCGATTGCTCCAGCATAGGCGACAATACAGTGGTACTGACAGTAACCGATGTAAATGGGAATTCAGCAAGTTGTACTGCTATCGTAACGGTTGAGGACAATACAAGTCCGCAGCTAGTTTGTCAGGATTTCACCATTGAGATTGGAGCGGATGGCACTTCAACTCTTACTCCGAGTGATGTGATAGCAAGCAACGATGATGCCTGTGGCATCCTTACGGTAGCTGTAGATATTACTGAGTTTAGCTGTACGGATATTGGAACTCCGATAACGGTTCAGGTATTCAGCCAAGATAACCACGGAAACCTGTCCACTTGTACTGCTACGATAACCGCAGTTGATCTTCTGGCACCGGTCATTAGCTGTCCAGCAGACCAAACCGTAGATCCTGGAGCAGGCAATCTGTTCTATATCGTGCCAGATTACTTTGCAACGGGTGAGGCTAATGCCATTGATAATTGTACCGATCTGCTTACTGTATTCACACAGGTACCAGCACCAGAAACAGCCCTTTCTGATGGCACTTACACCATTAACCTTACGGCAACAGACGAGTATGGTAATGTGGGAAGCTGTGACTTTGAGCTTACTGTAGATTCGGTACTTGGTGCTGGAGACTATAATTACAATCTTGGAAGCATAACGATATACCCTGTTCCTACAAGGCATCTTTTGAACCTCGGCAATCCTCAAGGTATTGAGCTAGAAAGACTAGAGATTTATGACCTTAGAGGCAGGTTGGTGCAGACCGAAGATCTTCGTAGCATGGGGGCACTGAAGTCCATAGACGTGGAAAAACTTGAAGCGGCAACTTATATGTTACGCATAAAAGGCAAGCATACGGAAATTATCAAACGCTTGTTGAAAGAGTAGATTCTTTATATTTAGTTAGAAATAAGATCGTCTGGGAAAGTTTTCTCGGGCGATCTTTTATCATGTAATAATGTTGAAAAACAGCCCGCCACGGTTTTACATTGGTAAGCCCAAAGATCAAGATCGGAATAGCGAAAGACGAAAAATTTATGTTGAAGAAGTAGAGCTATGATGACCTTAAAACAAAAAAGCCCTCACATTTCTGTGAAGGCTTGATTTTTCTAGTAGCGGGAACTGGACTCGAACCAGTGACCTTCGGGTTATGAGCCCGACGAGCTACCTACTGCTCTATCCCGCGATATAAATCCAACGTTCACTTAGCTTTCAACTTTCGGTTCATAATGCCGACAGAAATATTGGACTGCAAAGATACAAAGCTTTTTTATTCTAACAACTAAGATTTGAAAAAATTAAATAGACGGATATGAGCTAAAATGAAAATCAATAAAACAATTCTAAAAAGAATTTCTTTACTACTTTTATCTTATGTCAAAAACAATCAAGTGGGTAATTTACATTGGCTTGTCCATAGCTCTCCTATTCATAGGTGCCACCATATATATTAATCTTACCATTAAAAAAAAAGTTGAGAACTTTATCGCGTCACGCCTCCCAAGTCATATATCGCAATCTTATGAGTCACTCAACATAAATGTTCTAGAAGGAACGATCACAATCAAGCAAGCCGCCGTAGCAATCAAAAACCAAGATAACGACGAAGTACATACCTTCGTTAAGGTTGAACAATTGATCATTGAAGACGTGAGTTACTTCGATTATATCTTTAAAGATGAAATCCATCTCGAAGACATCAAACTTCAAAACCCACAAATCACGTACTTTAAAAATCGTTTGTCAAAATCACGTGATACGATTAAAAAAGCATCGATCAAGATCTATAAGCCTATCATCATTGACGAATTGAGCATCGACCATACCACACTTCATATTTTTGATGACGACAAAGAAACGGTTGCCCTCTATGCCCAAAACACAACGATAGAGATAGATGATATTGAAATAACCGCAGAAACCATACGCGATAAAATTCCGTTTCGCTATAGTAATTTTGAAGCTTCAGGAGATTCGATCTTTGTTAAAGCCAATAATTATGACAACCTAAGCACTAGATCTTTTAAGATCAAAGATAAAAAAGCCAGTATCGAAGCTATCGAGTTTGCTACTAAGTATAAAATTGAATCCTACGATAAAATGCTAAAAAAAGAGCGTGATCATTATCAGGTGAGTTTGCAGAGACTTACCTTGGACGGTTTCGACTTCGAATTTACAAACGGCAGGTTATACGCAACTGCAGAACACATTACCGCACATGATCCTATTGCAAATATCTATAGAAACAAATTAATTGCTGACGACCTCAGTACCAAAAAATTATACAGTGCTGCGCTTCGTGAATTACCATTTCAGTTGGCTATTGACGCTGTAAAACTCGTAAACGGCTCCCTTACCTACGCAGAAAAAGTAAAAACCGATGAGCCACCTGGCCAAATTAAATTCACTTCCTTGAATGCTTCCATTGGACATGTTGACAATAGAAATAACAACAAGAAAAAAACACAGATTCTGATCGACGCCAATTTTATGGATGTTGCGCCCCTTAAAGTCGATTGGTCTTTTGACATTCACAATAGTAATGATCCGTTTTTATTCAAAATGGATCTAGGGAAGCTCGAAGCACCCCGATTGAACAGTTTTACAGAGCCCAATTTAAACGTTCGCTTAACCGGTACAACAGAAAAAACGTATGCAACCATTGATGGTTCTTCTAACTCATCTCACGTGACAATGCGTATGCGATACGAAGATTTTGAAGTCAATATTTTAAACAAAAATGGCAAAAAGAAAAACAAACTAATTTCGGCCATAGCAAACATCTTTATTTCTAAAAATAGTGATGGTGGCGGAAATACATTTAGAGAGGGAAGCGGGACGGTGACGCCAGATAAAACAAAGTCTTTCTTCAATTATCTATGGCTTAATTTACAAAAAGGTTTACTAGCTACGCTTGTAGGTGACGGAAAAGCACGCTAATCTGTTCTGGAAACCCAAGTAATAGCATCCACACGTTCGCTCGGAGAAAAGGTTCGAGTTTCGCTACTCATAAACATCTTGGTAATGGTGGCACATGCTTTAAAATATTTTTTGTCGGTTACTAGCGCGATCTTATTAAACCGATCTGAATGTTTCACTTTAAAGAGCATCTCCTCTACGACGGCCGCCAATGAAAAATCTTGAATATTAACATCTTCCAGATAGAGATTAATCGTATCATAAAAATCCAGCTTAGCCTCAATATTGGCGATAAGCTTTGACGCCATTTCTTTATCGAAAGTTCCTTCTATTAAAAAACCTACGGTATTGTCTGATAAACTGAAATCTGATAACATGGTAGCTGTGGTTAGTTCCTATAAAGATAACGAATCTTATAGAATTCGGCTTTAAACGAAATCCTTATTGCGCTATGCCTTCCGATGAAAATGTAGTAAGCTGTCCATCTTCATAGCCTACAGATAGCTCAATGGGATTGCAACAAACTTCACAATCTTCTATATATTTCTGAAAAGAAACAGAAACATCAAGTAACATCGAAATCTCTTCCCAACAATACGGACATTGAAAAAAGTGTTCTTCCATTACCAATCGGTATTTAGAAGCTGTCCTGTAAGCTGCAGAAGTTCTAATTCAGCTAGTTTTGCTTGGTACTTCGCTAAGTTCTTGTTGGTTTGCGCATTAAGTAAATTGAGCTGCGCCTGTCTTAACTCAACAGAACTGATCTGCCCTAATTTATAACGCTCATTACTGCGATCATAGTTATTAAGTGCCGTTATAACATTTTGTTCTTGCAACCTGAAAATTGCCAATCGATTGTTATAATTACCTTCAGCATTTGCTATATCTCGTTTTACTTCGGAAATGAGCTGCGACTTAAAAATTTGATCATTTTCAACTTGAATTCTTGCGTTCTTCACTCCTGTGATACCACTTCCGCCATCAAATAAATCCCAAGTCAAATTAACTCCTGCCGAAAGCCCCACGGTAGTGTTACTACTAGCAAAACTCGTAGAAGGAAAATTTCCTTCATTCCAACCGTAAGAACCTGTTAAACCAATACTAGGAAGGTAAACAGACTTGCTCGCCTTATAGCTAAACTCGCTAATGGTCTTACTTGAATTTGCTTGCAACAAACGCACATTATTGGTGTCTGCTTCCTGTAAGAACGTCTCTAATTGTAATCTATTTGAAAACTGAATCACCGTGTCAACCTTAAAATCGCGCTCCAAGTCTGCTGCACTGGTTACCACATTCAAATCGCGCTTTGCATTACGCAGATCCTGACGCGCATTCATCAAATTAATACTATCGGTTACAATGTCAACCTCTGCATTTAAAACATCCAATTTATTTACTTGACCGTAATCAAAGGCATATTCAGCACGTGTTAATCGCTTCTTAGTATTCTGAAAGGTTTCTTCTAGAACATTGACATTCTCACTTAAACGCGCTACCTCAAAATACACTGTAAATAGTTGTAGCAACGTTGTTTCTATGGTTTCGCGTGCTTGCAACTGACTCAAATTATACGTTTCTTTTAAACGTTTATAATCATACCAACGCCCAAAACCATCAAATAAAGTATAGTTCAAATTCAATGAAGCATTGTAACGGGTAGTTTCAGCCCCGGTCACCGTAGTTGTATTGCCATCTTGGAACGTCACATCTTGATCTTCCACATTATAGTTGGCACCAGCGTTTCCAGTTAGTGATGGCAAATAGCCAGAATTTAGAATTCCTGCATTATTTTCAGAGATCGCTACATTGTTCTTTGCGATCACAATTCCGAAGTTCTGCTCTAAGGTTTCCGAAACAGCCTCAGCTTTGGTAAGTAGTTTAGCTTCTTGGCCCAAAACACTTCCAAAGTAATTCAAAAACAATACACACAATACAATTATTCTCATCTTACTTAAAACTTTCTGTTTGTTCTGGATAGCTTGTTGCATTTTCCCTTACTTTCTTATAATCTTCGCTATCACGATTCATTTCAGCCTCGTCATATTCGCTATTGTGATCATCTGCTTCGTGCTTTTCTTTAATAGCCCGTTCTACCTCTTCCTTCGTGATCTTTCTTCCGGTAAACAACCAAGTACTTCCTGTCTTTATGCTATTCGTCATCGCTAGCAATACTGGTAAAAAGATAAGAGTTAGTACGGTGGCGATCCCTATTCCGTAGGCAATAGAAATAGCCATAGGTTTTAAAAATTGTGCTTGTCTACTTTTCTCTAATAATAAAGGTGCTATTCCGGCGATGGTTGTTAAAGAGGTTAGAAAAATAGCTCTAAATCGCGATCTTCCCGCCTCATAAAGTGCTTCGTCAAACTTCATTCCTTCTTTTAAGAAGCTATTGAACTTCCCAATAAGCACGAGCCCGTCATTTACCATAATTCCAATCAACGCTATAATCCCTAGAGCTGACAAAATATTAATTGGGAAATCGTGAATCCAATGCCCCCAGGCCACCGCGATAAAACTAAACGGTATTAAAAGCATTAATAATAACGGCTGACTATAACTTCGGAAGGTAAAAGCAATCACAATATAGATCAATAAAAGAACAATAGGCACGGCCGTTTTTGCCGAACGTGTTAACTTACCTGCTTCTCGATTCTGACCTTCATAGGAAGCCGAAACCGTTGGATATTTAGCTAAAATATTAGGCATTACATTACTTTGGATGTCCTCCAAAATCTCCGTCGGACTCCCCTTTGGATCTTTTAGATCTGCATTTACTTGTATTTCACGTTGGCCATTTAAATGACTAATACTTTCGTCTCCACGTTTAATGGAATACGTAGCTATTTCTGAAAAAGGAACACGTTGGCCTGCGGCTGTAATAATGCGCATAGCATCAAGATCATTGATAGACTCTCGATTTTCACGGTTATAGCGAACCCACACGCGAATTTCATCCTGCCCGCGTTGAAAACGTTGCGCCTGTAACCCGAAAAATCCAGCGCGCACTTGACTCATTACTTCCTGAAGATTCAATCCTAATGCATACGCATTTTCGTTTAAGGTGATATTTATCTCTTTAATCCCTTCTGGATCTGTATCTGAGACGTCTGCTAACAGCACATTGCTTTCAAGTCTATTTTTTAATTCCTCTTTTGCTTGTTTCAGTTCCGTCGTGTTATTTCCTAATAAAGAAACAGAAACCGGACTTCCACCAAAATTACCACCAGAACCAAAGGTGAGTCGTTCCACACCATAAACCTGTCCCACTTGTGCGCGAATAGCATTGGTGATCTCGGGAGAAGAAAAATCGCGCTCCTCACCAGGAAGTAAATTTACATTAATAGACGCTTTATTATTTCCAGGCCCAACACGCTTGATAATATTTTCAACCACCTGTTTGTTTCCGCTTTGTCGCGAGGTAAAATCTTCGTTGACTATCCATGCTGCTTCTTCAACGAGCGATATGATCGAATCGGTTATTTTTGGGTTCGTTCCTTCGGGCATCAAAAGATCAATACTGACACGATCACTCGCAATATTTGGAAAAAAGGCACCACGTATCACACCACCTCTAAAAGACCCAACCGTGATAATCATTAAGGCTACCAAAATACACAACGTTAGAAAACGTTGGTTTAAGGCAAAACGAAGCACTGGGCTATAGATATTATCTCTTAAATAGCGCATAAAACGATCGCCATAGGCATTGATCGCTCGTAATTTTGAAAATAGTTTAGCTATCCCTGTTTTTTTCTTTTTTTCCGATTCAGTTTCGCGTACTAAGGCTTTAGAGTGGGCAATATGCGCGGGTAATATGACCAGCGCCTCGACCAAAGAAACGGAAAGCGTTAAGATCACAATCACCGAAACTTCACTAAAAAAATCGCCTATACGTCCGTCCAGAAACAGAAATGTTGAAAAGGCAAGAATAGTGGTAAGGATGGCAGAAATAATAGGTGGAAGCACTTCCATGGTTCCGTCAATGGCTGCACGAATAGGAGTTTTCCCTCGTTCGTAGTGCTGATAGATATTTTCAGAAATAACAATTCCGTCATCAACCAAAATTCCAATGACAATGATCATTCCGAAGAGCGATAATACATTAATAGTGACATCAAACTGCGCTGCGAAAATAAACATACCTAAAAAAGAAATAGGCAGCCCAAAAGCCACCCAAAAGGCTAAACGCGTATTTAAGAAGATCGATAAGAAAATAAGAACTAGAATGATTCCAACAGCTCCATTTTCTACTAAGAGCTTGGTTCTTTCATTCAAACGAACCGAAGAATCACTAACCACGTCGATCTGGACACCTGTATACTTCTGATTGAATGCATCAATATACGCATTAACTTGATCTGCTGTAGAGATCAGATCTTCGCTATTTGTGTTTGTAATTTCAACATTCACCGCAACATTTCCATTAAAATAGGAAGCATTGGGCGTTTCTGAAAAACGATCTGAAACAGTTGCAACATCCTGTAGACGTACTACGGTTCCGTTTTCATTGGCTCGCACCACCAAATTATTTAATTCATTTCCGTAGTAGCTTCGATTGTTGGCACGAATCAAATAATCTTCAGCATTGGTTTTAATATTTCCTCCAGTGGTGAGAATGTTAGATCGTGATACCGCTTGCGATACTTCAATAAAACTAAGGTTATAGGCTAAAAGATCATTCTCCCGAACAGCAATCTCAATTTCCTCTTCAGGATATCCTGAAATCGAGATCTGCGAAATTCCATCCATAGCACGCAGGTCATTTTCTACCTGTCTTCCAATTTGCTTTAATGAGCTCAATTCAATTTGGTCGCCACTAATAGCAAAATCTATGGTTTGCCGAATACGTTCTTGTTTGGCGACAACAAGTGGCTCCATACCCGTTGGAAAGTTAGGAACACGATCAACCGCATTCTTTACTTCTGCCAACATATCGTTGATATTTTCCCCACTTTCAATTTCTACGATAATATTTCCTCCATTCTCTCTGGAGGTGGAGGTCACTCTTTCTACGCCAATAAGGCCCTTTAAATTGTCCTCTATTTTTAAGACAACACCTTCTTCGATCTCTTCGGGGGCAGCACCAGGATAGCTCATGCTAATGCTGATCGTTTCCGACTCCTGTAACGGAAAGAAAGAAGATTTCAATTGCAGCATTCCAATAATACCAAAAACGATAAACGCAATGATAAGTACGTTAACCGCAACTTCGTATTTAATAAAATAAGTTATTAGTTTTTTCATACTATTGTTCGCTGGATGTGGTTTCGTTACTATCCTTTGAATCCTGCTCGATTTTCACCAACATACCGGCGTAGGCTCCTGGAACTGGCTTCGCTAATAGTTTTGTGCCATCTGGAACTCCTTGAATAATTACTTTACTAGGCGCAAAATAAACGGGCTTGATCTGAAGTAGATCCAATATACTGTCCTTGACAATATACACCTGATCTTCATTCACTAATAATTTCCTAGATATTTCAATTGCGTCTGCCTGTTCTCTCGCTTCTAGAATAGCTTCTAGATACATGCCTTCTTTTAGGTTTTCACCCTTTACTTCTACAAAAACTTTGATCGTTTGTGTGGCAGGATCAATTCGACCATTCACACGACTCACTATTCCGGTATAGGTTACATCTCCCGAAGGATTCGTTAGCGAAACAGACTCACCTATTTTTAATAGATCACTAAATCCTTTAGCAATCGCTAATTCTACCTCAAAGACCGAAGTATCTATAAATTCTCCCAATTTCTGTCCTGAACGCACTAAAGTTCCTTGCGTGACTAATGCTTCCGTGAGAATACCATTAAAAGGTGCTCGAATTGCATATTTACCGAGGCGCTGCTCAAGATTCTTTATATTATAATAAGAACTCTGTACCCCGCGACCCGTAATAAAATAGTTGACACTTTCTGAAGAAACCTCAGGCAAGGCGGGTAAAGTCTTATTGACATCTATAGATTGTAAGTATGCCGACCATACAGGAAAAGCCTGTGGATAATCTAAACGTAGATCGGGCATTAATGACGTGATCAAGTTGATAAATTCACTCTTTGATGCCTGTACAGAAGCGTAGAATTCTGAAGCTTCTATTCGCAGTAAGGTTTGGCCTTTACTATAAGGCTGACCCGCTTTAAATGTTTGAGAACTAAACTGAAAGACACCTTGAACTTCTGAATATAATTCCAGTTTATTTTTTGCTTCTAGTGTTCCATTTGCGGGCAGCAGAACAGGAACAGTTCCATTTTTAACTTCCTCCACATAAACTACCTTAGTAACCTTATCAAAGGTAGGCTTTGGCTTGTTGTTACTTTCGATAATGTAATTTCCTAAGAAATAGGCTCCCACAAGAAGAAGAACTCCTAGAATTGCTAGTAAAATATTTCGCACACGCAGTAATTTGAAGGTTAGACGTCAAAAATACTACGCATCACTAGCGCACTACGTTAAAAATATCTTAATTAACGCCTTAGCCTTTTATCGCCTCAAGGTCTAGTGTAACCTTCTCCCATGCTTCCATGAGCTTCGTAAGTTTGTCTTTTTTAGCCTGATAGCGGTCAAAAAAATCAGGTTTTGCGATGGTTTCAGCATAATTGATAGCCAACTCAACGTCAACCGCTTTGATCTCGCGTTCCAACTTATTGATCTCAGCCTCGGTCTTGCTTAATTTATTCTGAAGGGATTTAAGCTTTTTTTGATCTTCGTAGCTCTGTTTTCCACCTGGTTCCGATTTCTTTTCTTCGGAAGCAATAACGGTTCGTTTTTCTGCCTCACGTAAATTCTGAAGATTGCGTTGTTCCAAGAAATAATCAATATCTCCCAAGTATTCTTTGATCTTACGATCCTTGAACTCGTAGACTTTATTGGTCAAGCCTTGCAGAAAGTCACGATCGTGAGAAACGAGTAATAGGGTTCCTTGAAAATTCTTAAGCGACTCCTTTAATACGTTTTTCGATTTTATATCCAGGTGATTTGTTGGCTCATCCATCACCAAAACGTTGAATGGTTGCAATAACAATTTGGCCAATGCTAGACGATTTCGTTCGCCTCCCGAAAGAACACGAACATATTTATCTACTTCTTCTCCACGGAACAAGAAAGACCCTAAAATGTCTCGCACGCGCGGTCTCGTTTTTTCGTCGGCAGCATCGATCATAGTTTCTTCAACGGTTTTAGTACCGTCTAGATAATCGGCTTGATTCTGCGCGAAATAACCAATTTGTACATTATGCCCTAATTTTAGTGACCCTTCGTGATCTAATTCGTTCACAATGATCTTCGCTAATGTCGACTTTCCTTGTCCGTTTTGACCTACGAAAGCAATCTTGCTATCTCGTTCAACCAATAGATCAACACCTTTAAGTACGCGTTTCTCCCCATAGTTTTTAGAGACATCTTCAGCTTCTATCACCACCTTTCCGGGCGTGAGCGACGTGGTAAAGCGCAAGGTCATCACACTGTTATCATCTTCATCAACCTCAATACGATCTATTTTATCTAGCTTTTTGATAAGCGATTGCGCCATCGTTGCCTTACTCGCCTTCGCTCGGAATTTTTCGATCAGCTTTTCAGTTTGTTCGATCTGCTTTTGTTGATTTTTTTGAGACGCTAACTGTTGTTCGCGAAGTTCGCCTCGTTGCACCAAATATTGTGAGTACGGTTTGTTATAGTCGTAAATTTTTCCGAGGGAAATTTCAATGGTACGATTGGTCACATTATCTAAAAACATTTTATCGTGAGAAACCACTACGACAGCGCCGGGATACGACTTCAAAAATTCTTCAAGCCACAAAATAGACTCAATATCTAAGTGGTTAGTAGGCTCATCTAGCAGTAAAATATCATTGTTTTGCAATAAGAGTTTTGCCAATTCAATACGCATACGCCATCCACCCGAAAAGGTATCGGTCGCTTTCTCAAAATCTTCACGCAAAAAACCAAGACCTTGTAAAATTCGTTCGGTTTCCCCTTGGTAATTATACCCGCCGTGGATTTCATATTGATGTTGCACCTCATTGAGTTCGATCATCAAGTCTTCAAAGCTCTGACTTTCATAGTCGGTACGTTCAGCCAATTGAGTGTTGATTTCTTCTAAACGCGCTTCGAGTTTTTTAATTTCAACAAAGGCTTGGTATGATTCTTCTAAAACGGAACGTCCTTTTACAAAGTCAATATCTTGCTTTAAGAACCCGATCGATGTTTCTTTGTCGGTTGCAATTTGACCTTCATCATACTCTTGCTCACCCGATATAATTTTGAGCAATGTTGACTTTCCAGCTCCATTTTTCCCCACCAATCCCACGCGCGTACCTGCACCTAGTTGGAAGGTGATTTTTTCAAATAAGTATTCCCCTTGAAAGGAAACCGATAAATTATGAATGTTCAGCATGCATGTATAAGTAAAAATTATGATCAAAAAGCCCGAAGGTTTGCAAAGATGCTTAATTTTACGGTGCAAAAAAAATCAAACTCATAGCAAATGAAAGGCTCTAAACTCTATAGCATATTCACTGGCACTTGTCCTGTGTGCCAAAGCAGTAGTATGTACAAAGAAAAAAATCCGTATAAATTATCCAGTACGCTAGAAATGCACGAACGCTGCCCTCACTGTGACAAAAAATTCAAGATCGAACCTTCATTTTTCTACGGCGCCATGTA
>Ga0209344_10005047_pt1 | contig 11644 bp, 13 predicted proteins | sample Cruoilmetagenom6_FD_187293 | JGI IMG/M metagenome (GOLD analysis project Ga0209344, IMG submission 187293) | Oil polluted marine microbial communities from Coal Oil Point, Santa Barbara, California, USA - Santa Barbara Oil Seep Sample 6 (SPAdes)... | ecosystem: Environmental > Aquatic > Marine...
AGACGCCAGAAGAAAAATAACAATAAAAATAAGAAGATCCAAATCCAATAACAATAAGAAACAGCTCTGATACCGGTTATCGAACACGCAGTTACCTCTTTTGAAAGAAAGAGAAATCCAGCCCCACCGCTCACGCCGTGGGGCTTTTTCTTGTATGGCACTTTGCCCTTTCGCGCTGGTCCGAATAGGATCAGATCGCTGAAGGGGAGAAACAATGAACACAACAACAAGAACAACCACACTGGCATCAGTATTGGCCCTCACATTTATTGCCGCTTGCGGCAAAGAGGCGCCACCCGAAGCCGCCGCCGAACCGGCATCCAGTCCGGCTGTCGAGATGACGGAAACGAACTTGTCCGTTTACCAAGCTGCACTCGCAAACGGCTCCCGACCGGCAGATGATCGAGAGCGCGACGCTGGGCGCAAGCCAAGCGAGGTACTGGAGTTCATGGGCATCGTGCCCGGCATGACTGTTCTCGACATGTTCTCGGGCAGCGGCTGGTATGCCGAAGTTATCGCGCATGTCGTTGGTGAAGAAGGCCATGTCATCGCCCACTCCAATGAGGCTTACAAGAACTTCGTTGGCGAAGCACTTTCAGAACGCTTTGACGGCGTGCGCCTAAACAACGTCGAAATAATGATGGCCGAGAACAACGAATGGTCGCTTGAGGAGAATTCGCTGGATGCGGTTGTGCTCGCTCAGTCATTCCACGATATCTACCACGTCGACGCCGAAAACGGCTGGAAGCAGATTGATGGACCGGCTTTTCTGGCAGAGCTAAAGAAAGGACTGAAGCCAGGCGGCATTGCCGCAATTATTGACCACGCAGCTCTGGCTGGCGCGCCACCTGCAACTGGCGAATCCTTACATCGAATCGACCCCGAACTGGTCGTCTCGAATATGGAAGCGGCTGGTTTCATTCACGAAGCAAGCAGCGACATCCTCAGTAATTCGGACGATGATCTGACGCAGATGGTATTCGCAGAGGGTATACGCGGCAAAACCAGCCGGTTCGTCATGCGCTTCAGGAACCCTGAATAGTGCGCAGCCTGTTCAGCGCGCTGCTGATTGTCACGCTCGCGGCCTGTTCGGGCAGCGAGCCAAATTATGCAGAAGCTGACATTGCAGACCTGCATGACCGGATGCAGCGTGGTGAGCTAAGTTCTGAACAGTTAGTTGGCTGGTATATCGATCGGGTCGGGTCCGTCGACCGGGCCGGACCCGCATTGAACTCGATCATCGAGATCAACCCTGATGCCCTGTCCATCGCTAAGGCGCTGGATGATGAGTGGCAGACATCCGGGCCGCGAGGGCCGATGCACGGTATTCCGGTCATCCTCAAAGCCAACATCGACACAAGCGATCAGATGTACACCAGCGCCGGATCCTTGGCGCTCGCTGAACATGTACCACCCGAAGATGCATTTGTCGTTAAACGCCTGCGTGATGCTGGTGCCGTTATCCTCGGCAAAGCCAACCTCAGCGAGTGGGCTAATTTCCGCTCAACGAATTCGTCGAGCGGCTGGAGTAGTGTCGGTGGACAGACGCTCAACCCATACGATACACGTCGCTCGCCGTGCGGTTCCTCGAGCGGCTCGGCAGTGTCAGTTGCCGCGAATCTAACAGCCGTTTCTATTGGCACCGAGACCGACGGCTCTGTCGTCTGTCCGGCGGGTATCAATGGCATCGTTGGCATCAAGCCGACCTTAGGCTTGGTCAGTCGCAGCGGCATCATTCCCATCGCACACAGTCAGGACACGGCTGGACCCATGGGGCGTACCGTCAGAGATGCGGCAATCCTGCTGACCGCGATGACAGGCACCGACCCGAACGACGCTGCGACCACTAATGCAGAAACACATCACGACTATTCGTCGAACTTGACAGCCGATGCACTCGACGGAAAACGTATCGGCGTTATTCGCTCTTGGTATGGCGCCGGCTCTGACGCGAGAGTCGATGCCATCTACACCGCCAGTATCGAGACAATGAAAACCGCTGGCGCAATAATGATCGACGATATAAACATTGAAGCCGGCGATATGTACGACGCCGAGTATGAGGTCTTGTTGTACGAGTTCCGCGCAGACCTGAACCTCTATCTGGAAAATTCCGCGGCCCCCGTACAGACCCTCGCCGACCTGATCGCATTCAACAACGCGAACGCAGACACCGTCATGCCGATATTTGGGCAAGAGATATTCATCGATGCCGATGCGAAGGGGCCGCTCACGGATACGGATTACCTGACAGCTCTTGAGACCAGCAAGTCGATCTCTCAAGCGGCCATCCAGGACCTGGTTACAGAACACAAGCTGGATGCTCTGATAGCACCTACCAACGGGCCGTCATGGATGATCGACCACATCAACGGTGACAGTTTTGGTATCGGCAGCTCATCACTTGCGGCCATATCAGGTTACCCCAGCATTACCGTGCCCGCTGGCTACGTTTCCGGTCTGCCAATTGGCCTCTCATTCATTGCTTTGCCCTGGAATGAGAAGCAGCTCATAGAGATGGCATACGCATTCGAGCAAACTACAGGTATCCGTAAGCCGCCTGATTTTTGACAAATGTTCAAAGCAATACGCATCTCAATTCTGCTGTTTATTCTGTTGTTTGTCGGCCTCAGCAGCGTTCTGACTCAAGCCAGAAGCACCGACTGGAATAACAGTCTGTGGATCAAGGTTTATCCCATCAACGCAGATGGCAGCGCCGCGTCAGAGAAGTACATCGCCGATCTCAAGTCGTCCGACTTCGAAGGTATCGAATCATTCCTGTCACGTGAAACGGAACGCTATTCGAAAGATATCTCACGTCCGGTGCGGATCGAGCTGGGCACTAAAATCGATGAACAACCGCCAGAACTGGACAAAGAGCCGAACGCTTTGTCCGTCATGTTGTGGTCATTGAAGATGCGCTGGTGGTCCAGCACGGTCACCAGCGAGCAGGACCGCATTGATCCGGACGTACGAATCTTCGTTCGCTATCACGCACCGGACATGACTGTCGTACTGGAAGATTCAGTCGGACTCCAAAAGGGTATGGTGGGCATCGTAAATGGCTACGCCAGTCGGCGAAGTCGCGGCACCAACAACGTTATTATCGCCCACGAGTTTTTGCACACCTTGGGTGCCAGCGACAAATACAGCCCCTTCGATGGTCAGCCCATCGGGCCTGACGGTCTCGGTGAGCCGCAACGCAAACCACTGTATCCACAACGCTATGCTGAAATTATGGGCGGTCGAATTGCCGAGAGTGAGCACAACTCTTACATTCCCAGGAGCCTGAAATATGCCGTGATCGGCAGCCTCACGGCCAGCGAGATAAATCTCTCCGACTAAGTTACGCTGCCCGTATGCACGAAGGCGCAGACAACATTTTTTCCTGTAAGAACCTAACGGTCGAAGTGGCCGGGCGAACGCTCGTCGAGAATCTGTCGTTCGATCTTTCTCGAGGAGAGATCGTTGCTGTCCTCGGCCAAAACGGCTCCGGAAAGTCTCTTTCAATGCACACTCTGGCAGGACTGCGACCGGCCAAGACCGGTTCGATTCGACTGCTCGGCGATACCGTCGGCGGCCCGAGGCGCCAGGAACTGGCGAAACATCTGGCATTGTTGCCGCAGCACATTGACGACATTTTTCCGGCGACGGCCCTAGACACGGCTCTCATTGGTCGACATCCGCATATCGGTAGGATGAGTTGGGAGTCAGCCCAAGACTACGACATCGCCAAGGCTGCACTGGCAGCTGTCGATCTCGAAGCACTTGCAGGACGGGATGTTCTTACCCTGTCAGGTGGTGAACGGCGACGGCTCGCCATCGCACAAGTACTAACGCAATCGCCCGACCTCTACCTGCTCGATGAACCAACCAATCATCTTGACCCGCAACATCAACTCGACGCTTTGCGTCTGTTCCGCGAACAAGCCGACGGCGGCGCTGCTGTGTTTGCCAGTCTGCATGACGTGAACTTGGCCGTGCGATATGCGGATCGCTGCTTATTGCTCTACGGAGATGGCAGCTGGGATCTCGGGCAGACGCAGGAGATCCTTGATACCGAGCGTCTGAGCAAACTGTACGGCACGCCGATGGAAGCCGTTAGCTGGCGAAACCACGAATTGTTCGTTGTCTCAGGTGACGTAGCCTTTTAAGTCGGCAAGAAACTTTTCATGCAACGACGGATTGGCGGCCAGCACTGAGCGCACGGCCAGACCAGGCTTGTCACCGTTTAAATCTGTAAACACGCCGCCGGCCTCGCTGACGATGACTGACAGTGCCGCAATGTCCAGAATATTCACGTCGGATTCGATAACAGCCTCGATCTTCCCGGCTGCCAGTAGATGATAGTGATAGAAATCGCCATAGCCACGAATACGATCCGCATGCTTCACAATATTCCCGAGCACCGCCCAGCCGTCGCTCTCGGCCAATGACTTCAGGTTGCCAGTCGAAACCGCAGCACGGTCCGGATCATAAATATCGCTGACGCTGATGCGCTGACCATTCATCCAGGCACCCTGACCTTTCTCAGCCCATGCAAGCTCGCCCATCATCGTGCCGCTGGATACGCCGAGAATGAGTTCACCATTGTGCATCAGCGCTATCTGTGTCGAAAAGAAAGGATACTGCCGGACAAAGCCCTTGGTGCCGTCTATCGGATCGACGAGCCAGAGGAACTGGGCATCAGCCTGCGTCTGCCCCGTCTCTTCTCCGTAAAAGCCATGCTCGGGAAAAGCGCTTAGAATCACCTCGCGAATCGCCTCTTCGCACTCCACGTCAGCCTGAGTCACTGGCGTCATGTCCGCTTTGGTCGTAATCGTGAAATTACCCGCATAGTAACTGCGACTGATATCCGCCGCTTTGTCGGCTGCTGCCAGCGCTACTTTCAAGTAGTCCGATGCGTTTTCTGCGTTATAGCTTTCCACCTAGACTGCGATCCTGATTCCGATAAGACGGCGCAACTATGGCTGCTACAGGGTTGAGAAACAAGCGTCGATTCTTGACACCTCGCAGCTGCCTACCTATCGTCCAAGCATGGGAAACAGACTCAGCAAGATCTATACGCGTACCGGTGACGACGGCACGACTGGGCTCGGTGACGGCAGTCGTGTTGCGAAGGACTCGGCGCGAGTCGAAGCATATGGCACGGTTGACGAGGCAAATTCTGCTATTGGCGTCATTCTGGCCGTCGACACGGTAGAGGACAGTATTCGCGCTTGCCTGACCGACGTTCAGCACGATCTGTTCGAACTTGGCGGCGAACTGTGCATCCCGGGGCATAGTGCCGTGCAACAGGCGTTCATTGATCGGCTCGAGTCTGATCTCGACGGTTTCAACAAAGACTTGCCAATGCTTAAGGAATTTATACTGCCCGGCGGCGGACCCGCAGCCGCGGCCTGTCATCTTGCACGAACTATCGTGCGCAGAGCTGAGCGCCGCGTCGGTACATTGGCTGGCCTTGAAGACGTCCGCAGCGAAGCGACGAAATACCTGAATCGCCTGTCCGATCTGCTGTTTGTCATCGCCCGCGTTCTTGCAAGAGCGGAATCAGGTCAGGAGGTACTCTGGAAGCGCGAGCGATGATCGAACTCTCCGCTCCCTATCGCGCAGCCAATAGCGACGACGCTTCACACATGGCCAAACTCGTCAATTTCGCGGGCGACGGCTTGCCACTCTATATCTGGGGAACGCTGGCCGAACCGGGGCAGTCCGCCTGGGACGTCGGCCATGCACGTGCGCAGCGGGGAAGCGGCGGATTCTCGTTCAGCAATACGGCGATTCGAGAAGTCGATGGCGAAGTCGCAGCCTGTCTTGTCGGCTACGCCATTGGTGAAACAGCAACAACGATCGACGACGACGTGCCGCCGATATTCGTACCGTTGATGGAGCTTGAGAACGAGGTTCTCGGCAGTTGGTATGTCAACGTCCTGGCGGCGTATCCCGAATATCGTGGCAAAGGTCTCGGCACAGAGCTGCTCGATTTGGCGCAGACTATAGCGAATGAATGCGACTGCAACGGATTAAGTCTGGTCGTATCCGATGCCAATGATGGGGGTCGGCGCCTGTACGAGCGCGTGGGATTCAAAGTGGTTGGAACGCGACCGCTCGTAAAAGAAGGCTGGGAAAATTCGGGAGAGGCCTGGCTACTGATGCTGAAGAAGTTTTGAGATCAGTACGGCATCTTCAGGACACAGACCTGAGAACTCTTCGGTGTTTCGAATCTCGTCCGGGGCATCCTCCCGATCACGAGTCTTGTAACCCAGCTTGACGAAGAATGGGTCAACGTCACGGCGCCGCCTCCGCAGCGCGATTTGCACGCGCTTGCTGCAAGGCAAGACACATCGCGTTCGCTGCGATGACGACTCGGGTCGTCGCCCGACCGATTTCGTCGGCGGGTAACAAATACTGATTACCCAGGCGAATCGCTGCGATGTTTGGCCAACGGTCCCACTCAACAAACGCATCGTCGCCGGCATCGGTACTGGCGAGCATCACTTCGGGATTTCGATCGACGACGGCCTCTACATCAACGGTCGGCGCAAGCTCACTCAGGTCCTTGAAAATATTGTCGCCGCCGCATACTGAAATTAGCTCGCTGATGTAGTGCTCGTTGTTGATTGTGTAGAGCGGCCGTGCGGCTACTTGATAAAAAACGCGAATGGGATCGAGACCAGCATAGGTTTCCCGCAGCATTTGCAGCTCGGATCGATACTGACGTGCCACCGCTGCTGCGTCTTCCTCATGGCCCGTCAGATCGCCCAGAGTGAGAATTGCTTCAGCAACATCGTCGAGACTTCGAGTCTTGATTGCGACTACGTTGTAGCCGATCGAGCGAAGCTCATCGACGACATGAGTGGGTGTGCCGCTTTCCCAGACAAGCAGCAAGTCGGCTCTGAGAAGCGCCAATTGCTCCTGATCAATAGTGAAGGCGTCACCGACGACGGGGAGCTGCAGGACCTTACGTGGATAGTCCGACCAGGCGCTAACGCCAACCAGCCTGTCGCCAGCCCCGACAGCGAAGACCAATTCTGTAAGATTAGGCGCAAGAGAAACTATTCGCTCCGCGCTTGCTGAAAGCAGTGGCTCTGTATTTTCTTGAGTACAGGCAGCAACAACGGCCAACGCCGCTATCAGTGCCAGGCACCGCGTCACCGCGTAAAGCCGTACAACGTCATTGCGGCAATAATGACCGCCCACAACAACAACAGTCGAAAAACCAATTTGTTCGCAGCTTGTGCACCGCGAATACCGCGTTCGGTGATCGACTCGTCGGGACGGTCTTGCAGTGCGAGTGCGGCAATGCCGACGCGCGCCAGCAAGTGCTCGCTGTGTTCCGAGGTCGAGTCATCACGTTCTTCGGTCGGCGCGCGCAGTGCAGCAATAGCCTCGTCAAAGTGACCGGCAGCCGCGTAACCCAATGCCGTCAATCGTGCAGGAATCCAGGCAAGCCAGCCATGCAACATCTCCGCAGCATCACGGATTCGCGTCATGCAGCCATCGCTTTGTTCATCACGTGCAGCACTGAATACTGCACGCCTTCGGATCAGATCCGTCACTCGATAGACCCAGGCCGCCAGTGGTCCGACCAACGGTCCATAAGAACCCGATACGGTGCCAAGAATCACGAACCAGAAAACGACCGCGAATAGTCGATTATTGGCTTGCACACAAACCGCTTCTTCGACGCCAGCGATGCGTTCGCGAGCGTCGCTCGGTACCTCGCCCTCGATGATGGCTTTTGCCGTGACCTGAATCTGCTCTTCATCTTCCGATTCGAGCGCTTTGCAGTAGTCGACGACCTGTTCACCGATATCTTGCGGCCCAATCGAAAACAACAGAACGACGACGGCCAAAATCAGGTACGTAAACCCTTGTAGCGTGTCGCCAAGGAAATATATGACGGCGAAGACCGGCAAGGCCAACAGCACGGCAAGAATGATGACCGGTATCAGCGCCGGCCAATTCCCCAGGCGCTCGGCCTGTCGAAAGCCAACGTCGATAATTCGATCGACCCAACGCATGCGGCGCCAGTGAAAAAGCTGCGTCGCCAAGCGTTCGATGGCCAGTCCAATGAGTAATGCGATCAGATGCATGATTCGTTCTCGAGTTGCTCCCCAAGTGCATCATACAAGCGCAGCCAGTCGAAAGCAGGACCTGGATCGCTCTTGCGACCGGGAGCGACGTCACAATGCCCCGCAAGCTCGCGCGGCGACAGGTTCGGATAGGCAGAACAAAGGGCTTGCAGGACTTTTGGCAGGACCGCGTACTGCCTGTCATCGTAAGCAGTTTCGTCCTCGCCTTCTAGCTCGATACCGATCGAGAAGTCGTTGCAGCGCGTGCGGCCGCGAAAATGCGAATCGCCCGCGTGCCAGGCTCGTTCAGTAAATGGCACGAACTGCACCAATTCACCGTCACGTCGGATAAGCAGGTGCGCAGATACTTCCATTCCGCGGATCTGACGAAAATACGGGTGCGCATCCCAATCGAGCCGGTTCAGGAACAGATCCTCTATTTGCCTACCACCAAACTCGCCGGGCGGCAGGCTGATGCCATGGAGAATGATTGCCTCCAGTTCAAGCTCGCTAGGTCGATCGTCGCGATTGGGGCTCAGAGACAATCTTGCAGGCGTTATCAGTCCCTCGACCGGATTGACGGTATAGTCGTTAGTCACGACTATTTTAGGCATGGTTTCGGACACATGGGTAACAGGCTATTGGTTTCTGGCGCATTGATCAACGGCGCCGAGTTTGAACTCGACGGCGATCGCGCGCGCTACCTCAGCAAAGTCCTGCGCTCACGCGTTGGCGACCGTCTAACGGTGTTCAATGGCGAGGGCCCGGAATGGCCCGCAACTATCGTTCGCATCGGCAAAAACAACGTTGCCCTGCAGCTCGACGACGGTATTGAGGCGGGAACAGAATCGCCGCTCAAGATCCATCTCGTGCAGGGCATCTCACGTGGCGATCGAATGGACTTGGTGGTGCAGAAAGCCACTGAGCTCGGTGTGAAACGTATTACGCCGGTCCTCACGGAATACGGCGTCGTCAAACTCAGTGGCGATCGCGCAGAAAAACGTCGCGAACACTGGCAAAAGATCGCCAACAGCGCCTGCGAACAATCCGGCCGTACGCGTTTGCCATTGATCGATACGCCGATAGCGCTCAAGAACTGGTTTGGCGATAAGCCACCCAAAGTCGATGCGGAATTAATTCTAACGCCTGCAGCGGCGACACCACTTGCAGGTCTGGAAGCACCTCAAACAAAAGTCTGCGTGCTTATTGGTCCCGAAGGCGGATTCAGCGACACAGAATATGAGGACGCGTCAGTTTGCGGCTTTGCGTCAGTGTCTTTGGGTCCGCGTGTTTTGCGGACAGAGTCTGCAGCGATCGCGACGCTAGCGGTCCTTCAGTCTCTCTGGGGTGATTTGGGATAGGTGATTTGCGATCCCGGGATTTTCTGGAAGGGAATAAACCGAGGTAGTATCAATGAAGACTTAATAGATGCCGATGAGGTATCGCAGAAACTTGTAGCGATTACAGTGTATAGAAATCAACGCCTATCGGTGTCAGGTCCTTCCGAGGCTGATCTCATAGAAACTGTGACAAATTCAATCGAGAAATTGAATGCTCATGTCCTCGAGCTAGAAAGAAAAGGTGTTAAATAAACCTGACCCCTTTTAAGAAACGTGACCCCTTTTAAGAAACGTAGGCGAGAATATATCCTGCTGCAAAAAGCACCGTCGAAACAGAGATTCCAAGGAACGGAATTCGAAACCAGTACGATCGTGCCAACACCAAATAGCTGCTTAGGGTGACCAAGCTTAGAGCGACAAGAAAGGGTGACGACAACAAGAAATCCAATTCGAACATAGCCAGATAGCCAAAGACGGCTGCGAACAACATCGCACCGAGGCTATGGCTGGCGTTGAACCCTATCCAAGCCTTCCACATTGTCGTTTCTGATGTGAGTACGGGAGATACTTCTCGAAGACTGAGTCCCAACTTCTCATCTCTCGGCTCGAATTTGTTAGTCCGGAACGTATACAGAAAATGTACAAAACCAAGTATTCCGATCGTAATCGAACCGACGGACAGCAATACCTCAACAATCATCTTCACTTCCTGTATAAGCAAGCGCGCTGGCTCGTCTACGCCTGCAGTGATTCCCGTACCAACATCGCCTCAAGCTTCTCAAGGTCCGGAATAATCGGAAATTCATTAATCATCCGCACCCGACAAAGCACCGGTGCGTCTTCAGGCCAGCCGTCTTTTGCCTCAAGCTTGAGCACATCCCGGTTCACTCGAACCAGTTGCGGAAATCCCTGCGTTATGACGCCGAAGTAGCCAGTCTTTAGCTGCCCGGTATTCGCATAGAAAACGACAACCCGTGTTCGACCTGTCACGACCGGCACTTCTTTGCCGAGCGCACCCTCGAAAGACACCACCGGCAAAGGCCGGCCGTTCCAGTTCACCGTGCCCAGCATCCAGTCGTGCGCGCCTTCCTGCTGCTCCGCTTGTGAAAAGCGAACGACCTCGGCAACGCACGCGCGCGGTACGATCAGTCGGTCTTCCGACAACGGAATTAGCAGACTATAGAGTTCTTCGGACTCGGCACTCATTGCAGTTCAATTCCTCGTTCGTGCAATTGATGGCGGATAGCCTCCAACAACTGAGCGTCTTGGTAAGGTTTGCCGAGGTAATCGTTAACACCAAGCTCGATCGCCCGCGCCCGGTGTTTGTCGCCTACGCGTGAGGTGATCATGATGATCGGAACGTCCGAAACACGATCATCATTGCGCACATGTGATGCGAACTCATAGCCATCCATGCGTGGCATTTCGATGTCGAGCAAAATGATGTCTGGCTTCGCATCCTGCATAACGCTGATCGCATCAAGTCCATCTCTGGCCGTTGCGCAGCGCAGACCATTACGTGCCAGGAAGCGCTCAGTAACTCGCCTTACTGTGATCGAGTCATCGACGACCAATACCAGCGGCCTGTCATCTGCAGGAGTCGGTGCGGCTTTCTTCAGCTCAACCACTGGCGCACCCGTTCGAACGAGTGCGTGAATATCGAGGATTAATACGATGCTGCCGTCACCGAGGATGGTTGCGCCGGAAATACCGCGGATACTGGCAAGCTGCGGCCCCACCGCTTTTACAACGATCTCGCGGCTGGCCAGCATTTCGTCCACAAGCAGCGCGGCCGAGAATTCACCGGCCTGCACCAGAATCACGGGGATGAATGCCTCGTCCTCCGGCAATTGTGCAGCCTGGCCGCCGAGATACATGCCGAGATGTCGGAACTTGTAGGACTGCTCGCCGTACTGGTAGCTCGGCTCGCTTTGACTCAACAAGCTCTCGAGCTCGGCCCGCGGGATGCGAGCGACGCCCTCGACAGTTGGCAGCGGCAGGGCGTAAACCTCTTCACCCGTACGGACGATCAGCGCTTGCGTAATAGCGAGTGTAAATGGCAGGCGAACTGTGAAATTCGTGCCTTGGCCCGTTACCGAACTGATCCGCAATGAACCACCGAGTTTTTTGACTTCGTTGGCAACGACATCCATGCCAACGCCGCGACCGGCAGATTGCGTCACTGCGCTTGCCGTCGTGAAGCCAGGCGTGAGAATAAGCTGCATGATC
>Ga0209344_10005048_pt1 | contig 11644 bp, 7 predicted proteins | sample Cruoilmetagenom6_FD_187293 | JGI IMG/M metagenome (GOLD analysis project Ga0209344, IMG submission 187293) | Oil polluted marine microbial communities from Coal Oil Point, Santa Barbara, California, USA - Santa Barbara Oil Seep Sample 6 (SPAdes)... | ecosystem: Environmental > Aquatic > Marine >...
GGCCTACCTGATCGTCTGTGTCGCCATGGCTGCGCTGGTCTACTTCACAGCCCATCTGGTTGAATCGCGCTATCGCCTCTTGCTCTGGCTTGACGCCATCGGCCTTGCAGCCTTCGCGGTGATGGGCGCAGCCAAGGGGCTGGCGCTCACCGGCTCGCCGATCACGGCCATTGTCACCGGCATGATGACGGCGACCTTCGGCGGAATCCTGCGTGACCTGCTGGCTGGCGAACCCTCGGTGTTGATGCGCCCGGAGCTCTATGTTTCCGCGGCGCTGGCCGGTGCCGGCATGTTTGTCGCCGCCAGCCTGTTTGGCGCGCCACTGGTTGTGGCTTCGGCCATCGGCGTGGTCTCGGCCTTTGCCGTGCGCGGTGGGGCGATCCGCTTCGGGTGGGCCTTTTCACCCTACCGGCCGCGGCCAGGCCGTCCACCCGAAGATGTCATGTAACAAACGCAATTCTACACCACCCCGAGGCGCCGCAGATCCGATTGGATGCGCAAGGCGCGCAGTCTCGCCATGATCAGCGCTGGTTCAGGTTCAGATGAGCCCGGCGTCGTGCGCTGCCTCTGACAGTGAAAGCTGTGGCCGCGGCCCGATCTGCTGAATCACCAGGCCGGCGGCGAGGCTGCCGAGCTTGCCGCAGATCTCAAGTGGCAGGCCGGAGGCATAGCCGTGCAGGAAGCCCGCGGCATAGAGGTCGCCGGCACCGGTGGTGTCGACCACTTCATCAATGGCGATCGCTGCAATATCTATCCGCTCTTGGCCGGTATTGATGACGGAGCCATGCTCGGAGCGAGTGATAACGGCAAGTTTGCAATCCTTGCCCAACTTCTGGGCGGCTGTTTCGAAATCATCGGTTTCGTACAGCGACATGGCCTCATCGGCATTGGCGAACACGATGTCGATCGTGCCCGACCGCATCAGCTCGAGAAACTCCGCGCGGTAGCGGCCGACACAAAACGGATCCGACAGCGTCATCGACATTTCCCGGCCGTGCTTGTGGGCGATCTCGGCGGCGAGCCGGATCGCGTCCTTGGCCCGCGGCGGATCCCACAGGTAGCCCTCGAAATAGGTGACTTTCGCATCGGCGACGACGTCGGCTTCGATGTCTTCCGGGCCAAGCTCGACACAGGCGCCGAGATAGGTGTTCATCGACCGCTCGCCATCAGGCGTGACAAAGATCATCGATCGCGCGGTCGGCGGAGTGCTTTCCAGAGGTCTGGTGGCGAAATGCACGCCCTTGGCGCGGATGTCGTGGCTGTAGATCTTGCCGAGCTGGTCCTCGGCCACCTTGCCGAAATAGGCCGCGCGCCCGCCGAAACTGGCGATCCCCGCAGCAGTGTTGCCGGCGCTGCCGCCCGAAGCTTCGATCGCCGGCCCCATGGCGGCGTACAGCAATTCCGCGCGTTCGGCATCGATCAGGTTCATCGCGCCTTTTATGATCGAATTGTCGACAAGGAATCCCTCGTCGCAGCGGGCGATGATATCGACAATCGCATTGCCGATGCACAAGACATCAAAACGGCTCATAAGGAATCCCTTGTTCCCGCTGCGTCCGGGTGCACAGCCGGGCTTGTTCTACCGACTTTTGTAGGAGAAAAAACCCCGCAAGAAGCAGTCATTGCTCTGTTCGTGAGGTTTTTTCCGATTATCCGAGACGTTTTTTCAGCTCGTACAGTGCTTCATGGGCCTGGCGCGGCGTCATGTCGTCGGGGTCGATCTCCGCCAGCAAACGGTCCGAATCCGACGGGCCTGCAGCGCTCTTGACCGGCTCGCGGTTGGCGGGCACTGCAAACAGCGGCAGATCATCGACCAGCCGTGCTGCCGGGTTTTCCCGTTCGCTGGTCTCGAGCAGCTGCAGCACCTCGCGGGCGCGGGCCACCACCGCATCGGGCAGGCCAGCGAGCCGCGCCACCTGAATGCCATAGGACCGGTCGGCAGCGCCGGGGCCGACCTCGTGCAGGAACACCACCTCCCCCTCCCATTCCTTGACCTTCATGGTGGCGTTGGAAAGCCGCGGCAGTTTTTCCGACAACGCGGTCAGCTCGTGGAAATGGGTGGCAAACAGCCCGCGGCAATGGTTTTGAGCATGCAGGTGCTCGACCGCCGCCCAGGCGATCGACAGCCCGTCAAAGGTCGCAGTACCACGCCCTATCTCGTCGAGAATGACCAGCGAATGCGGGGTCGCCTGATTGAGAATGGCTGCTGTCTCCACCATCTCGACCATGAAGGTCGAGCGGCCCCGGGCGAGGTCGTCGGACGCGCCAACGCGGGAGAACAACCGGTCGACGACGCCGATATGCGCCGCTCCGGCGGGAACGAAAGAACCCATTTGCGCCATGATCGCAATCAGCGCGTTCTGCCGCAGAAAGGTCGACTTGCCGCCCATGTTCGGCCCGGTCAACAGCCAGATGGCGCCGCCGTCGTGGCTTTCGTCGGGAGGGGAAAGATCGCAATCATTGGCGACAAACGGCTGCGCTGCCTGGCGCCTCAGTGCCTGCTCGACCACCGGGTGGCGGCCGGCGACGATTTCGAATGCCAAGCTGTCGTCGATCCGCGGCCGCGCATAGCCCTGTTCCTGGGCGAGATGCGACAATGCCGCCGTCACGTCAATCACCGACAGCGCGTTGGCGGCGGCCTTGATGCTGTCGGCATTGGCAATTGTCATCCCCAACAGATCCTCGAACGCCGCAAGTTCGATGGTCAGCGCCTCGCCGGCGGCGTTGGCGATACGGGTCTCGAGATCGGAGAGTTCGGTGGTGGTAAAGCGCATGGCGTTGGCCATGGTCTGACGATGGATGAAGCGCGCCTTGGCCGCGTCGCTCTCGGTTAGCGGCCCGGCGTTGAGCGCCGTCACCTCGATGAAGTAGCCCAGCACGTTGTTGTGCTTGATTTTCAGCGATTTGACTCCGGTTTCCTCGGCATAGGAGAGCTGCAGTCCGGCAATCACCCGGCGCGACTGGTCGCGTAGCGCTCTGAGTTCATCGAGTTCAACCGAAAAGCCGGCGCGCACGAAGCCGCCATCGCGTTTCATCAGCGGCAATTCGTCATCAAGTGCCTGCGACAGCCGCGCGGCAATCTCTTCGGGCAGGGCCGCAAGCGTGTCGACGGCCGCGCGCAACTGGGCCGGCGGTTGCTTCGCCTCAAACAGCGCACCAATGTCGCGTGCCGCCGTTACCCCGGCCAGAATGGCGCCGAGATCGCGCGGCCCGCCACGGTTGAGCGCCAGTCGCGACAGTGCGCGCGGCATGTCCGCCACCCCGCGCAGCGCGCCCCGCAGTTTTTCGGAAAGCTGATGCTCCGCGATCAGATAGGAAACCCCGTCAAGCCGGGCGTTGATCTCTGCAGGGTCGGTCAGCGGCGCCATCAGCCATTCGGCGAGCTTGCGGCCGCCGCCGCCGGTCACCGTCCGGTCGATTGCCTTGATCAGGCTGCCCTGGCGCTCGCCCGAGAGCGTGCGCACCAGCTCCAGATTGGCCCGTGTTGCCGGGTCAATGAACAGCCGCGCGCCGTCGCGCTCGTGCTCGGGTCGGCCCAGTGCCGGCCGCTCGGAAATCTGGGTCTTTTCGACATAGGCAACCGCCGCCGCCGCGGCGGCCAGTTCGGCCCGCGAGAAGCTGCCGAAGCCATCAAGCGAGCCGACGTCGAAGAACCGCGCGATACGGCCTTCCGCCGTGGCGCTGTCGAACAGCACGCCGGGCTGCGGCACCGCGACCCGGCCCAATTGGTCGATCAGCGGCCGGATTTCGGGATCGTGAAACACATTGTCCGCCAGGATCAACTCGCGCGGCTCGACCCGGGCGATGTCGGCCAATAGCCGCACCAGCCGACTTTCGCCGACATGAAAGGCGCCGGTGGAAATGTCGATCCAGGCAAGCCCGAACCGGGCCTCGCCCGGGCCTTTCACCCGCGCCAGCGCCATCAGATAGTTCGATTGTGACGGGTCGAGCAGCTTGTCTTCGGTCAGCGTTCCGGGCGTCACCAGCCGGGTCACATCACGTCGCACCACCGATTTTCCGCCACGTTTTTTAGCCTCCGCCGGGTCTTCCGTCTGTTCGCAGACCGCCACCCGGAACCCCAGCGAGATCAGCTTTTGCAGATAATCGTCGGCGGCATGAACCGGCACGCCGCACATCGGGATATCCCGGCCCAGATGCTGCCCGCGCTTGGTCAGCGTGATGCCGAGCGCCCGCGAGGCGTCCACCGCATCCTCATAAAACAGCTCGTAGAAATCACCCATCCGGTAAAACAGCAGCGAATCCGGATTGGCCGCCTTGATCTCGATGAATTGCTCCATCATCGGTGTCGCCGTGGCGCGGCTTTCCGGCGTGGCAAGTTCAGCGGTGGTCAGGATACTGGAGGTACGTGGATTTTCGGCGTTCAAAGGGGATGCCTGTCTTGGTTTTTCAAGCGTTTGGAATGTAAGCTTCTGCGGATAGTCGGGTTTACAGCCCTGATCAACCACCCTAACGGTGGGAGAGCAGGAAACACAACAGGATGAGGCGCCGTACACAAGGTCGCCCACAATTGGATGGAACGCTATGTCAGGCAAGGACAAGTCAGATCGCTCAATTTCCTCGGTAACCGATCAGGAGGCGCTGGATTTCCACTCCCGTGGCCGCCCCGGAAAACTGGAAATCAATCCGACCAAGCCGATGGCTACCCAGCGGGACCTGTCATTGGCCTATTCGCCCGGTGTCGCTGTTCCGGTCCAGGCAATCGCCGATGACCCATCCCGTGCTTTCGATTACACCGCCAAGGGCAATCTGGTCGCGGTGATTTCCAATGGCACCGCCATTTTGGGAATGGGCAATCTCGGTGCGCTTGCCTCCAAGCCGGTGATGGAAGGCAAGGCGGTGCTTTTCAAGCGTTTCGCCGATGTTGATTCCATCGATCTGGAAGTCGACACCGAAAATGTCGACGAATTCATCAATTGTGTCCGCTACCTCGGCCCCAGCTTTGGAGGCATCAATCTTGAGGACATCAAGGCCCCTGATTGTTTCATCATCGAGCAACGGCTGCGCGAGATCATGGACATCCCGGTGTTCCATGACGATCAGCACGGCACCGCCATTATCGCGGTTGCTGGCCTGATCAACGCGTTGCACCTGACGGGTCGCGATCTCAAGAACACTAGGCTGGTCTGCAATGGCGCTGGCTCTGCAGCTATCGCCTGCGTTGAACTGGTCAAGGCGATGGGGTTTACCCCCCAGAACATCACGCTGTGCGACACCAAGGGCGTGATCTACAAGGGCCGCACCGAAGGCATGAACCAGTGGAAATCCGGCCATGCGATCGAAACCAAAGCGCGCACGCTGGCTGACGCCATGGATGGCGCAGATATTGTCTTGGGTCTCTCCGCCAAAGGTGCATTGACATCAGAGATGGTTGCATCGATGGCGAAAAACCCGATCATTTTTGCCATGGCCAATCCGGATCCGGAAATCACGCCGGAGGAAGTGGCGAGCATCCGCAATGATGCGATCATGGCGACAGGCCGCTCCGACCACCCCAACCAGGTCAACAATGTTCTGTGCTTTCCTTATATCTTCCGCGGTGCGCTCGATGTCCGGGCGTCAACCATCAATGAGGAGATGAAGATTGCCGCCGCCAACGCGCTTGCAGCGCTTGCCCGCGAAGATGTTCCCGACGACGTGGCTGCTGCCTATCAGGGCGTCCGGCCGCGCTTCGGGCCGCAATACATCATTCCGGTGCCGTTCGATCCGCGGTTGATCTCGGCCGTTCCTGTTGCCGTTGCCAAGGCGGCAATGGAGTCGGGCGTGGCGCAAAAACCGATCCTCAACATGGAAGCCTACGCCCAGGAACTGTCCGCCCGGCGTGATCCGATCGCCTCCACCCTGCAAAGGCTCTATGAGCGGGTGCGCCGCCATCCGCGCCGCGTGGTCTTTGCCGAAGGCGAGGAAGAGCAGGTGATGCGCGCCGCCGTTTCCTATGTGAACCAGAAGCTCGGCACCGCCTGTCTGCTCGGACGCGAAGAGCAGATGCGCGAAACTGCCAAACTGGCCGGCATCGACCTCGACCGGGCGGGCATCGAACTGGTCAATGCCCGGGTCTCGCGCCGGGTCGAGGCCTATACCGATTATCTTTATGCGCGGCTGCAGCGCAAAGGCTATCTGCACCGCGATTGCCAGCGGCTGATCAACACCGACCGCAATCATTTCGGCGCCTGCATGGTGGCGCTCGGCGATGCCGATGCGATGGTGACCGGTACCACACGCAACTATTCCACGGCGCTTGAAGACATCCGCCGCTGTGTCGACGTCAAGCCCGGTCACCGGATGATCGGTGTCTCGCTGGCGCTGTGCCGCGGGCGTACCGTATTTGTCGCCGACACCGCCGTCATTGACATGCCCAATTCCGAGGAACTGGCCGACATCGCCGAGGAGGCCGCCGGCATGGCGCGACGTCTCGGCTATGAGCCACGAGTGGCAATGCTGGCCTATTCCACCTTCGGCCACCCGACCGGCGAACGCTCGGAGCGGGTGCGCGATGCGGTCAAAATTCTCGACAAGCGCCGGGTCGATTTTGAATATGATGGCGAGATGGCTGCCGACGTGGCGCTCAACACCAAGGTGCTGGAACAGTATCCGTTCTGCCGGCTCTCGGGCACTGCCAACGTGTTGGTGATGCCGGCGTTTCACTCGGCCTCGATTTCGACCAAGATGCTGCAGGAACTGGGCGGTTCCACGGTCATCGGCCCGTTGCTGGTGGGTCTCGACAAGTCGATCCAGATCGTCTCGATGGGCGCCAAGGATTCCGACATCGTCAACATGGCGGCAATTGCTGCCTACAACGCCTCAAGCTGAGGCGGGAAAATCAGGGCCGGGTGAACTGACCCGGCCAGAAACCTTTACGCCGCAAATCGCGAAGCGTCAGCGCCGTAGTGATTGATGTAGCGGCCGCGGATCTGCTTGACCGGGAGGATCACCAGAATATCGGTGGTGCGAAATTCCCGATCGATCACCGCTTCATTGGAGACCAGCGCACCGAGCCTCAGGTAGCCTTTGACCAGGGGTGGCATGGCGCCCAGCGCGGCGCGCGGCGTGATTGCTTCCGCCGGCATCATGTCCAGCGATACGCCGCGTCCGGGGATGGCGTTGACTGCCCAATTGTCGCCGGTGGCGGCAGCCTGGTTGAGGAACGATAGTGCCAGCGCATGGGCATGCGGCTTGTCACCAGGGAACGAAGCGCACCCGAACATCGCGTCGATGCCATGGCCAAGTGCATAGGCCCAATTGCCCTGCCACAAGGCTTCCAGCGTGCGGCGGGTGCGGTATTCCTTGAGAACGCAGGAACGGCCAAGCTCGAGAAAGCGCTTTCCGGGATTGCGCCTGACCATGTCGACAACGTCGAATTCACTTTGCGAGTAAAACCCGTCATGACGCTCGGCAACTTCCTGGCGCAGCAACCGGTAGGTGCCGACTATCTGGTCTTCGGCGGTGCCGGGCAACGCGGTGTCAAGCACCAGCAGGTGATCGCAATATCTGTCGACAGAATCGAAATCACGTTTGGCACGCACCGCCTCGGCGGGCAGTTGCGCGCCCATTTCCTCGGCAAACACACGGTAGCGCAGGCGCTGTGCGGCTTCAATTTCGGCGCCGGTGGCCGCCAGACGCACTTCCAGCGAACCAATACGGCCGAGCACCTGATTGGCCGGTTGGCTCTTGGTCAATGGTATGTGGAAAGGGGTGGACAGGGGCTGTTGCACGTGGGTTTCCATGAGTCTTCTCCCGCTGATGGACAGAACGGGTTCAACCATGATTCTGCGACATCCGGGTGACATTTGCCATCCCGGTTGTGGCCATTTCTGGGTAATATTGTGGCTGCCCCTCCACAGGTCGATCCAACCCCCTAAAACGGTGGGGGGAGGGTGCCGATGCCGGCGCCCGGACATAGTACCAGGTGGCCGCCTCTTCCCCCGCCATTTCCGTCCTTGCGGGCCGATCAGCCGGCGGCGCGTTGCCGTTTGCGCGCGGTGACTGCTGCAAGCGAGACCAGCCACTCCGGATCGACCGGTTTTTCCGCGTGCCCGTCTGCGCCTGCTGCCAGCAGATCGTCGCGGGTCGAGGCCTGTCCATCCGCCGACAGCACGATAATCGGCAGCCGTGCGAGATGGTTTACATCCTCCTCCCCGCGGATTCTCAGGATTGCGCTGCGGCCATCGATCTCGGGCATCGACAGATCGGTGATGACCAGGTCGTATCCGGCCACCCCGCCCGGCCGCTCCATTGCCTGGTCGATCAGCTTGCGGCCATTGTCGACCACCGTTACCCGGTGTCCCTGGCGTGCCAGGATGGTGCGCACCATCAGCGCGTTGACCGGATCGTCTTCGGCCAGAAGAATATCGAGCGTCGGGTGCTCGGAGCTGCGCTCCAGCACCGGCGATCGCGGCTTGCTGGCCAGCCTGTCGCGGTCGTCGCGGTCGTCGCGGCGGGTCAGCACATTGATCAGCGAGGTGCGGCGCACCGGTCGCACCAGCCATGCGTCAGCTCCGTGGGCGCCGTGCCCTTCGAGGTCGCGGCTATCCTCGGGTGCAATAACCAGCGTCCGCGCCACCGTGTCGGGCAGGACGGTGGGGGCCGCCGCCAGCAGATTGTCGGCGTGCTCGGCGATGCGTCGGTCAACCACGATGTCGCTCAGGACGGCGCCCGAGCGGTTGAGCCGGGTCAGCGCCGCGATAATTGTTTCCGCGTCATCGGCCGCCTCGGCATGGCCGCCCAGATCGCGGATGCTCCACAGCATCGCTGTCGACACCGGCCCGCACGGCGCGATCACCAGCACGGCGCGGTCGGAAAGCGGCCCGCGCTGCATCACCGGCGTTTCGGTTGGCGCGAAATCCTGCAGCGGAACTGTGAAATGGAAAGCGCTGCCCCGGTCCGGCTTGGAAATGACGCCGATTTCGCCGCCCAGCGCCTCGACGATCCGTGCCGAGATCGACAGGCCAAGGCCGGCGCCGCCATGCTTGCGGGTGGGGCCGTTGTCGGCACGCTCGAATTCGCCGAAAATACGGGCCTTGTCTTCGTCTTTTAATCCCGGCCCGGTGTCGGAAACGATAAAGTTGAGCTTGTTGTTCTCGAGCGCCACCTCCACCAGCACGCCGCCGGCCTCGGTGAACTTGATGGCGTTGCCCACCAGGTTGAACAGCACCTGGCGCAACCTTCCGATATCGGAGGTAATGCGTTGCGGGACGTCGGGGGCAATGTGCACGGCGATTTCGATGTCTTTTTCATGGGCGCGCGATGCCATCAGCTCGCACACCCCGTGCACCAGCTCTTCGAGGTTGCCCTCTTCGTGGCGCAGGTTGAGCCGCCCCGCCTCGATCGACGTGACGTCGAGCAGATCCTCGATCAGCGACAATAGCGCCTGGCCGGATTCGCGCGCGGTCTTGAGATAGCTCGCCTGCTCGGGCGTTGTTTCGGTCTGCTCGAGAAGATGGTTCATGCCCAGAATGCCATTGAGCGGTGTGCGGATCTCATGGCTGACAGCCGCCAGAAAACGGGTCTTGGCGTGGCTGGCGGCTTCCGCCTTCTCCCGCGCCTCGACCAGTTCGGCTTCGGCCCGACGAGTCGCGGTGATGTTGCGGCCGATGCAATGGACCAGCAATTGCCCGGTCGCCGGATCGCGTGCAGCCTTCTCGTGCCAGGTCCAGATGGTCTGGTCCGGGCCTTCACCGAGCGTGAGTTCGCGAACGCCATTGTCGTCGTGGCTTGCGGGTCTGATTCCGGCCATTTCCAGCGTCAGGCCGATTGGCTTGTCACAGCCGGTGATCTTGCTGAAAGTTTCGTTGGCATAGATGATGCGGCCGTCGAGATTGCAAGCCGACACCATGTCGCCAAGCGTATCAAACACCGCCGTGAGCTGGCCCGAAAACTCGCCCAACTCCCAGGACCGGTCGAACTCCTGCTCGGACTGGATGCCCGTCCCGGCCGACGCCGGGGCTGGAGCAAGCTCCTGCCTTTCGGACTTTCGTTTCAGTAACGGCAGCGCGGCAAACACCGCGATCCCCGCCACCGAGGCAAGCAGCACCAAAGGTGCGTTGAACATCACCGAGATGGCGGCTGCCGTCAATGCTGCCGAGGCGGCAAGCAGTGGGCGTGCCGCGGAGCCGTCAGTGGTTCCGGCATTGGCGGTAGGTGCGCCGGAGACCGGGTAACGGATCGCCGGGTTACTTGCTCGGGTGTCCGGCAAAGCCTCAGCCTGCTGATTCAGGGCCAGACTGAGGGCTTCTTGGAGTCGGCTTGGTTCTGTGCTCATGGTCCCATTGATACACGGGTCCGGTGAGCAAAGTTTTCAGCAAAAGGATCGAATTTTACCGATCCCGCACTTTACTGCTTCATATTGACAACCACGCGGCCGCGCACCTTGCCATCGATGATGGCGTGGGCGGCGTCGATGATGCCGTCAAAGCCGATTTCGGTCGACAACGCTTCCAGCTTGGAGATGTCGAGATCGTTGACAAGCCGGCCCCATGCTTCCTGCCGCAGCGCCAGCGGCGCCATCACTGAATCGATGCCCAGCAGCGAGACGCCGCGCAGGATGAATGGTGCGACCGAGCCCGGCAGGTCCATGCCCTGCGCCAGGCCACAGGCTGTCACCGCGCCGCCATAGGAGGTCATCGATAGCACATTGGCCAGTGTGTGGCTGCCGACCGCGTCGATGCCGCCGATCCAGCGTTCCTTGTTGAGCGGCTTGGCCGGTCCCGACAGCTCGTCGCGGTGGATTACTTCGGACGCGCCCAGTTGCTTGAGGAACTCGCTTTCCTCGGGGCGGCCGGTCGAGGCAATCACCTCGTAGCCGAGCTTGCCCAGCACCGCGATGGCCACCGTGCCGACACCGCCATTGGCGCCGGTAACGACCACTGGTCCGCGCGTCGGATCAATGCCGTGCCGTTCCAGCGCCATCACGGACAGCATGGCCGTGTAGCCGGCCGTGCCGATTGCCATCGCCGAACGGCCATCCATGCCCTCGGGCATCGGAATCAGCCAGTCGCCGTTGAGCCGGGCATAGGTGGCATAGGCGCCGGTATGGACCTCGCCGACGCCAAAACCGTTGAGGATCACCTTGTCGCCCGGGCTGAAGCGCGGATTTTCAGAACTGACCACCGTGCCTGCGCAATCGATCCCCGGGATCATTGGCCAGCGCCGCACCACCGGTCCCTTGCCGGTAATTGCCAGGCCGTCCTTGTAGTTGACGGTGGTCCATTCCACCTCGACCACGACGTCGCCTTCCATCAGGTCATCAAGACCGAGTTCGGCGACATTGACCGACAATACCTTGTTTTCGTCACGGGTGAGCAGGATACCCTTGAAACGGTCTTGCATGAAAACTCCTCATAAGCTGTTGGGCGCAGACTGGCCTGCGATCGGGTGAAGATCAAGAGCGACGAAAGCCCGATGGCCTATGCTCTGGTCTTGCGTTCGCGGACGGTGGCGATCACTTCGTCGAGCACGATCAGCCCGGCACCGACCGATATGAAACTGTCGGCCAGGTTGAACACCGCGAACGACCAGTTCTCGGTGTAAAACAGAATATAGTCGACCACATGGCCATAGACTGCACGGTCGATCAGATTGCCGATTGCTCCGCCGATGATCAGCGCATAACCGAGATGGGCGATCGAGC
>Ga0209344_10005049_pt1 | contig 11643 bp, 11 predicted proteins | sample Cruoilmetagenom6_FD_187293 | JGI IMG/M metagenome (GOLD analysis project Ga0209344, IMG submission 187293) | Oil polluted marine microbial communities from Coal Oil Point, Santa Barbara, California, USA - Santa Barbara Oil Seep Sample 6 (SPAdes)... | ecosystem: Environmental > Aquatic > Marine...
TAGTTCGAGCCTAAGAGGAGGAGCCAAATGGGAAAAGCCTTTACAGAAATGTAGAGGCTTTTGTTTTTTATATAGGTGAAACATAGGTCGAATAAATGAGTATAAAAAGAACAAAGAAGCCTTGGCCAACAAAAAAGGCTATGGAACAAGTTTATGCCATGAAACTTTGGGGAGATAATAAATCTGATTTTTATTCAGGTGAAGGATCGCATCTTCCTGAGATAATTAATCCGTATATAGATGTTTTAAAATCGTTTTTAACGTCTTTTAAAAGCCCTCTTGTATTATGTGATTTAGGTTGTGGAGATTTTAATGTAGGCAAAGAATTAATACAGTACACAGAGAAGTATGTTGCAGTAGACATAGTTGCAGATCTTATAGCACATAATAAAGAAAAATTTAAAGAAGAAAATTTAGAATTTCATTGTATAGATATAGCAGTCGATAACCTGCCATCTGGAGATTGTGCCATATTACGACAAGTGTTACAACATTTATCGAATGCAGAAATACAAAATATTTTACCCAAGTTAAGGCGTTTTAAATATGTTATTTTAACAGAACATATACCTAAAGGAGATTTTACGCCTAATAAAGAGATTATTTCTGGTCAAGGAATTAGACTAAAAAAACAAAGTGGTTTGAATTTATTAGCTCCACCATTTAATTTTAATGTAAAAGAAGAGAAACAACTATTATCGGTTATTTTAAATGAAGATGAAGGAGTTATTTTAACGACACTTTACACACTTTTTTAGACTTTCTGTGTTAAGTTTCCTATCGTTTCGTTATTTTCCATTTGTTTATTCTAATATTTCGTAGTCAATACTTAGTTTTCTCAAAGCTCTTAAGGCAGAACTAGAATTTTTATCATTAACCTCAATATCAACTGCATCTCCTTCTAAGAGGATATCTGTAAGTTCATTAGCCAAGGACATATTAATGTTAGTTGAAATCTCTGCAATACAATTAACTATGGCTCTTCTGTCTGGTCTTTGAGCATTACAAGACAATAAATTTAAATTCATAATAATGATTTATTGCAATATACTTAGAGTTGTGGTAAATCTCGATGAGACTAACACGCTAATTCATTTTAATGAGGGAGTAAGTTGTCTTTACTTTCTTAGTCTTTCTTATCTTCACTTGGAAAAGGTCTGGAAGTGTAAGATTTTTGGACTATTTTCCAACTTCCTTCATATTTCAATAACAGAAAATAATCTGTAAAAATTCGCCAGTTTGGAATCACTATTTCAGCTTTGGCTATTGCTGCATCATTTTCATAATCAATAGAAATAATTCGTCCTATTCGGTTAGATTTTTCTCCTTCTTTAATATTTGAAACATATTTTTCTCCAGAGCGAATTCTTAAAGTATCATTAGAAATGGTATATAAATTGAAGTCTGGATGAAAGGCTCTTTTCAACTTTTCTGGTTGGCCATTTGCTGTTCCATCAATATAGTCCATTAATGTTGCTGTAATCTGTGAAATTTCAGATTGACTATTCTCTATTTGGGCTTTTACGTTTACTGTTCCAGTAAAAAGGAATGCAAAAAGTAGCATTTTTAGTAGTTTCATTTTAAATTAGGTTGCTTGTTTTTTAACTCAGTACTTTGTTGCCCACAGTATTATTCAATCGTAATTATTTCACCTTGTTCTATAAGCGGATGATAATTTTCCAAATCTCCCCAATTCTTTTTGGCACTTGGTGCTTGAACAGTCGCTAAATGATAAATAGCATACATTTTCGTATCTATTTTGATGTTATTATCTTTTGCATCTAGTAATACCCAATAAGGTACAAAAGCCCAATCGATATTTTCTATATTGCCAATAACTTCAGCACTTTCTGTATCACCTGAAAGAAAAATCTTTTTATTGTGCCACGTTATTAAATATGAATAATGATTTATAGAAAACTTATGTTTCGTTTTAAATGCTTGAATTTTAAAGTTTGGAATTGATTCGCCAAGTTTTTCCAATTCCTCAATATTCCATGAACCATATTTTTTCCCATTTTTTTCTTTAATCACTTTCTTAATATTTTTTTCAGAGTAATGGTCAGAATGCTTATGTGTAAAAATAAATATCGAATTACTTTTGATACTGTCTAATTCTGAATTATCAAACTCCATATAATTATGGGCTCCAGATTTATACGGAAAGTCAGAATAAATATTTGAGACTCCGTCAGTCATATATAATCCACAATTTCCGATAAATTTGATTGTTATCTTATTTTCTTGAGCGAAACCAAAATTTATAAATATGATTAGAGTTATAGTAGATAATATTCTGTTGTATTTAATATTCATTTACGAGTTTTTTATATTGTGGGCAACATGTGTATAACATTGCTAGTAATGTTATATTTATTATATGTATACCTACAAATCTAAAGGATTTTTGTCGAATTAATATAATTTATAGCAACATTGGATATAATTCCATTTTAAAATTTGACTAGTTTTTACTTAATCAAGAAAACAAATACAATGCGATTAAATTAACTGTACCTTTGTTGCTTAATAAAAAATGACACTATAAAATTAGATGGTCATTATAAATGCCAATTATTGGCCCAATTAATTTTTATGTCATTTCAATCACTAGGTTTAACCGATGCCTTATTAAAAGCGGTTTCCCAACAAGGTTATACAGAACCTTCACCAATTCAACAAAAAGCCATTCCTGTTATTTTAAAAGGTAAAGATGTTTTAGCTTCTGCACAAACAGGTACTGGAAAAACAGCAGGCTTTACCTTACCATTACTGCAAATATTATCGCAACGTGAGCAATCTAAATACAGACCTATACGTGCTTTAATTTTAACACCAACTAGGGAATTAGCTGCTCAGGTATACGATAATGTGAAAGCTTATAGCGAGTTTACAGATTTGCGCTCGGTAGTTATTTTTGGTGGTGTTAATCAGAAACCACAAGTATCTGCAATTCGTAGAGGAGTAGATGTTTTGGTTGCAACTCCTGGGCGATTACTAGATTTACAAAATCAAGGTGTTTTATCGTTAAAGCGTATTGAAATATTGGTTTTAGACGAAGCCGATAGGATGTTAGATATGGGTTTTTTGCGTGATATAGAACGCATTATGGATTTAATGCCAAAAAAACGTCAGAACTTATTGTTTTCTGCTACTTTTTCTAAAGATATTAGAAAGCTTGCAAATGGTATTTTGCATCATCCTGTAACAGTAGAGGCAACACCTGAGAATACAACTGTAGAAGCAATTAACCAAAAGGTTTATCGTGTTGCAAAAGGTAAAAAAACAGGACTGATTATTAAGCTAATTTCAGATGGTAACTGGAAGCAAGTTTTAGTGTTTACACGTACCAAACATGGCGCAAATAAGTTGTGTAAAAAAATGATTAGCGATGGAATTTCGGCAGCAGCAATCCATGGAAATAAAAGCCAAGGTGCACGTACAAAAGCATTAGCTGGTTTTAAAAGTGGACGTGTTCGTGTTTTAGTCGCAACAGATATTGCAGCACGTGGATTAGATATTCCGTTACTACCACATGTTATAAATTTCGAATTGCCTAATATCTCTGAAGATTATGTCCATAGAATTGGAAGAACAGGAAGAGCAGGAGCAAGTGGCGAAGCTATTTCGCTTGTAAGTGCAGACGAAACAACCTATTTACGTGATATTGAAAAACTAGTTGGCGAACGTATTCCAGTAAGTATTATTGAAGGTTTTGAGCCAGATCCAAATGCATCTACTCAACCTATAAAAAAGCAACAAAGAGGCCAAAATAGACCTTCAGGAAACAAATCGAACGCTTCTAAAAACTCAAATAATAAACCAAAGAATAATTCTAGACGTTCCAGAGGTAATCGAAGATAGATTATGACTAAAGAGTTGAGAGACAAAATGATTGATGTTTGTAACAAAAAAATTGAAGCAAAAGGCATACATGTAGGCTTGTCTTTCTATGCTTTTTTTGAAAATAAAAACACGAATCCAGAATTATTAATGGAAGCTGCCACATGGTGGATAGAAACTCATCAATTAAATCATTTTGAGAAAGCAGTGAAAATAAAAAAGATGGTACATGGAGAGCCAACCAAATAACCCATTACATGGTATTAAGCTAGAACAAATAATTAATGATCTTGTAGCACATTATGGCTGGGAATATATGGCTTACCAAGTTAATATTCGTAGCTTTTCAAGTAATCCTTCAGTAAAATCTAGTTTAAAATTTCTTCGAAAAACACCTTGGGCAAGAACGAAAGTGGAAGCGTTATATCTAGACATGTTAAAAAAGAGATCTTAATTTTATACTTCCTTAAGGTTTTTTTAATTTCTAAATTTTTCAAAGCAGACTAGAATCATTGTCTTCTGTATAATTCAAATTCTTATCATTTTTTTGATAGAAACCAGAAAACATAGTATTAATTGTTCGTGTTAAAGGGTTGATTTATAGGCTAATTGGGTTTTAGCTTCTATTTTAATACTTTTTTTGTGTTTTGACGATTATATTATATGCTTATCGGTATTCTTTGGTAATGTTAAAGTATAAAATTAATTTAACAGAGCTATTAATCAATTAATTATTTAACATTATGAAAAAAACCGGATTACTATTAGCAGGTTTGGCAATGGTTTTTGCTTCCTGCTCCGATGAGTCTTTAAATGACAACATCGAAGCCTCAAAAGAGGACATCAATTTCAATAGAGTACTTGATGAAGTTACTACTATCAATTTTAATGATTTTGCTGCAGGTGAAATTATTTCTGAAGTTAGCCCAGCAGGTGGATGTACTGGCGTAATTACGATAATGGGTGTCAATCCAGATTTCCCAGGAGTAAATACAGCTATGGCTTTTGATTCTTCAAATCCAACTGGGAATGATTTTGACTTGGGAACACCAAATGAAATGTTTGGAGGACCAGGAATTTCTTCTGATGGCCCTCAACCAAGTAACGATGTGCCATTAGGAAATGTCCTTATTATTTCTGAAGATATGGATAGCTCAGATCCAGATGACAGTTATGTAGCTGGATCCAGGTATGAGTTTGATTTTTCTGCTTATGGTAATGGAGTAGTGACGCTTCATTCATTTGATATGCTGGATCACGAATCTCCAGGTGCTGACAATTTACCAACTACAGTATACTTATATGATGGATTAAATAATATTTTGTTTCAATATGAAATTCCTTATGGTGATGACAACGAAAAACAAGTTGTTGATTTAGGAGGAACTTCAGGTGTTGCCCGTATGGTGCTTGAATTGAATAATTCAGGGGCTATAGATAACCTAATGTTGACTTGTCATCAAGAAATTGAAATTGGTGGATGTGAAACAATGTTCGCTAAAGCAACAGATGGCTCTGACACTTGTTTCATAGGAAATGGATTTAACAGATGGGGTTGGACAAACGGTCCTCTTTCTTCAGGAATCTATACTATGGATATTTATGCTGGAGCTTCACACTGTGAAACAGATAATCGTGAGCCTGCTGGAACAGTAACTTTAGAGTATAACTCTGTTACTGGTGAAGCAGTAGTTACTTATTTAGTAGATGATGGTTATGTATTAACAGAAACACATTTATATTTAGGTGATGGACCATATCCACTTAAGAGAAGAGGTAGAAGGTGGGTTGAAACTGTTGCTCCTGGACAATATCCATATCAACATGGAAGTTTAGATAATGTAAGTGAAGATACTTATATGGTAAGCGACTTGTCTGGAGATATATATATGATTGCTCATGGAGTTATCTGTGAAGTAATTGATATGACACCAGAATAATTTAAACATAAGATATTTTAACTAAAAGCCTTTACAGAGATGTAAGGGCTTTTTTTAGTTAAAGAAATTAGTGTTTATTTAATAATCTGTTTTACGATGATTAATTACCATAACAGGTTTTCTGCTCATGATTGGAAATCGTAGCTTTTGAATTTCATTTTCATTTTATTCCTAATAAAACTTCCTAAATTAAATCCATAAAAGACTAAAAGGTATTATTATATTTGCACTTATTTAATTTTAAATAAATTAGAATATGAGTTTATATAAATCACAACACACATTTCATATTCCAGTCATGGGATTAGCTTATACCATAGACAGTCCAATTCGCGTGGCTCAATATGGCATTTCATCTGTAATTTCAATTATTGACGATGAGCTTATGGAAAAAATGAACGCATTTTATAGTAGTAAATTCAACTTAACATATCAGGAAATATCAAAAAAAGCAGAAGATTATCGTGCCGAACGAATTACGTCCTATTTAAATTTGGTGGATACCATTGTTAAGGAAAAATTTACAAAGTTTAAAACAGAGCTTTCTGAAAGTAAAGTAGCCTTAGAGAATTTCATGGCCACATTGCCTAATAAATCTACTATCAAAGAAGGGCTTTCCAATATAATGGTTGAAGGTTCTGCACTTAAAGAAAATATTAAATGCTACTTAGAAACGCATTTAAAAGCTGGAGACATTGATGTAAACATCATGACCAAAGTGGATAAGGATAACTTTATTAAAGGCGAACAACTATCTGTTGAGTTTAACGATGCTCATGCGTCTCTTCGTGGATTTGCAAAGAGTAATTTAAGTTCATCTGTTGTACTTTCTGCAGGCATGAACCCAAGATTATATAGTTATTTTGAAAATTTTAATGATTTCTTTCCGGATAGTCAAGGACAGATAAAAAAGAAAATCATTTTAAAGGTCAGTGATTATCGATCGGCTACCATTCAGGGAAAATTTTTAGCTAAAAAAGGACTTTGGGTTTCAGAATATAGAATTGAATCTGGTTTAAATTGTGGAGGTCATGCTTTTGCAACTGAGGGCTTTTTATTAGGACCTATTTTAGAGGAATTTAAAAACAAAAAAACAGAACTTATACAAGATACATACGATGTTTATGTAAAAGCCTTATACATAAAAGAATTGCCTACTCCAGAACAACCTTTAGATTTAAAAATTACCGTTCAAGGTGGCGTTGGAACTGCTAACGAACACGAATTTCTAATTAATAATTATCAAGTGGATTCTGTTGGTTGGGGAACACCATTTTTATTGGTCCCTGAAGCAACTTCTGTAGATAAAAAAACTAGAGATTTATTGGCCAAGGCTCAAGAGAAAGATTTGTATTTAAGTGGCATTTCTCCTTTAGGAGTCCCTTTCAATACCATAAAAGGAACTACTAACGAGTTCTTTAAACAAAAACGCATTGACGATGATAAAGCAGGAAGTTCTTGTCCGAAAAAATATTTGGCATTGAGTAAAGAGTTTGGCCCAGAAGGTATTTGTACCGCTTCAAAAAAATATCAGGATGTGAAATTAGAAGAATTAGAAGCAAAAAAATTAGAAGTTTCATCTAGTATATACGAAAATGCCAAAGCAAAAATTACTGAAAAATCATGTCTTTGTGTTGGGTTAACAAATGCGTCATATTTAGAAAACAATATTCCAATTAAAGGTCAGGAGCAAGGTGTGGTTATTTGTCCAGGACCTAATTTGGCTTATTTTGATAAGGAAGTGTCGCTTTCTAATATGATGCAACATATATATGGAAAGGCATCTGTACTCTCTAATATAAATCGTCCAAACATGTTTGTTAAAGAATTGAAAATGTATGTGGATTATTTGAAAAATGAAATAGCTACAGTTTCCGAAGATATAACCAATAAGCAAATTAAAAAATGGGAAGCTTTTAAAAGCAATTTATTTGATGGTATTGGTTATTATCAGGATTTGTTTTTAACTACTATTTCAAAAGAAAATAAGCATATTCTTGAAGAACTTGAGTTTTATAAAGTAGAACTTAAGACTGTAGTAATTCCTAAATTGGAACTGATTTAATTAGATTAAAAAGAAGTTTAAGATTCTGTTTTTCGATTATCAATAACCATAACAGGTTTTCTGCTCATGATTGGAAATTGTAATTTCTGAATTTCTTTTTTCTCGTGAATTTCTATTCTTGGAGAGACACGTAGCTTGGCTCTAAAATGGTCTTTAATCCTTGATAATAATTTATCTGTTGGTGTTTTTGTTGCGATTTTAATACAGATTTCGTCTGTACCAATCGTGTTGTTTGATATCTCAATAATATAACTTTCCACTTCACTAAAATCATTTAAAATATTATCCATTGCTGGAGGATATAATGTCGTGCCTTTATATTTTATCATTTGTTTTTTTCTACCAACAACTGGCCCTAAACGCATGGTATTTCTGCCACATCCACAGGCTTCTGTATGTGCCTGAACCATATCTCCAGTTTTAAAACGAAGTAAAGGCATGCCTTCAACACCTAAAGTGGTAATAGTCAATTCACCAACTTCATTAGCTAATACAGGTTGCTCCTTTTCATCTAAAATTTCAGCAATAATTAATTCAGGATGATGGTGTCCACCTTGCTGTTTTTCACATTCATTAAAAGCCGTATTCATTTCTGTTGAGGCATAAGTAGAAAACAGCTCTATTTGCCATTGAGACGTAATCTTTTCAGCTAAAGTATTTAATGAAAAATCTTGATTTCGTAAAGGCTCGCCAATACAAATAGCTCCTTTTACGCCACATGTTTTTAAATCGATATCATGTTGATTGGCATATTCAATCAGTTTTAATAAAAACGAAGGCACAGCAATTAAATAGGTAGGTTTAAATTTTAAAATAGAATCCCATTGCAATTCTGGAATTCCTGCTCCAACTCTAATAATGCCAGCTCCAAGATTTCTAGCTCCAAGAAAATAAGCTAAGCCAGCCATAAAACGTCTGTCTATGGTTGTCATTAGTTGCATGACATCGTTTTCTGTAACGCCAGAACAAGCAAAAGACATGGCTTCGTTATAGGCTAAACGGTTTAAATCGTTGTCTGTTAACGCAAAAGTTACAGGATCTCCCATGGTTCCAGAAGTCGTTACATAGTCGATGATTTTATTTTTAGGAACACATAAAAAATCGTCGTTGTATTGCTGCAACTGATCTTTTGTTGTGGTTGGAATCTTTGTTAAATCTTTAAGCGTATTTATTGTATTAATATCGATGTTCTGTTCCTTAAATACACGTTTGTAATATGGCGATTGTTTGTATAAATATTGTAATACCTCTTTCAGTTTACTTTCTTGAAAGGCTTTTATGTCTTGACTTGATGCTTTTTCTATTTCGGGAATCATTCGTCTAATTTCCTTTTAATCTTTTTAATATACAAATCTATCTGTTCTTTGTCAGGAACTGTTGTAATTTCTTTAGTTTTTGCTACTTCAAATGCATTTAATGCTGCTCTGTAATACTTTTTTTCGTAATAATATTTTCCTATTAAATAATACCCTTTCCAATACTCTGGATTGGTTTTATGTAATTCGGTTAACATGATTGGAACAAGGTGCTCATCATTACTAATGGCTTTTTCAACTTGTCTACTTAGTATGCGATATGTTTCGTAATCTAAATAGGCTTCTGTGTATTGAAAAGGGTCCTCTTCTATTGTAAGCGTTTTATTATTTAAGGGTTTTGCCTGTGTATTTTTAGGTGCTTCATTAAAAACCGTATTTAAATTATAAGCAACAAATTCACCTAATTGATATGGATTTGAAGACACCCAAACCAAACGTTCTGCAGGTTTAAAAACAATGCCATGATGTGCCAAAAGTTGATTCAAGGCTTTTTCATTTCCATAACCTATTGTTTTATCTTTTAGACCTTCTTTGTTTCGTAAAATATCCACTGCTATTTGAGGTGTCAGTTTTGATGTTTCGTTTAAAAGTTCTTCCATTCGTTCGTAACGATATTGCGAATGACTTTCAGCTTTATGTTTGCTATTCTTTTCATCGTTAGCATAAGCATCGCTTTGAAAGTGATTGGAACAAATTAATTGATTGGAATTTTCAACGTCATAAACACCGAAATTATTTGGAGATACTTCAATGGTTATAGCTCGATTGTCTTTGGCGCTTCCAACGAAAATAGACTCAGATACAAACACCTGACGTTGTTTAGCTATTTCAATAGCTTCATCGATATTGGAAGCATACTGTAAAATCTCGCGAGTTAGAATAGAAATAGGCGTTTTTGCAACCCATGGAATATCAGATTTCCCAGCATTAATAGTGACTGTTAATCCTTGATCATTCATTCCAGAAACAACTCCCATCATTCCAGCCCAAGTTACAGACATAAAATTGTAACCATTTGTGGGTTTAATAAAGGCTATTATTTTGTCTTTCGAAAAATCGTCTCCAGCATAAAAATCGAAATTTCTGCCGATAATTAAATCGCCATCTTCGGTTTTATTTCCCCAAGCAGCAAAAGACGAACAACCAACTAACATGAGGTCTTGAAGTGCATGACCAATATCGTGTGCGCTATGAAAATAAAGAATTCTCAAATAATCGTCCGCAACATAATCGTAATCGTCTCCAGCATATTTTGATACACCCAATATTTCAGATTTGTATTCTTCAGGAATATGTAAATACATTTTCCGATTATACCAAGCTAACATTTTTCGTAAGAGAGTTTGTTTGAATTTTGAAGGAACAATTTCGTCCACCTTACTCAAAAAAGCATGTTCTTGTTTTTCAAAAAGTTCTTGAGTTAAACTTCCTGTATTAAGACCTATTTGATAAGGGTCTCCTGTAACATATAATTCCCATTGACCAAATTGATTCTTTGTAAGAAAGCCATTTTTAGTTGTAAAAGAAGTATCTGATATGGTTTGACGTTTCGGAATGGTTGGATTGTAACTGCTAACATCTGGAATATCATGTAAGGAATTAGATACACCACAAGACATCAGGCTAACAAACAAAAAAGATGTTAAAATGTAGGTTGCTAATTTCATATATGTTCTTCTTTTGACGGATTATTGGCTTCAATAATTTTATTTAATAAATACTCTTGACCCAAAATTTCGGAACAGGTAACAACGCCTCCAATGGTCACTCCTAAAATACCATGCATGTTTAAGCATTGACCTGTAAATAGTAGATTTTCAATTTTAGTTTTGGGAGAAATAAAGGATTGCATAGATTTATTGACATCTTTTGCATAGCCATACATGGAACCTCGATTTGTTGCAATATAATCTCTATAAGATAGAGGTGAAGAGGTATATGTTTCATGAATACACTCTCTAATATTTGGAAATTTTTTCTCTAATTCTATAATGATTTTTTCAGCTTTTTCTTTTTTAAATTCTTCGTAAGTCTGGCCTCTTTCATTTTTATTAGCGACTGTATTAAACGTATTTGTCCAAGGTTCAACTTCTTCATAACGCATGTATGTCATTATGGTTATGTTATCGCCATATTCGTCATTATTCTTCTTAATTCCCATAGATAACATGTAATTTTCTGGCCAACTTTCTTGAGTGTAATGTTGTGCATTCCAAACAGCACCTACTGATTTGAAATGGTAATAATTCTTGTTTAAATATTTAAAACAGTCAGGTTTTAATACAATATATAAGCTGAAAGCTGCAATAGTACTTTCTATATTTTCTATTCTATTGGTGTAAGATTTTCTTAGTTTTCCTTCTCCAATAAGTTTCAGTGTCAATTTTGGTTCTATGTTCGAAATAAACATGTCTCCTTTAATTTTATTACCATTTTTACAAATTACTGAACTTATTTTATCGTCTTCAAATTCGAACTG
>Ga0209344_10005054_pt1 | contig 11637 bp, 6 predicted proteins | sample Cruoilmetagenom6_FD_187293 | JGI IMG/M metagenome (GOLD analysis project Ga0209344, IMG submission 187293) | Oil polluted marine microbial communities from Coal Oil Point, Santa Barbara, California, USA - Santa Barbara Oil Seep Sample 6 (SPAdes)... | ecosystem: Environmental > Aquatic > Marine >...
AAGCTAAACCAATAATCTTTATGATGGAAGTAACCAAATGAGTGAAATCGGAAAATCACATAAAAGAATTGACGCACTTGATAAAGTACTCGGAAAAGCCAATTATTCCGGTGATTTAGTTCTGCCAGATATGCTATATATGAAGATCCTTTTTGCCGGTCGCCCCCACGCGATTGTCAAATCAATAGACATCTCAAAAGCTTCAGAACTGGATGGAGTTGTACTGGTGTTGACTTCAGCTGATGTTCCTGTGAATGAATATGGACTGCAGATCCCGGACCAGCCAGTGCTCTGTGGACCAGATTCAGATATACCTTATGCCGACCGGGTGCGTTTTGTCGGCGATCAGGTAGCAGCAGTAATCGCAGAATCAGAAGAAATTGCGGCAGCTGCTTGTAATCTGATCGAAGTAGTTTATGAAGATTTGCCTTTATTATTGGATCCTTACGAATCGGCCCGTAAAGGTTCTATGCTGCTCCATCCAGATAAAGAGGATAATGTATATAAATCCCTGCGTATACGGAAAGGGAATCTTGAATCAGGATTTGAAGATGCAGATGTGATCGTGGAGGGCGAGTATCATACACCGGTCCAGGAACACGCTTATCTGCAACCTGAAGCCGGGATGGCATATATCGATGCCGCGGACAGAGTAACAGTTGCCGCAGCTGGACAGTGGTCTTTTGATGAGCAAAAACAGATCGCCCATTCTCTGGGCCTTGAAAGGGACCAGGTACGTATCATTCACCCGGCAATTGGAGGTGCTTTTGGCGGCCGTGAGGACCTATCCGTCCAAGTTGTCTTAGCGCTGGCAGTATACCGGTTGAAAGAAGAAGGTATACTTCGCCCGGTGAAAATTGTCTGGAGTAGAGAAGAATCTATCATAGGCCATCATAAGAGACATGCCTACCATATTAAAACCCGTTGGGGAGCAACTCGAGAGGGAAAGATCACGGCTGCTGAAGTCGATATTGTTGCAGATGGTGGCGCATATATGTACACATCCAATAAGGTGCTTGCTAATGCGCTGATCGCCTGCACTGGCGTCTACGATATTCCGAATATTAAAGTTGATGCCCAGGTAGTAGCGACTAACAGAGTGCCTGGTGGTGCTTTTCGTGGCTTCGGAGGCCCTCAGGGGGCGTTTTCCGCAGAAAGCCAGGTGAGTAAACTGGTTGAACAGCTGGATATGGATCCGGTCGAATTTCGAATAAAAAATGCCATGAATAAAGAATCCCTGAGTTCTGTGCAAACTCCTTTGCCTGGTGTAGCAAATGTTGCTGAAGTTTTGGAACGCTGCGCTGTTGAATCCTTCTGGGTCAAGGAAGATGGGAATTGGCAAAGAAAACCACTCAAATCTGAAGAAGAAACTGATATCCTGAAACGCGGCTTTGGTTATGCTTGCGGGATCAAGAATATCGGTTTTTCTGCCGGATACCAGGAAAATTCCTGGGCAACAGTTGAATTGTACGGGGATACAGAGATAGATAAGGCGATCGTACGCCATGCCGCTGCAGAGGTGGGTCAGGGCACGCATACTGCAATTGTGCAAATGACAGCTGATGCTTTGGGTATACCAGTTGGTAAGGTAGAAATTATCAGCGCTGACACAGGTGAGACCAAAGATTCCGGGAGTGTTTCCGCTTCCAGGATGACCTTCATGGGAGGTAACAGCGTTTATGAGGCTTCAGAAAAGGCTCTTGAGAAATGGGCCGATGAAGAAAGGCCGGCCATAGCCACTCACCAATATCTGGCGCCCAAAACAACGAATTTTGATCCAGAAACGGGTGCCTCTTTTCCCAATGTTGCTTATGGGTATTTAGCCCAGGCAGTGGAGCTAGTTGTAGATACAGAAACAGGCCAGATCACTGTGGAGAAGATTTATTCTACACATGATGTTGGTAAAGCAATTAACCCAGACCAGGTTGTGGGACAGATTGAAGGTGGCGTTATCCAAACTCTTGGTTATGTGTTGACAGAGGATTTTATTGAGGAAGATGGGTATGTGAAGACGGATAAACTGTCAACTTACCTGATTCCCACCGTGCAGGATGTGCCCGAGCAATTGGAATCGATTGTGATGGAGACACCAGATCCAAATGGCCCCAGGGGCGCGCTGGGGATGGCTGAGATGCCATTCATTGCTCTTGCACCTGCGATCACAGCAGCGGTTCATGACGCTACCGGTATCTGGTTTGATGATTTTCCCTTAACACCAGAACGAGTATTAAAGGGGTTGGGCAAGATCTAATTTCGGGGAGCTGGGAAGACTTTGGTGTTCTACAGCAACGGCAAAGCGTTTCTTCGATTTGCATATAAGAACTTTATTGATAATCGAGGAACAAATTATAGACTTACAGCCAAAAGATTGGGGGTTTTGCTATTGGCCTTGGTTATCTTTATTCCTGTCGAATTAATTATTTGGACTGGATTCATTCTAGACGAGATATTTCTCCCTAAATTTCATGATATTAAGATAAACAACCCAGTATTCATCATCGGAAATCCTCGAAGTGGCACAACTTTTCTGCACAGGCTCATGGCTCGCGACACTACTAATTTCCTTTCGTTGAGAACCTGGGAGATCTTTGGATCACCTTCAATTTTTACGAGAAGGTTCATACGAGGGTTAGTTAATTTTGGCAGGGTGATTGGCCTACCGGTAAATAGAAGAATCAGGAAAATGGAACAACTCTGGAAAGATGATGACAAGATCCATCGTTTCAGACTTCGCGCACCAGAGGAAGACGAATACCTGTTTATCCATAATTTTTCGACACTTAAACTCTGGTCATATGCTTCAATGGAAGATGAGGCTGATCCTTATATCTATTATGATCAAATGATTTCGCAGAATGATAAAAATCGTAACATGTCTTATTACGAGAGCTGCATCCAGAGGCATTTTTATTACCATGGGCAGCCTAATAAGAGTTATCTCTCCAAGAATCCCAATTTTTCTCCTGCGATCTGCACACTGCTTGAAAAATTCCCAAACGCAAAATTCATTTATCTGGTCCGTGACCCGATGAAAGCTGTTCCTTCTCATATCAGCCTTAAGGAGCGCGAATGGCAACTACTGGGATCGCCGCTTAAAAAATATGCTTGCGCTGAATTCATCATTAGATCATCTGAGCATTGGTACAATTATCCCTTAAAGATATTAGATGACATTCCTGAGGATCAAGCCATTATTGTCAAGTTCGATGACCTTGTACAAGATACAGAAAAAACCATATTGGATATTTATGGGCAATTAGGATTTTCTGTATCAGAAGAATTTTGCTCACTTCTGCAATTTGAAACGAAAAAGGCAAGAAATCACCAGAGTCAACATTTTTATTCGCTATCTGATATGGGATTGAGCAGGCAAGATATGATAAATCGTTTTGGTCCAGTTATCGACAGATTCGATTTTGACACATAGATAAAGGCCAGGTGAATAATATGAAAATAGTATTTACTTCAATATTTCGACCAGGTCACGGTGGCGGAGGGGGCCGAGTCGCTCATGAATTAGCACATAACTTTGCCTTGAATCATGATGTTGTGATGGTTTGTCCAGCAGGGAAAACTGGTTTAAGCGAGGATGATGAAGGATTGTTGATCTATGGCATTCGCAGCGCTGGAGATACAGAATTCCAAATGCCCGATCTGTCCTCCCGGGCAATTCGGCAATTATTCGAGTTCTTGGATGATTTTCAGCCAGATATTGTTCACGCCCATGAACCTGCTTTGATGGGATTGATCGGTCAGGTTTGGGCCAAGATGAACCAGGTACCTTTTGTTCATACAACCCACGTACTGCCCTCCAAGGCGATCGAATTTGGGACTTCCGAGGCCTTCCATGTACCAGCCCCTATCTTGAAGAGCTCGCTGACAGATTTTGCAGTGCAAAGTGTATTGGGAAATTTCTTTAAGAATTGTGATGCTTTGATAGCATTGAATCAACCTGCTCTTAAGTCGATCAGAGATTTTGGTTACGACGGGCCAGTTTTCATTGTTCCAAATGGGAGAGGTTTATCACACTACAATCAAAGAGAATTCGCCGATAATACTTCCGAGAGAAAAGTGCTGGTATTTATTGGTTTCCTTTCCGATCGAAAAAACCAATCATACTTATTAAAAACCTTAAAAGCTCTACCAGATTCCTATACCTTACGCTTGATCGGAAAACCGCTTAATGCTGAATACCAGAAAAAACTGGAACGATATATCCAGAAGAACAATCTCAAAAATGTTGAGTTTGTTGGACAGATCACACATGAGCAGATTCCGGATTACCTCGAAGAAGCCCATATATTTCCTTCAGCTTCGAAAATGGAAGTCCAGAGTCTGGTAGTGATCGAAGCGCTTGCATCAGGAACACCAGTTGTAGGCCTGTCCAACGAGACGATTGATGAATTAGTTAGCGTGGATGTAGGTGCATGGTTGGCCAAAGACCAAAAACCAACAGCGTTCGCAAAACAAATCGAAAGAATCTGCAATCTGCCACCTGAGCAATATCAAAAGGTCTGCCAAAATGCGCGAGACCGTGTCCACCATCTTGATTGGTCTAATGTTGTAGACTCAACAGTTGAAGCTTACCAGGAGATTCTGAAGATCAAATTATCTGTCTCTGATGATGAAAGCGATATGTTAACCAGTCTGGTGAGATTCTTTTCGATGGGTGACCTCAAGGATTATCTGTTAGATGTGATAGAAGATGCCAGAAAACGATCTTCTGTAGAAGCCAGCATACTGCCCCGCGTGAAAGTTCCCTCGAAAATGCAATCATGGATCCGGGTTCCATCTTCAACTTGGGTGATATCCGGCTTGACCATAGCTGCTTCTGTGATTGGATATTTATTTATGAGGGGTAAGAAAGAAGATTAACCCACCGTTATTAAGAGCTTGTATTTGATTGTATATATTGTGTCAAATCCCTCTGCCAAGCCATATCTAATATTAAACCTGTTGTATAATAGTGGCTTGATTTGGTACCATGAAATCTAATATTAATTTTCGATCAAGAAATATTTTGGTTAGAGTGAATTTTAATGGAGTAACCCATGAAAGACTATTTAGTCCGAGGAAGTATTGAGCAAGTTGATCCAAAACTGTATGAACTGATCAAGATTGAGGAAGAGCGCCAATATCGGCGGTTAATTCTCATACCTAGTGAAAGTATGACCCCTAAGTCTATCAGGCGCGCCCTTGGAACAGGTTTCCACAACATCTATGCCGAGGGTTACTCGTTCGATCTAACAGGTGGTTTAACTGAAGATGAACTCTTCGATTATGACAAACTTCTCACTGAGTACAGACGCTATTCCGATGACCGTTATTACAAAGGTGTGGAGTATGCAGATATCCTGGAAGGAATTGCCTGCCAGCGGGCTGCTCAGGCTTTTGCAAACGACGAAAAAACAGCCCTTGATATCTATGTAAATGTTCAGCCACTTTCTGGTGGTCCAGCAAATAATGCGGTTTATCACGGCCTTGTAAATATTGGTGATACGGTCATGGGAATGAACTTACTCCATGGTGGACACCTATCTCATGGGTCACGAGTCAATCGTTCTGGTGAATTCTATAATATTGTTTCTTACTCGGTGGACCCTGAAACAGAGTTGCTGGATTATGATGAAATTGAACGCCTTGCGCTTCAGCATAGGCCAAAGATGATCATAGCCGGTGTTTCCTCTTATTCCTGGCAGTTGGATTGGGCAAGGTTTAGAAATATTGCTGATCAGGTCGGAGCATACTTATTGGCAGATATTTCCCATGTGGCGGGATTGGTCGTGGCTGGAGAATATCCATCTCCCATAGGCCATGCTCATATTATCTCTACTACAACCCATAAAACCCTGCTAGGACCGAGGGGCGCGATATTGATGAGCACTGATTTGGATATTATCCGAAAAATCGATAGAGCGGTATTCCCTGGTGAGCAGGGTGGACCCCACGTGAATGTTTTTGGTGCGATGGCTATCGCCTTCAAATTGGCTCAAAGACCTGAGCATAAAGCGTTGATGAAACAGATCGTAAAAAACTGCAAAGTGTTGAATGATCATTTGCAGGAGCGAGGGTTTAGAATTCCCTTTGGGGGAACCAATACCCACTTAACCAATATTGATACAAAATCAGTGAAAGGCAAAGATGGAGCATGGTTGAGTGGAGATCTTGCTGCTCGAATTTTGGATGTGGCAGGAATAGTCACAAACCGGAATACGATCCCGGGTGACGTTTCAGCATTAAATCCCTCCGGAGTTCGTTTAGGTACCCCCTGGATCACTCAGCGAGGATTGAAGGAAGAGGATACACGCCAGGTAGCAGATATCATTGCGGACGTTCTGTTCTCTTGCAAACCTTATTACCAGGGGCGACGTCTCAGGGCGAAAGTGGATTTCAAAACACTGGAAGAAGCCAAGCTGAAAGTGCGAGATTTGGCACAAGGTGCAGGGATCGACTACAAACCGCGCTCTCATGGATATCCACATTTTTATTATTTGGACGACACAGTGGAAGAAAGTAAAATTACATCATCATATATTATTAGTGGTGAAAAATCCCGAGAGTTCCTGGATTACCTTGTCAGCAGTGATATTGAGACCATGGAATGTGGTCAAAATCAACCTGCTATGTTGTACACACCGGACGAGAACATTCCTGTCATGGTTACCTGTGATGAGCTTCAAAGTTTTCATCTTACGGCACCAGCAGAAAAGTCCGGCCTGGTGTTAACCTGGCTCAGGGCTGTCTCTGATGGATATGTCCAGGTAGATGATGATGTTTTGCGGAAGATCCCGGGACCGGTCATCGTCAGGGAGTCAGACCGAGCGTATGAAGCTATCGTGGAAGGTGAACACTATGGCAAAAATAAACCTTTTTACTTGGGCATGAGGGAAGAAAAAGGCGAAGCGCTTCCAGATTTTGAGTGGAAGGAAATTGAGGATCCGGAATTGCAGCGAACGAAATTATTTGATCTGCATGTTGAACTGGGAGCCAGGATGGTCCCGTTTGCAGGCTGGGAAATGCCAGTTCGCTATGATTCCGTCATGGAAGAACACAATGCGGTTCGAGAGACAGCTGGAATATTTGATGTTACCCATATGGGCGTTTTCCAGTTTGAAGGTCCAGATGCAATGGCTTTTCTCGACAGCGTTGTGGGAAATGATATTTCCGCCCTGGAAGTCGGAGAATCCACTTATGCTCATTTCTTGGATCCAGACGGCAATGTGTTGGATGATACCTTGATCTACCGGCGGATTGATATGGAGTATATGGTTGTTGTTAATGCCTCCAATGAAGCCAAGATCTGGAAGTGGCTCAATGAGGTGAAAGCCGGGACAGTTAAGGTTGATAATCATCGGCCGTGGGCTAAAGCTTATGGCACGCGCACAATTTTGAGAAACTTAAAGAACCCTCTTGAAGGTGATGATCAACGTGTTGATATTGCTTTGCAAGGACCCAGATCAAGGGATATTCTGTTAGCTTTGGGATTCAACGCAGATGAAACCAGGAAGATAAATCACCTGAGGTGGGCCGAGTTGTGCGAAGTGAAAAATAAAGAATTTGACCTGGTAGTCTCCAGGACAGGGTACACAGGAGAACGTTTTGCCTATGAGTTATTTGTACATCCTGATAAAGTTGAAGCGTTATTCCGAAAACTGCTAGAGGTCGGTAAAGAATTTGGCATTAAACCTTGCGGCCTGGGTGCCAGGGATTCATTAAGGACTGAGGCTGGACTTCCTTTATATGGTCATGAAATGGCAGGTGAATTGGATATCAGTGTCGGTGGAGCAGGATTTGCTTCATATGTAAAGGTAAATAAACCCTGGTTTATCGGGCGCGAGGCTTTTTTGGCAAATGAAAATACCCGCGAGCATGTGATTGTTCGGTTCCGATTCAGTGAAAAGAGGGTCAGGAAAGCTCATTATGGCGATCCTGTGATGGACGAGCAGGGCAGGGTGATCGGCAAGGTGACTAGCTGTGCAAATGATACTGAAGGATATTTCCTGGGACAGGCATATGTCAATAAGAGATACGCTAAAAAAGGTACCTTGCTTTATATCTATCAGGATGTTGAGAAACGAAAGGGGAGTGAGTTATCTGATCTTAGTTACGGAGAGCGTGTAGCTTTGCCAGATACTGCGACAATTCTACGCAGATTTCCCCGCTTATAAGAATTTGGCTTGAAATAAAAAGGCGTTAGATCAACTATCTAACGCCTTTTTTCTTTATTCTTATATTCTTATATTCTTATTATTCCCAGAGTTTGAAATCCTTTAAATTTGATCCGCCGATGAATTCCCTCAAAATAGAATTGTCCGGGATCATTTCGGTATCCAGCGGCAGGAACCATTCCAGGAATGCTAGTAAGCGTTTAGCTTCGATTCGTTCTATGGAATCAGATGGTACCTGGCGGAGAATTGGTTCAGCTACTTGCTTGAGAGCAGCCATTTCGTATACCAGGGCAGAGTTGAACATGGCATCAGCATTGTCCTGGTAGGGGAATATGAATTGTTTTTCTCCCCGTCGGACAGATTCCCAGCGTCGGATCGTTTCCATGGCAGAATATCCGCGTTCATTTGCATCTCGAACAATTCTGCGAATTAATCGTGTATCGGTGGTGGATACACGGTTATGGCGATCCAGGTTAAGCTGAGTTAATGCAGATACATAGATACGGTAAGTGCAGGCGTGCGGAAAATTCGGAAGTAATTCAGGGTTAAGTCCGTGTATTCCTTCCAGAATGATGATCTGACCGGGACGCAGCTTAACGGTTTCTCCCTTTCTGCTTTCGCCGGTTTGAAAATCGTAATGAGGCAGCTGAACCTTATCGCCCTCTATCAGATGTTGGAGATCCTGGGATAATTGTTTACTATTGACGGCTTCCAAAGATTCGAAGTTCCATTCTCCAAATTCATCACGGGGTGTATGCTCTCTATCGACAAAGTACTTGTCCATTTCTAACGGGAATGGAGAGATACCTCTCGCCAGGAGTTGGATTGAAAGGCGTTTCGAGAACGTGGTCTTACCAGAAGAGGAAGGACCAGCGATCAGGATCACATCGATCTCTCCAGCTTTTTCTTCTATCTGCCCGGCAATTTCAGCGATATGCTGTTCTTGCAGAGCTTCAGAAACCAAAATCAGTTTGCGGATACGATCGTGGTCTATCGAATCATTTAGCGCTCCGACGCTATCAATACCAAGACGATGCAGCCAGTTGCCATACCGCTTGAACACGTTCAGCAATGTGAAGTATTTAGGAAGTGGCTGCAGAACGATAGGATTCTTGCGCCTGGGATAGCGAATGATGAATCCGTCTTCCATTTTGATCAAGTCAAACCATTTTAGATATCCGGTCGATGGCACCATGTAGCCATGGTGATAGTCCATTTGATCACCGAGTCTATAGAGAGTGAGGTAATCCTTTTTTCTATGGGTTAATAAACGTACTTTGTCTGTATAACCCTTTTTGTTGAAATACTCTATGCCCTCTTGAAGTGATATCTTAAGGCGTTCGAATTTAATATTGTCGTTTACAAGTTCCCTCATGCGTTTCTCAAGCTGTTCCAGTTCTGATTCACTGAGGGGGGATCGGCGATATACCTGGCAGAAGTATCCACCAGAAGTTACTGAGTGGTCGACAGTTAAGATGGCGTCAGGAAACATGTCACTGAAAGCGCTTTCAAGCAAGAATGTCAATGACCTGCGGTAAAACCGCATTCCATCTGATCCTTCCATGGTGATCGGATGAACTTCTACATCCATCATTACGGGATAGGAAAGCTCAGTTAATTTCCCATTAACCACTGCACCAACGATCGGTGGAGTCCCTCTTTCAACGAGAAGTTCGAAATAATCCTCGAGTGTTCCCCCCCTTGGACCAGAAATCACCTCTCCGTTGGAGAGATGGATCTCCACGGTCTCGCGGGGTTCCACAAAGTCATAATCTTCTTTATTGACCATAATTAACTATATCCTGATAATTTGTTGTTCACTGTTATTTTATCATCTCAAATCAAGACATAAAAAGCCCGGATGATTAATCCGGGCTTTTATTCTCATTATTTCGCTGCCTGAATATCAGTCGTACGCTTCAGGAAGTTGAGTTTTCAAGACCAGTTCCTTGGCGGCTTTCACTTCATCCAATCGTCCAAATGGCGCGGATGTGGGCGCATTATAGAGGATCTCAGGATTGTTCTTGGCTTCGTCTGCGATCTGAAGGAGCGCTTCCGCAAAGGCATCAAGCGATTCTTTGGTTTCCGTCTCTGTCGGTTCTATCATTAAAGCTTCATGGACGATGAGTGGGAAATAATTCGTGGGAGGATGGAAGCCAAAATCGATCAGGCGTTTTGAAATGTCCAACGCTCTCACGCCAGGTGCATCATCCCAGGAAGCTTCTGTCACAAACTCGTGCATGCAGAGTCGCTCATAAGGGATATGATATACATCTTTTACCAGGGATTGAATGTAATTGGCGTTCAATACTGCGCTTTGGGATGCATCCAGAAGGCCGTTCTTACCCAAACTGAGCATGTATGAATAAGCTCGGACAACCACACCAAAATGACCGTGGAAGGACTTCGTGCGGCCAATCGTTTTCTTTGGAATATATAGATCATAGATATCCGGGTTGTTTTCATCTCCTTCAGTTGATTTAATAACATGGGGAGCTGGTAAGAATTCTTCCAAGGCCTTGATAACACCAACCGGGCCAGAACCCGGACCTCCACCGCCATGGGGAGTGGAGAAAGTTTTGTGAAGATTGAAGTGCATTACGTCAATACCCATTTCAGCTGGTTTGTAAATGCCAAGGAGGGCATTCATGTTAGCGCCATCACCATATACGAGGCCGCCATGATCATGTACGAGTTGACAAGCCTCAATGATATTTTCGTCAAAAAGTCCCAGCGTGTTGGGGTTTGTGATCATTATCCCAGCAAGGGTGTCATCCAGTTCTGCTTTCAAAGCCTCTAGATCAATATTTCCCCGGTCATCTGAGGGCAACTCAACTACATCAAATCCTGCCATAGCTGAAGTGGCTGGATTGGTCCCATGTGCTGAGTCCGGGACCAGCATTTTATTTCGTTGAGTTTCTCCACGGGAGTGATGATAGGCCCGGATGATCAAAACACCGGTGAATTCGCCATGCGCTCCGGCAGCTGGCTGCAGTGTCACAGCATCAAATCCGCTGATTTCTGCCAGCCACTGCTGCGTTTCATGCATCAGGCCCAATGCGCCTTGAATTGTGATCGTTGGCTGCAGAGGATGGATTTGAGCGAATCCGGGTAGACGGGCTGTCTCCTCGTTGATCTTGGGGTTGTATTTCATCGTACAAGATCCAAGAGGATAGAAACCCGTATCTACTGCGTGGTTCAGCTGTGAGATGTTGGTGAAATGACGAATAACATTATTCTCTGGAACTTCGGGTAAGGGGAGTTCATCCCGCAAGAATCCCTTTGGCAAAGCAGCTTCTGGAACATCTGGGGCAGGGAATCTGATTCCTTTACGACCGGGTCGGGACAGTTCAAAAATAGTTGGCTCAGTCATGGTATTCCTCCTCCAATACTGAAACCAGGTGGTCGATCTCAGATCTGGATGTCAGTTCTGTTACCGCAACGAGGAGTTCATATTTCAGTCCAGGAT
>Ga0209344_10005055_pt1 | contig 11637 bp, 9 predicted proteins | sample Cruoilmetagenom6_FD_187293 | JGI IMG/M metagenome (GOLD analysis project Ga0209344, IMG submission 187293) | Oil polluted marine microbial communities from Coal Oil Point, Santa Barbara, California, USA - Santa Barbara Oil Seep Sample 6 (SPAdes)... | ecosystem: Environmental > Aquatic > Marine >...
AAGTTAATTTTAATAGTGCTTATTTCTTTTTAATGGCGCTATTTGTTAAGCAAAATCATAATTTTGGATATATTTAGAAACAAGAAACAAGAAACAAGAAACAAGAAACAAGAAACAAGAAACAAGAGCCAGCAGCTTATTCCACCCTTCCTCGTTGCAGTATGGCTTCAAAAGTCTCTCCCGGCCTATAATGTACCGCCGTTCCCGGCTCATCAGCAAACAAACGAAACCGTTTCGACTTTAATTTTACAAAACTACCGTCAACTGCTTCCACTCGAAAAATAACGAAGCCAATCAAAGCTTTCTTTCTACTGTTTGATGGTACGCAGTCCACAATCTTTCCCGTAACGGTTGCGCCTTTACGAATAATAACTCTGTTGTCTGCAATCACATCTTCATTACAAGTTAACTGAATAGTCTTTCCGTCACGTTCCTTTTCTTCAGAACTTAAATCTTCTTGTAAGGTTACAAGAATTGCTTTTCCGGCAGGAACCTCAGCAGGGGTTTGTGGAACCCTACGTTCCATGTTTTTAGTTTCACTCTCCTTATTTTGTTTGACTGTATTCAGTGGTTTACTTTCAGTTCTGTCGTTTACAATAGTTTTTACCTTGTTGTTCTTCTCTTTGGGTTTGGATTTTTCCTTTGGGGAATCAGCAATACGTTTATACATCTCGCTTGGCGACTCATCAAAATTACCTGTAGTATTTACTACGGTTTCCTGTGGTATCTCCTCCACAGGATCTGACCAGCCAGAAGCGATGGTGGTTTCTGGTATCTCTTCTGTGTTGTTGCTATCAGACCCTTCATTCCAAAGCAATAGGATGGCACATAAAAGTATAGATGCACCAAGAATAAGTATGGGTCTATTAATTTTATTAAAATTGGGAACTTTGAAATTTGCTGCAGCTGGAACCTTGAATCTTCCCGAAATCGATTTTGCGCGTGACAAAATATTGCTTACAGAGATGATTTCATTTCCCTTTTCCGGCACTGTAAAAACTTGTGATGCTTTAAGCACTTTAGTAAGTGTGGTCTGATCTAAAAGCACCCCATCCAAACATTTCTCAATAGCAGATTTCATTTCTCGGGCCGTCTTATATCTTCTGTCTGGATTGCGCTGAAGTGCTTTGAAGATTATTTTCTCAAGTGAATCTGGAACAGTTGGGTTTTCACGTATTATTGATTCCGGCTGCTTCTCCAGTTTGTCCTTCATCAATCGATAATCAGTGTCACTATGAAAAGGTGTGGTGCCGCATAGCATTTCATACAGAATATTGCCCACTGCATAGATGTCAGTTCGTTCGTCACCTTCATGCCCTTGAATTTGTTCTGGAGCCATATATTCCAGCGTCCCAACAGATTTGCCATGACTGGTAATGCGTTGCGCATTGCGCATTCTCGCAATGCCAAAGTCCATTATCTTTACCTCTCCATCTTCATTAATCATCACATTGGCAGGTTTAACATCGCGGTGAATAATACCTTTGCGGTGCGCGTGGTACAAACCATCCAGTAGTTGCACAGCAATACTGGCAGCGAGCTGATATGTAATTTTTTTATGGACAGCAAGCCAGTCTTCCAGCGTTTTACCTTCCACGTATTCCATAATCATCCAATAGGTGTCCTCCTTAGGAATGAAAGAATAAAGATGGGTTACGTTTGGGTGATTTAGTTTGGCTAATGCATGGGCTTCTGCCTGAAAGCGTTCTCCTAAGCTCTCTTCTTCTGATCCTGAATTCCGATGAAGTTGTTTTATGGCTACTAATCTGTCAATCATGGTATCTTTTGCCAGATAAACCATTCCCATTCCGCCTTCGCCAAGCTTTTGAATAATTTCATATTGGCTACCTTGTCCGCTCATTATAGTATATTTTGTTCTTTTGTCATTTTAGGTGTCGATTGAACGCCTGTTGAAAAAGTAATCAACAAAGCCGAAAAGTTGTCAGAGACCTTGCGAGCTGTTGCTGTTGCACTTAAACATTCCAACGCAAACTCAGGCCGTTTCATTAAAAGTAATTCTTCAATATCTTCGTCGCTGAGAGCATCATAAACCCCATCAGAGCAAAGAAACAAACTATCGCCTTCCAGTATCTCCCATCCATCAGCCAGAATTTGAGGTTGTATTGTTGGGGTAGTGCCTAGTGCCTGCAAGAGGACGTTTTTCATTGGATGCTTGTCCCTTTCTTGTTCTGTAATCTCACCACTTTCATACATTTGGTTCACTAAGGTGTGGTCTTTACTTAGCTGCATTAGGCTACCATTCCGTAATAAATAAACCCGGCTATCACCAATATGCCCTATATAACAAACATTTTTATGAATAATCACCGAAGTGGCCGTGGTGCCCATTCCTTTTTGTTCAGAATTTGAATTACCAGCTGCAACAATCGTTTCGTGCGCCTCCGTATATGCTTTATGAAGCAGTTTGCCAGGAGATTGCTGTTTCCATTTTTTCAGGCAATAGTCAAGTAAAAGATCACATGCCATCTTGCTTGCCACTTCGCCCGCATTGTGTCCTCCCATACCATCAGCAACTACAGCAATAAGATTATGGTTGTCATTTTCTGGAAATGAAAAAGCTATGGAGTCTTCATTGTGGTCGCGTACTGGTCCAGTTTCTGAAACTGCATATACTTCACAAAAAATACCTTTACTGCTTCGACTGCTCTTCGTTGAATCTGCAGTTTTATTGTTATTTGAAAATAAAAACCTCATACTTAATATTGTTAATTGTTATGTTGCTGTCTTCCACCAGTTTTTTTAAAAAATCTGATGGAAATAGTGACAGTAATCATAAAAAAATCGGTTAGTTGAAAATGATTGTTATTTAATTACTTGCTGGCGCCCCATTAATTCCATTACATATTTAATAGGAACGGCAAAACTAATTGAGGTACCGGGTACCCATTTACCTGCGCTATACACACCCACTACGCGACCCTTTTCATCAAACATAGGCCCGCCACTATTACCACCGCCGGTAGAATTGATCGTAAGTTGATAATAATCACCGAAGGTGGATTGGTAATCATCAATCTTGCTATTTTTTTCAGAACCACGCACCATTCTTCCAACGTTTCCATTGCTAACTGTGGGAACGGGAACAGATGTGATTTCTGCATTGGTGTTAAATACATCTTGAGAACGCTTTAGAACCAATTGCACGGGTGCAATACCGGGGTATCCCATAACAATTGCTGGATCGCCCGGCTGAATTTCATCATAACTATCATAAAGATCAACTTTTGGTAGAGCTTCAGGCAAATCAATTTTAATCATCGCTACATCATGGGTAGACGAGATACGGACAATCTTTGCAGGAGTTCTTTGTGAGTTATTGGCAAAGGTTACGTCAAGATAAGTATTCACACCTGTGTATCTTTTATCGTTGCCAGGAACCCAGTCGCCAACCATTTCTTGAGTAACGGTTTTATCCCAAGCCGGTGCATATTGCCCATTCTGATTAGGCTCTACAAGCACCCCAGGAAAAGCATATTGCTGAAAATTAAATCTAGTAAGCCAATTAGAAGCCACGTGTCTATTTGTAGCAACAAAACCCCGTTCGTCCACAACAAAGCCACTGCCACTGCCTGCACTGGCAATTAGATCAAGTTCTATGCCCTGCGCATTACCAAGTGCCTTGAGATAATCGCCCTTTGTTACTAACAAAGGCACAATTGCTCCCTGCTCATTTTGACTATAGGCAGCACGATATCCAATAATTTGTTTATCCTGAAAAACAGGATAATACACATGATACATCTCCTCACTGGATGCTGTATTTGTAAGTTTCCAGGCCATCTCTATATATACCACTTTTTCTTGGTTAGCCTTGGCTATTTCGGTGGGGGTAAAGGTTGTTTTAGGATCAGTCACATGAACAATTTCCTTTACCTTCTGATTTTTAAACAATATATAGCCGCCTGTTGAAGCAAGCAGTAAGATTGCAATTACTGTAATTATAAGTCCAGTCTTACTTTTCTTTTCAGATTCACGAATCATGTGCTGCATAGTATTCTTGCCGATACCTTCCTTTACTGGTGGAGTTTTCTCTGAAGTGGCTTTTGGCAAATCAGTAGCTGTATGTATTTTCGTTTCTTTTGCCACGATTGGATCGATGACACGGGTCTTTTTGATATGAGATTGCGGACGCGGATCAAGATCAAACTCAAAGGAAGGACCGTCTTTCCCAAGCTTTACAATGTCACCGGCAAAAAGTTCGGTTCTACCGGTAGTGAGCACATCATTTACATATGTTCCGTTTTTGCTCTGGCTGTCATAAATAAAAAAACGCTCAGAATTTGTGCTATCCTGAATTATGCGACAATGATCACGACTGATAGTATCTTCCTTAACAGGATCAAAGCTTACATTGTTTTCCAATCCACGACCTATACGAATTTCAGGATTGTTTTCAACTGAAAATTTTTCTACTTGCCCTTTTTTGGAGCCTGTGATGTGACGAATTAACAAGGAAATTTTTTGCTCGTTCATTATGTTAGTTTTAATTGGTTAAAAAGAAATTAGTTAAAAGTTGATAATGATGTTTAACTATTATCACCTTATAATCATATATCGGAGAAATGCAAAAATGTCATCATATCCAATCGATAATCTTGAAAAAATTTTAAGAAACAAGAACCAAGAAACACAGAAACGGTAATCTATTTTGATTTATATTTGATACTACACTTCGAACTAGTCATTTAGAATAAAATTTAGGAAATCAACTTAAAAACACACAGTATGGCACTTATCAATCCTCATATCAACTTCAACGGCAATGCCGAAGAAGCCTTCAATTTTTACAGATCTGTATTTGGTGGAACATTCGCTATGATTATGCGTTTGAAGGATATGTCAAGTCCGGAATTTCCCGTGCCAGAAATTGATGCAAACAAAATAATGCACATTGCATTACCTATTGGCAAGAATGTATTGATGGGCAATGACGTTCCAGAAAGTATGGGCAAAGTAAATGAAAACGAAAACAGGTCTAAAATTTCAATTAGTGCGGAAAGTCGTGAAGAAGCGGATAAATTATTTAACGGCCTTTCAGCTGGCGGAACTATTGAAGTGCCAATTGCTGATAGTCCTTGGGGCTCTTATTTTGGGATGTTTAGAGACAAATTCGGTATTGAATGGATGGTGGATTTTGACCCAAAACACAATGGAAAAGTATAGGCAGTAGACAACAAGCGCACGCAAAACTTAACATCAAAAAAAACCTTTATCAAGATTAATGTTAAATAATATATATTTTTAATTTCCAACCAAGGTTTTATGCTCCCTGATTAAAGATGACTGAAACTGTTTTAACAAACTCTAAAAGATAACCCATGAGAAAAGCAAAAAGTAATCTTTTAAGAAAGCTACTTGATAACTTAAATAAAGAAGTTAAGGAATACAATGTCTCAAACAATACTGCTGCAAATATGTACAGTAGAAGAAAGTTTATTGGCGATACAACCAAAGGAGCGATTGGGGTAGGAATAGCAATGAGCTTACCTTCTTTAATTGTTTCCTGTAAAAATGAAACTAATGAAAAAAAACCTATCAAAATAGGTATTGAAACAATTGATGATGTTGTGTTGGATATTGCCATTCTTGGCGGAGGAATCGCGGGTTTAAATTGTGCCAATCATTTATTGAACTCAAATCTAAACTTCAAAGTATTTGAAGGCAGTAGGAGGCTAGGGGGCAGAATCCTTACCCATTATAACGATTCGCTTGGGTTGGGTATTTTCCCAGAGTTTGGTGGCGACTTTATAGATTCCAATCATGAAGATATGCTTGCGCTAGCCAAGGAATTCAACCTTGAGTTTATTGATTTGGTGGAGGAACAAGAATCAAAAAAACTCATCAAAGATGTTTATTATTTTGATGGTAGGTTAATTTCAGAAGAGGAAATAATAGAAGAATTCAAAAAAATCACAAAAAAAATAACAATAGATAAAAACTCACTTGGCGAAAACTATGACACCCCAGAAGCCGAAGCTTTGGATAATATTGCACTAAGTGATTATATAGAATCCTTAGACTGTGCAAAATGGCTGAAAGAGCTTTTTAATGCAGCCTTTATAGCTGAATACGGCTTGGATTGCTCTGAACAATCTACCTTGAATTTTCTGGATATGATCGACACGGATACTAGGGAAGGATTTAAGGTTTTTGGCGAAAGTGATGAACGTTTCAGAATTCACGGAGGAAACTCAAAAATCATCGAGGGTTTAGTTGCTAAAATTGGAGAAGATAAAATAGAAAAAAACTTTGAAGCTTCAGAAATCAATGAAACGGAAAATGGCATTTACCAAATTAAGTTTTCCAATAATAAAGAAGTTTTAACAAAAAAGATTGTTTGCACAATTCCGTTTACTTTATTGCGTAAAATAAAATTGAACCTTAAAAATATTTCAACCGAAAAACAAAGATGTATTGATGAGTTGGGTTACGGCATGAATACAAAGTTGGTGTTGGGTTATACAGGAACACCTTGGTCAGAAAAGCCAAATAATGCAATGGGTTATCTATTCCATAAAGATATTGTAAATGGTTGGGACAGCAGTTATAACAGAACCCCAGACAACAACAATGGAGCTTATGTTTGCTATTTTGGGGGTGCTTATGCGCTAAATCTTGATAAAGAATCATTTAAAAATAAGATGGCGCCGCCCACCCACAGTTGGAAAACCGAATTGCCACAAAAGACAGTCACTAACTTTGTAAATGAATTGGACAAAGTATTTATAGGCTCAAAAGACAAATTTTTAGACAAGCACGTATTCGTAAATTGGATTGATTATCCCTATGCAAAAGGAAGTTATTCCTGTTATAAAGTAGGGCAATGGTCAACCATTTCTGGATTAGAGATGGAGCCCGTTGGGAATTTCTATTTTGCAGGGGAACATTGCAGTGTAGATTTTCAGGGTTTTATGAATGGCGCTGCCGAAACCGGAAGGACCGTTGCAGAAAACCTTATGCAAATAACTACTAAAATTGAAACGCCTTCAAGTGTAAATAGTTAATAGTTGTTTGCAAGCTGAACATATAATATTTCTATTTCCGAAAGAGAAGAAGTATTCACAAAGAATTCCCCACCACAAATCTAAGGCGGGCAAAATAAACAAACCAAATAATGGCAAACGAAATAAAAAACCAACAGGATATACTGGTAAAGCTGAACATAGCAGCTTTAAACCCTATGCAAAAGGAAGCCATTACAGTTATTGAAAAAACAGCAAATACCATATTGTTATCGCCTACTGGCACTGGGAAAACATTGGCTTTTTTGTTACCCATAATTAAAAATTTAAATATAGATAACCCCGAGGTACAAGCTTTGATAGTTGTTCCCACGCGCGAACTTGCCATACAGATTGAACAAGTAGTTCGGAATATGGGTTCAGGCTTTAAGGTGAATGCAGTTTATGGTGGTAGAGCCAAGAGCAAGGATAAAATAGAATTGAAACATATACCTGCAATTTTGGTTGGTACACCGGGTAGAATTCTGGATCATTTTGACGATGACCGATTTTCAAAAGCCAGTATCAACACCTTAGTTCTGGATGAATATGATAAGTCACTTGAGATAGGTTTTGAAAGCGAAATGATTGAATTATTAGATTCATTACCTGCTGTAAGTAAGCGAATATTAACATCTGCTACACAGGGAGTTAAAATTCCAAATTTTGTGAAATTCAACAAGCCAACTGTGTTAGATTATTTATTAGAAAAGGTTGACCCAAAACTAACTGTAAAAACAGTAGTCTCAGATGATAAAAACAAACTGGGTACATTATTACAGCTTTTGCGTCACTTAGGAAATCAACCCGGGATCATCTTTTGCAACTTTAGGGAAAGTATTGAAATGCTAAGTAATTTTCTAAATGAAAACAATATAAGTCATACTTGCTTTTCGGGAGGAATGGAGCAAAAAGACAGGGAAAGGGCGCTTATAAAATTTAGAAATGGCACTAGTCAAATATTGGTTGCCACCGATCTTGCCGCTAGAGGAATTGACATTCCCGAATTAAAATTCATCATCCATTATGAACTGCCGCATTCGGCTGTAGAATTTACACATAGAAATGGTAGAACTGCACGGGTTAACGAAAAAGGGACTGCCTATGTGCTGAAATGGAAAAATCAGCTATTACCAGAGTTTATTGAAAAAACGGAACCCGTAGAAATTCCTAAAGCAGCTTCACAAGTAGCCGAATTATGGGAAACGCTATTTATTTCGGGCGGAAGGAAAGATAAAATTTCCAAAGGCGATATTGCTGGGCTATTTATTAAACAGGGAAATATAACTAATGAACAATTGGGTGCTATAGAGTTAAAACAGGATTGTGCGTTTGTGGCTGTTCCGTTAGCACTTGCAAATCAGTTGGTAAGCACGTTGAACAACAGTCGCCTTAAAAAGAAGAAGGTGAGAATCTATATTCTTTAATCAATCTATTTTCTGATTATTTGCTGAAAATCAATAGTTTAACATATTATAGGGGCGAGAATGGTTATTTAAAGTTACATTTGCCTAATAAACGATTTAGTAAGCTTATCTTTTTTTAATCTCCACCAAATTTTAAATAATTCTTCGCTTTCTACTATACTTTAATAGTCGTAGTGCAACAGGCGTTTTATGGCAAAAACTAGCAGGATTAATAACAATAGTTCTCTCCAAAAGTTTTCTTCATAAGCAATTCGCTAAACACAGCGCCATTCTTTAACCAATGTTAAACCCAATGTTTTTGGGACCTATTCTTGGTTTGGGCATGTTAGCAATTGAACAAATGAGTAAAAACATCCATAACCCAAGATTTTCGAGAGAAATAAATTCCACCTTTTCTAAAACATTGCGGAGCAAGGTAAACGCCTATTTTAAAACCAATGCCATCAGCAGAAATGCCAATGCAAATATGGTAACGAAAACTGTCGTTATGCTTTCCTTCTTTTTTGTGCCAATCATTCTATTATCTTCGGGCTTAATTACTTCAGTATGGGCCCTGTTCACAGCCTATTTGGTAGCAGGGTTTGGGATGTCTGGAATAGGGATGGGCATTATGCACGATGCTATTCACGGGTCTTATTCCAGAAACAAAAACGTAAATACCATCTTGGGGTACACCTTTAACCTTATAGGCGCGAATGATGCGGTATGGAAAGTGCAGCACAATGTTTTGCACCATAGTTTCACAAACATAGAACATGCAGATGATGATATTAACGCGCCGTTCTTTTTAAGGTTTTCGCCCCATGCAAAACACTATTGGCTCCATCGATTTCAACATATTTATATATGGTTTTTTTACGGAATATCCACCATTTCATGGATTACCACAAAAGATTTTGTGCGCCTTACACGCTATAAAAACATGGGGTTCTTTAATAAAAAACACGAATTCAAAAAGGTGCTGGGCTCTATGATAGGGTGGAAGCTATTGTATTATACATACGCATTGGCATTACCAATGATTATAGTGCCACAAGCTTGGTGGCTAATATTGCTGGCCTTTCTTAGTATGCATTTTGTTACCGGACTTTTGGTGAGTACGGTTTTTCAAGTAGCCCATATTATGCCTGAAAATGAATTTCCACTTCCTGATAAAGAAGGAGATATGAGTGACGACTGGTATAGTCATCAATTTAACACAACCACTAATTTTTCACCCAAAAGTAAATTTTTATCTTGGATGATAGGAGGGTTGAATTATCAAGTGGAGCATCACGTTTTGCCAGATGTATGCCATATACATTATAAAAAATTAACCAAAATTGTAGCCGAAACTGCCGAGGAATACGGTATGGAATATCACGTAAAGAAAAATTTTGGCCTTGCAATAATGGCCCACATTAAAATGCTTCGATTATTGGGTAAAAAGCAAACCGTTATTGGACAATAAAAAACAAACAATAAATTATCAATTTAAAAACTAAAAACAATGTTTAAAGGATTTATAAATAAATTAATGAATACTAAAAAAGTAAATGTAATGAAAGAAGGTACAGTAAAATTTTTCAATGAGGCCAAAGGTTTTGGCTTTATAAAAGTAAAAGACTCGGAACAAGATATTTTTGTCCACTCAACCAATCTAATTGACAACATTCGTGAGGATGATAAAGTACAGTTTGATGTGGAACAAGGAGACAAAGGTCTTAGCGCTGTAAAAGTAAGATTGCTATAACGGTCTTAAAGCAAACAATGAAAGAAACCATCTTAACTGATGGTTTCTTTATATATATCAAAATGCATTTAGGGAAACTAACATATGATTGGGCAAATGGCTGAAAAAAAAGATTTTGACTTCACATATACCATATTGATGAAATATTTTGCTTGAGTATGAGGCATTAAGCAGATTATAGCGGTGCAAAATATGATAGAGATTTCTTCATGGCTTTGGAAGAAGCCAAAAACAAAAACATATTTTCATAGCCGATAGCCTAAATATTAAAAAGGAATCAAATTACTGGATATAGCTTTAATGATTGAACAATTTCCAAGCTCTTGGCTTCCCTATGGCCCTGAAATAGTAATACGCAACCCAGAAGCTCATTTTAAACTTATATCACAAAACAGGATAGGTTAGACTATATCAAAACCATTGCCACTTTAAAAAATTACTCGCTATTAAAGTGAGACAAATACATTTTCTTCGATATTAAACACTACTTTCGCGGCCGCTAAAGAAATAAGTAAATGAAACGCATCAACGAATACAAAAAACTTTTTGGGATTGAAAAGGAAATAGAGCTAAAAGCCTTAAAAACAAGTTACCGTAACTTGGTTAAAGAGTGGCATCCAGATAAGTTCCAAGATGGAGATGCACTGAGGGAAGAAGCCGAAGTGAATAGCCGGAAGATTATTGACGGTTACCATTTTCTAGTAAGTATTGCCCCAGAAACAAAAGCTGCGAACCTGGAAGAATACACAGAGACTATTAATAACTCAGGCATTGCTGATTTTCAACATAAAGGAATGTTGCTTGAAATTACCTATTTGGACGGCAATACCTATGAATATTTTGGTGTTAGCAGACAAGTTTATATAAAAATGGTAAACAGTGATAAACTGAACCGTTTTGCAAAACGTACTATTTATCCAAATTATCTTTACAGAAAATCTAAACGAACCCTTGAATATGCTTAAAATATCAAAAGGATATTTAAAATAGGTTAAGCTCAATAAGTTAAGTTTTAAAATGGAAAAAATCAAAAATTTTTCCCAAAACAACATGCAGTCTTAAAAATATTGTCATAGATTTGCACCTATAATTATGAAAAATTTTCGCTCAAATAACATTTGTAAGATGCACAGAGAAATCTCTGGGGTATAGGGCGATTATATATAAATTATAAAAAGCGTTCCTCCCCAAAGAGGAACGCTTTTTTCGTTTAATAAACTATTGAAAATGACAAATCCATCACATTCCAACTTTAATAAATGCAATATGATTAAGCGTATTCGCAAGCACATACCCATACCTCAAAGTGAATAATAAAAACATAAAGAAAGTTTTAAAATCCCTTTGATAAAGACAAAATCAAAGGGATTTTTTTATACCACAATTTAAAATGAAAAGAGTTTTCGCCATCAAATTAGAAAAGCAAATTGTGCTTACCGAGCTTAAAAGTTATACA
>Ga0209344_10005056_pt1 | contig 11637 bp, 11 predicted proteins | sample Cruoilmetagenom6_FD_187293 | JGI IMG/M metagenome (GOLD analysis project Ga0209344, IMG submission 187293) | Oil polluted marine microbial communities from Coal Oil Point, Santa Barbara, California, USA - Santa Barbara Oil Seep Sample 6 (SPAdes)... | ecosystem: Environmental > Aquatic > Marine...
CAGGTTTGCTGGTCTTGATTCGCGCTTTTGAAAACTCCCTGTTTTACGACCCATTGCTTCTTTTTTTTGAAATGGATTACAAATCAATGCCGTTGCCAAAAATGGACACCTTTGCGCTACAAACGGGCATTGCATTACGATTTTTGTTGAACACCATTATTTCCTTGGCCATTCTTTGGCTGGTCTTTAAGGATAGGGAAATCATTAAGCTTTCCCTCATACTTTACAGTATGCTTTTTGCAATACTTTTTATGGCTTTCAGTTTTATTATTTTCACTTCGGAAGAATCTAGTGGGCATTTTGTGCTGTTTTATGTTAGAAGATTTCTAATTCAGCCTTTGTTATTACTTATTTTGCTTCCCGCTTTTTACTTTCAGAAATACAAATCGGGCTGATTTTTTAATACCTTTGCATCTCTAAAAATTCTATTTATCCTATGAAAAATGTAATCCTGATTTTCTTCGCTATTATGTCGTTTGCAGTTATTTCCTGTAAAAACAATACACAGGAAAACGAGCCAGAAGTTGTAACGGTTGATAGCACCGAAACCAAAGTCTATGAAATTGCGGAAGCCGAAGTAGAGTTCACCGATCCAACCATGGAGGCTATTTTTGATCAATATTTACAGGTTGAAGCAGCATTAATTAATACCGATGCCGCTAAAACAGCTACTGAATCTTCAAAACTTGAGGCACTTCTTAAAGATACAAATGCAGATGAGGCTACTCAAACGGCAGTTGCAGCAATGGCAACTTCCGAAGATATCAGTGTACAGCGCCAAAACTTCGAAACCTTGAGCAGCAGCATTGAAAAGATGCTACAGGGAAGCTTAAAATCCGGAACACTTTACAAACAATATTGCCCTATGGCTTTCAACAATAAAGGAGCCTATTGGATAAGTAGCAGCAAAGATATTTTGAACCCTTATTTTGGCGATAAAATGCTGAAATGCGGAAGAGTAGATTCCGAAGTAAAATAATTTTACAAAGCCTTCCATTTAATTGGGAGGCTTTTTTTTGTATTTTTGCGAAAGCATGAAAAAAACCATTTCCATATTCCTATCCATACTGATGCTTGCAAGCAGTTCAGGGATAGCCTATGCGCAGCACTTCTGCAGTGGGATGGAAATGATGGCTGAGGTTACCTTGGGAGAGAAACTTCTTTCCTGTGGAATGCAGGAAAATATCCCCGCTTTGGATTGTGGTGATGATAATGTTACTTCCGAAGGCCACGATTGCTGTAAGAACCACTTTACCAAAATACAAACCGACGATAATTTTGCAAAAGCTTCGTTTGATTTGAAATTGAACAAAACCTTTGCAGCTACCTTCGTTTCGGTATTTGTATTGCAGGAAGTTGAAATTACTTCTCCTGAAAAAATCTTCTTTGCGGATTATAGTCCGCCACCTCTCGAACGGGATTTGAATATTCTGTACGAGACTTTCCTAATTTGATTGATACGTGCCCTTCGTATTTGGCTTAGGCTAAACTCCGGAGGGTATGCCATGATTAAAACTCCAAAATTATTCGGAGGAAGTACTCATATTCAATCAAATCTAAAAAATGAAATACAAATTTTTAATAACCATATTCCTGAATTTGGTTTTTCTAAATTATTCCTATTCACAGGAAAAAGAAGATAGACCCATACGGGAATATACATTAACAATTGAAAAACAAACTGTAAATTTTACTGGAAAGGATGCTGTGGGAATGACGGTAAACGGTAGTATTCCCGGTCCTACCTTGGAATTTATTGAAGGCGAACAAGCCGTAATCCACGTAATCAATAAAATGGACGTGGAAACCTCCATCCATTGGCACGGAATATTGTTGCCGAATTTTCAGGATGGTGTGCCTTATTTGACTACGCCGCCTATAAAAGCCGGGACAACTTTCACCTATAATTTTCCTATAACCCATTCCGGAACGTATTGGTACCATTCGCACACAATGCTTCAAGAGCAGAGTGGCGTGTTTGGTTCTATCGTAATTCAACCAAAGAAAAAAACGTTGAATTACGAAAAAGAGTTGGTGTTGATGCTCTCTGATTGGACCAATGAAAAACCGAAAGATGTGATGCGAACCCTAAAGCGTGGCAGTGAATGGTATGAAATTAAGAAAGGAACATCAACGCCATTGAATCAAGTTATCAGTCGCGGCGCATTGGGGGCCCAAATTGATTTTTGGCGACAGCGAATGGAAGGTGCTGATATTGCAGATATTTATTATCCCGCTTTTTTGATAAATGGAAAACAGGTTGCAGAATATCCAGATTTTAAACCTAGTGAAAAAATACGTTTGCGCATTATTAATGGGTCAGCTTCCACACAATTCTGGATGACCTTTGGTGGTGAAACCCCCTTATTGGTCTCAGCTGATGGACTTGATGTAGAACCCATACAAAGAAACAAAACCTTTATTGCCATTGCAGAAACCTATGATTTTATTGTAACCATCCCACAAAGTGGAAAATTGGAATTTAAAGCCATGGCGCAGGATGGCTCGGGAACTACTTTTGCTTATTTGGGCAAAGGAAAAACTCTGCCAGCACCCATAATTAAAAAAACTTGATAAGATCGCGATGATGCAGGAAATGGCAAAAATGAAGATGAAAATGGGTGCCCATGCCATAAAGCATCAACCTAAAAAAGATGAGCGTTTTGAAATGAAGGAAGAATACGGGATGAAAATGGACGAAATGGAAGGTATGGAAATGGACCATGCAAAGATGGACCATTCTAAAATGAAAATGTCAAAAGATTCAAAGCAAATGGACCATTCAAAAATGGATATGGAAAGCGAGCCAATGCAAATGGAAGGTGTGGGTATGAATTCAGAATATACTTATGATTACCTAAAATCACCGGAAAAGACCAGTTATCCCAAAGATACCCCTATAACCGAAATTCTTTTGAATCTTACCGGAAATATGAATCGGTACATTTGGAGTATGAACGGCGTGCCGCTTTCAGAAACCGATAATATAAAAATAAAAGGAAATGAGGTAACTAGAATTACGCTGAATAACCTCACGATGATGCATCATCCAATGCATCTTCACGGGCACTTTTTCAGGGTAATCAACAAAAATGGCGAATATTCTCCTTTGAAACACACAGTAAATGTACCGCCAATGGAAGACGTGACCATTAAATTTTATGGGGATGCCTATGGCGATTGGTTTTTTCATTGCCACGTGCTTTACCACATGATGGGTGGAATGGCGCGCGTATTTAGTTATGAAACGCCGAGAGACCCAAGAATGGAGGTATATCCTGTTTCAAAAATTATTAATGAAGCCAATCATTTTTACACTTGGGGTATTGCAGATGTAGCTTCGCATATGACAGAATTAAACTTGACTTCTTCCAACTTGCGAAATCAGTTCAATCTAATGGCAGAATATGGTTGGAATCAAAACTTGGAAGCTGAAGTCACTTTTGAGCGCTATTTACACGATTACCTGCGCGTATTCGGCGGGGTGAATCTAGAAAACGAAACCGAAGATAGCTTAGCAGAAATTGAAACTACAGCTATTGTTGGGATTCGGTATTTAACGCCTTATTTATTTAATTTGGATGTAAGAATAGATAATAAACTGCGTCCGCAAATTGGATTAGAGCGGGAAATACTGATTTTTTCCCGAACAATCGCCTTTGGAATGATAGAGTATCAGGCTGATTTTGGCTTGATAGACGATTTGCCCAGTGGAATTGATTACGGTGATGAATTAACGTGGAATGCCGGTCTTGAATATTTTCTTTCAAAGAATTTTTCTTTAATGGCCAGTTATGACAATCGCTTCGGTGCAGGCGTTGGAATATCTATCCGTTTTTGATAACCTTAAAACTAAAAATTATGAAAAATGATTTTAAAACAAAAGAAAACCCTTACACAACATTCATTTTGATGCTTGCCGCATCCTTCATGGCAATGTATATAACGATGTATTTAAATACTTTTGAAATGAACCATGTTTATTTCAGCCTTACCCGATTTTATATGACTTGCTTGGGCATATCAGCTATGAGCCTAATTATGTTTTTCTTTATGAAGAAAATGTACAAAAACCGAAAAAAGAATACAGCCATCCTATTGGGAAGCGTACTGCTTTTTAGTAGTGCACTATTTTTGGTTCGGGCGCAAAAGCCAATAGGCGACGTTTTGTATATGAAAGCAATGATTCCGCATCACTCCATCGCTATTTTAACAAGTAAGAGAGCGGTCATCAATGACCAAGAAGTGCGCAAATTGGCTGATGAAATAATAAAAGTCCAAAAAAATGAAATTACGGAAATGAAAAATTTAATTGATAAACTACAAAAAAAGTAGATTATGGAGGCATTTCTAAAACAATGGGGCGAAGCCGCCTACACAACCGCGGGATTTTTCTGGATGGCGTTGTGGGCATTCGTTTTGGGCTACATCATCAGCAGTATGATACAGGTGTTTGTAACTGAAAAAAGGATGCAGAAAACTATGGGCGAGGACGAAAATAAAAGCGTATTGCTGGGTACTTTTTTTGGATTTATAAGCAGTTCCTGCAGCTTTGCGGCTTTGGCGAGTACAAAATCACTTTTTAAGAAAGGCGCCAGTTTCGTTTCGTCAATTGCTTTTTTGTTGGCTTCTACAAATTTGGTTATTGAACTGGGAATTATTATTTCCATCTTTCTGGGCTGGCAATTTGTGGTAGGCGAATATGTGGGCGGGATTATTTTAATTTTGATAAGTTGGCTGTTGATTAAACTTATCAATCCTAAGAAATTAATTGAGAACGCCCGTAAAAACCTGAAGAAGAAAGAAGGAGATGACAAAAAAGCGGACACTAATTGGAAGAAGAAAATAAAAACTTCCGAAGGTTGGGCAAAAGTTGCCAGACAGTACAAAATGGAATGGGCCATGGTTTGGAAAGATGTTACAGTAGGCTTTACCATTGCTGGAATAGTGGCGATTTTTGTTCCTGATTCCTTTTTTCAAACCTTGTTTATAAATAGCGGAAACGGAAATACGGATTTTACTTTTTTTGAAATTTTGGAACACATCATTGTAGGCCCAGTGGCCGCTTTTCTAACTTTTATAGGATCTATGGGAAATATTCCGCTTGCGGCGCTTCTCTTTGGGAAAGGCGTCAGTTTTGCCGGAGTAATGGCCTTTATTTTTAGTGACTTGGTAGTTTTTCCCATCCTTCGCATCAACGCCAAGTATTACGGTTGGAAAATGAGTCTTTTTATACTTTTTCTGTTATTCGCTTCACTTATTGGTGCTTCGTTGGCACTGCATTATACCTTTGATATTTTCGGGGCGTTGCCGGATCCTTCGCAAGTAAAAATAACCGATAGCGAATATTTTAAATTCGATTATACATTTTATTTGAATATCGCTTTTTTAATTATTTCAGGAGTGTTGATTTATCTTGGATTTTTCAAAAAAAAGGATGTGGATTACAAAATGTCTGAAATGGCGCCAAAAAGCAAGTTGCTTGAAGCTGTTTTGAAATATGCCGCCTTCCTTTGCTATCTATGGATTGCAGGAGGTTTGGCGGTTAAATTTTTTATTAATTAAATAAATGAAACATATATATAAAATACACGGAATGACCTGCAACGGCTGCCGAGGCCACGTGGAGCAGACTTTAAACGAAATTGAAGGCGTTTCCAAAGCATCGGTAAATCTCGAAAAAGCCGAAGCAGTAATTGAAATGGATAACCATATTCCATTTAAAGTTTTCCAAAAAGCTTTGGAAGACGACGGGGGACGGTACAGTATTTCGCCTGCTAACGATTCCGAAGCTGCACAAAAGTACCAAAAGAAAAAGGAAGAGAAACTAGCAAGACAAAGCAGTTCTGGCACCTTCTATTGCCCGATGCACTGTGAGGGCGAAAAAACCTATAATAAGCCAGGAGACTGCCCGGTTTGCGGAATGGATTTGGTGGAAGAGGTTAAAACTTCAACCAGCGCCGAGACAGAATATACATGCCCAATGCATCCAGAAATAGTTAGAGATGAACCGGGTTCCTGTCCCATTTGTGGTATGGACTTGGTGCCAAAAATAGTTGACGAATCTGCCGAAAATAAAACTTATAAATCATTGCTAAAAAAGTTTTGGATTGCAGTGGCTTTCACCTTCCCAATCTTTTTAATTGCAATGTCTGAAATGGTTCCGAACAATCCATTGTACGATTGGATGCCAATGAAATATTGGAATTGGGTACAATTCGGATTGTCAATTCCCGTAGTTTTTTACGCCACTTGGATGTTTTTTGAACGTGCTTATCGTTCTATTAAAACCTGGAATTTAAATATGTTCACCCTCATCGGAATAGGTGCTGGAGTAGCTTGGATTTTTAGCGTTTTTGGGATGTTGTTTCCAGATTTTTTCCCTTCACAATTTAAAACTGAATCGGGAACCGTACATGTTTATTTTGAAGCTGCAACCGTAATTCTTACTCTGGTTTTAATGGGACAGGTTTTGGAAGCCCGTGCCCATAACCGGACAAATTCAGCAGTAAAGGAATTGTTGAAATTGGCGCCAAACAAAGCGGTTAGAATTGTTGACGGAAAGGAGGAAACCATTGCAATAGATAAAATAGAAGTGGGCGACAAACTCCGCGTAAAACCGGGCGAGAAGATTCCCGTGGACGGAAGCATCCTCGAGGGCGAAAGTTCCATTGACGAGTCTATGATTACCGGAGAACCCGTGCCCGTTTCAAAAACCGAGGGCGACAAAGTAAGTTCGGGAACCATTAACGGGAAACAGACTTTTGTGATGAAAGCCGAAAAAGTGGGCAGCGACACCCTACTGTCCCAAATAATTGAAATGGTAAACAAGGCAAGCCGGAGCCGTGCGCCCATCCAAAAACTGGCCGATAAAATTTCGGGCTGGTTTGTGCCGATTGTGGTTTTAATTTCAGTTATAACTTTTATCATTTGGGCAATTTTCGGGCCCGAACCCAGATACGTTTATGCCTTGGTAAATGCAATTGCTGTTTTGATAATCGCCTGTCCGTGCGCGCTTGGGCTTGCCACGCCAATGTCTGTAATGGTTGGAGTAGGAAAGGGCGCCCAAAATGGTGTGTTGATCAAAAACGCCGACGCGCTGGAAACGCTAAATAAAATTGATGCTTTGATTATTGACAAAACCGGAACGATTACCGAAGGAAAACCGTCTGTTGAAAAAGTAGGTTTTTCGGAAGATTTTTCGGAAGAGGAAGTGCTTCAATATATCGTTTCGCTCAATCAAAACAGCGAACATCCTTTAGCTGATGCCACCGTAAGATATGGAAGGGAGAAAAATTCCGAAGCAATTAAAACTACCGATTTCAATTCCGTTACCGGAAAAGGGGTTACGGGAAATATCAATGGAAAAAAAGTTGCACTTGGGAACGAAAAGATGATGCAGGAAGCGGGCGCGGATATTTCCGAAGCACTTCAAAAAGAAATTTCCGAAGAACAGAAAAAAGGCAAAACGGTGCCGATGCTTTCCGTTGATGGAAAAGTAGTGGGCTACGTTGTGATTGCCGATAAAATAAAGGGAACAAGCAAAAAAGCAATCAATGAACTTCAGCAAAAAGGAATCGAAGTTATTATGCTAACGGGTGATAACCACGACACCGCGAAAGCCGTAGCCGCTGAATTAAATCTCGCCGATTTTAAAGCTGAAATGCTTCCGCAGAACAAACTGGAGGTAGTTGAAAAATTGCACGCCGAAGGAAAAAAAGTGGCTATGGCCGGCGACGGGATAAACGATGCGCCTGCTTTGGCAAAAAGTGATGTAGGCATTGCAATGGGAACCGGAACCGATGTTGCCATTGAAAGTGCTGGAATTACCTTGGTAAAAGGCGATCTGCACGGCATAGTAAAAGCGTTTCATTTAAGTGAAAAAGTGATGCAAAACATTAAGCAAAACCTCTTTTTCGCTTTGATTTACAATACACTCGGCGTCCCGATTGCCGCCGGAGTGCTATATCCTGTTTTTGGAATATTATTATCACCTATGATTGCTGCGCTGGCTATGAGTTTCAGCTCGGTTTCAGTTATAACCAATGCTCTGCGGTTGCGCGGAACCAAAATTTAAAAAAATGAAAAATCTATTATACTTATTTTTTATACTTCCACTTTGCATTTTTTCACAGGAAAAAATAACGGGGCATATTACTGAAAAAATCAATAATGAAGAAGTTCCGTTGAGTGGTGCAAATGTTTATTGGCTGAATACCCAGGTGGGAACCGTTACCGATTTTGATGGTAATTTTGAATTAAATTATAAACCAGAATACAAAAAATTGGTCATCAGTTTTGTGGGTTATAAAACCGATACTATTTCAGTAAATTCTCCGAAGCGAATTACACATTCGTTAAAGTCAACAGCCAATCTGGATGAGGTTACGGTTACGGCGAGACAGAAAGCTACTTCGCGTTCGTTTATTCAGGCTACTAATGTTTTAAATGTAAGTAGCGCTGAACTTTTGAAGGCTGCTTGCTGTAACCTGGCAGAAAGTTTTGAAACCAATCCTTCCATAGACGTGAATTTTGCCGATGCCATTTCGGGAACGCGCCAAATTAAAATGCTTGGCCTTACCAGTCCGTATATTTTGATTACTACCGAAAACGTGCCGAGTATCCGTGGTGCCTCACAAACCTATGGTTTAAGCTTTATACCGGGAACGTGGGTGGAAAGCATTCAAATTACGAAAGGTGCGGGAAGTGTAGTTAATGGTTATGAAAGTATTGCTGGACAAATAAATGCTGAACTTCAAAAGCCAATGATGGACGATAAACTTTTTGTGAACGCATATGGGTCTGGAAATGGGCGTTTTGAGTTGAATACTCATTTAAACACCAAACTAAGTGAGCGTTGGAGTACAGGTTTATATATCCACGGAAATATGCGCGAAACGGAATTTGATAAAAATGATGATTCTTTTCTCGATGCGCCATTGATGCAACAAGTGAATGTAATGAACCGCTGGCAATATACAGATACAGAAAACGGCTATGTTGGGTTTATCAATTTTAGGTATTTGAATGATGAAAAACAGACTGGCCAAACCTTTTTTAATCCCGATGATGATCCCGGAACCACCAACGCTTGGGGAAGTGAGATAAAAACCCAGCGGTTTGACGTTTCTGGAAAATTCGGTTTTGTAAACCCGGAAATTCCTTGGCGCACAGGCGGCTTGCAGCTTGCATACAGCCATCACGACCAAGAGTCTTATTTTGGGCTTAACAATTATAACATTCAGCACAATAGCTTGTATGCTAATTTGCTTTATAACTCTATAATAAGCGATTCGCGCCACAAGATAAAAACGGGTTTGAGCGCAACCTATGATGGTTATGACGAATTGGTTTTGACCGAAAATTTCAATCGGGTTGAAAATTCAGTTGGAGCCTTTTTTGAATATAATTTTGACAATTTGGGCGATTTGAATTTTACAGCTGGGATTCGGGCGGATGTTCACAATAGATTGGGGACTTTCTTAACACCACGATTCCATTTGAGATATTCGCCATGGGATAAATCTGCGTTTAGAATTTCTGCGGGAAGGGGAAAACGAAGTGCGAATATTTTCACCGAAAACCAACAGCTTTTTGCCACTTCGCGCAGCTTGAATATTTTGGGCAACGGTGGAGAAATTTATGGGCTGGACCCAGAAATCGCATGGAACTACGGTGTTTCGTATATGCAAGGTTTTAATCTTTTCAACAGAAAAGCGGATATTACTTTTGATTTTTATAGAACAGATTTTGTAAACCAAATTGTGGTGGATTTTGAAAACCCTTCAGAAGTGAATTTTTATAATTTAGAAGGGGAAAGTTTTTCAAATAATTTTCAGGCAGAATTCAACTATAATCCTTTCACCCATTTTGATGTGCGCTTGGCGTACAAATATTATGATGTTGAGACCACTTATTTAAGCGGAAAAAAGCAAACGCCATTAACGCCGAACCATCGCTTTTTTGCAAATGCTTCTTATCAAACACATCAAACTTCAAAAGGAGGAAATTGGAAGTTTGATGCTACCTTCAACTATTTAGGTGAGCAGCGCTTTGCTTCAACCGAAAGTTATTTAAATACGATTGGGCTCTCCCAATTTTCGCCATCGGTTTCCACGTTGAATGCACAGATAACGAAGGTTTTTTCGTCTAATTTTGAAATTTATGTGGGTGGCGAAAATATCACAAATGGTACACAATCAAACCCCATTGTGGGAAGCGATAATCCTTTTGGAACAACTTTTGACACAACCTATGTCTACGGACCCATTTTTGGCAGTTCGTACTATGCGGGTTTAAGATATAGACTTAATTAAAAAATGAAAATCAACTATTAAAATGTAATGTATGAAAAATGTAATTTTAATCTTAGGAATGTTAGTAATCGGAGTTTCCGGTTTTGCTCAAAACAAAAATGCCAAAGCCACCATTGAAGTGGATGGCGTTTGTGGAATGTGCAAGGAGCGCATTGAAAAAGCCTCCATTCAGGCAAAGGGCGTAAAAGCTGCAACTTGGAATGTAGAGACCCATCAACTGGACCTTATTTATAACGAGGGAAAAACAGATTTGACCAAAATCCAGCAAATTATTGCCGACAGTGGTCACGATACACAGGAAATAAAGGCTGAAGATGAGGTTTATGAAAAAATAGATCCTTGTTGCAAGTATCGCGATCAACAGGTAATTGATGATCATAAGCAGGGTGGTGAATAATTTTTTCAGGATTTTATAATTTTCTTAATAGCTAAGATTGCGTGAATTTAGTAATTTGATTTCATAAAAATTTAAATTATGAAAAACGAAAAACTTATTCACGCCTTGGGCAATTGTATCAATCACTGTAATTATTGTGCAGATGCCTGTCTAGATGAGGAAAATGTAAAAATGATGGTAAAGTGCATCCGAACCGATAGGGTATGTGCGGAAGTTTGCAGTACGCTCAACCAATTACTGGCAACCGGTTTTAAAGATGTAGAAGATTTATTGAGATACTGTGCAAAGATATGTGATGCCTGCGCAGATGAATGTTCGCAGCACGAAGCCAAACATTGCCAGGATTGCGCCGAGGCTTGCAGAAAATGTGCCCAAGAGTGCCGTGCTTACTTTGAATAAAATTTGGCTGTTAAATTTTAGCTAATAAGTGAATAATTTAACAGTGGCTCCTTTTACCTTTATATTGTTAATTCAAAAAAAAGTAATTGCTATGCCACAACAACAGCAAAACAAAAAGCCGCAACCCGCAAAAGGCCCACAAGCCAAAAAGCAGGATAACAAAAAGGCTCCACAAGCTGCTCCTAAAAAGAAGTAGTTTTTGGCCGGTCACATTCGACCCAAAGAACCATCCCGATTTTAAAATTTGGATGGTTTTTTTTTGTGAAGTACATTTTGTAGGCTAATGCATAAGATCATTTTAATTATTTTTATGGGCTAAATAAGAATTATAATGAAACAAATTTTAGGAATAGGTTCTCGGATTAACCATCCCGAATACGGAAAAGGAGTTGTAACAAACGTTACAGCAAAAATATATTGGGTAACCTTTATCGAAAACGGTCTTGAAACAATTGCTACTGATGATGATTTTGAAATAATAGATGCGGCAGAAGATGAGGTGGACACTGTAAGTTTTTACGAAGT
>Ga0209344_10005057_pt1 | contig 11635 bp, 10 predicted proteins | sample Cruoilmetagenom6_FD_187293 | JGI IMG/M metagenome (GOLD analysis project Ga0209344, IMG submission 187293) | Oil polluted marine microbial communities from Coal Oil Point, Santa Barbara, California, USA - Santa Barbara Oil Seep Sample 6 (SPAdes)... | ecosystem: Environmental > Aquatic > Marine...
TACTGAGGAAATTCAAGCACTCGGAACGCTACGCTGATGAATTACGACAGAAGACGCAGGACCTGATCCAAGCGAACGCCAACTACGAGCGGGACAATGCTGCACTGACGCAGCAATTGGACGGGGCAAAAGCGAGCAACAGGGAACTTGTTAGCGAAATGGCAGCGACGAAGGCCAGTGTCGAAGAATTGCAGGGTCAACTGGAAAGCATCGAGAGCAAACACGAAAGCGAGATTCGAATTCTCAGATTCGAACTTGGACATGCGCAAGATACGGTTGTTGAATCTGAAGACCTCAATTCGCAGCTCGCGTCAGACCTTGTCGATGCGCGTGGATTCAAAGATGAATTGGAGCGCATGTTAGGTGACGTCGAAGAGAGCTCCGCCGGCCGCATCGAACAGCTTGAAAAAGAAGCGGGCAAGCTCAATCGCACTGTGGAGCGTTACGAGCAAAAACTCACGACCAAGAGTGAAGCTATAACCGTATTGCTCGCAGAGCTCGCGAAAAAGAGTGAGCAGATGGAATCTATTAGCGAAATCGAAGACGTCATCCATGACATCGACGAACGTATGTCGGAACGCAGCGCAAAGAGCGCCGCAGTCGATCGAGTGACTAGAATGCTGGTCGGCACTGTGGATGATCAGGTGCTGCGATTCCCGTTATTCAAGGACCGCTTGACCGTTGGGCGCACCAAGGACAACGACATTCAGCTTAAAGCCGCTTATGTAAGTCGCCGTCATGCCGTCATTCAGACAGACGGCGATTCAACGCGGATAATCGACTGGGGCAGCAAGAACGGCATTGAAGTCAATTCGTCGAAGATTAAGGAACATTTTCTTAACCATGGGGATATGGTCACCATCGGCAACGCTCGTTTTCGCTACGAGGAACTGAAAAAGCGCGATAGCTGACTGATATTCGTGCGTCGACCACCACTCGCGCGTTCGAACTGTGAGGACTTTCACGGTCTTTATTTCCCAACTGGCCTAGAGTCATTCCCTGTTACAGGGATTGTGAACTACGCCGATGATCAGTACAGCTGCAGGGAAGCCGTTGGGTCTATCCGAGACCCAAGAACTCACCGGTGACACCGGAACTCTCGTCACACGAAAGATCTGGTTACCGAAGCTCCTCTACGATGTACTCCCCTATTTCTATATCACGTCCGGATTCGCCGCGTTTTTTGCCACGGTATACATCAGTGACTGGTTCTGGATTCTGCCGCACTACCTGCTATTTTCCGGCGCTTGCCTTCATCTGGGCATCTCGGTATACCGACGACGCCGAATCGCCGCTTCTGAACGATCGCGCCCTGAGGCGTCTTGACCTGACATCCCGGGTACGCAACCATAGCGGCCCGAATCACTGCCATCGTGTTTGAGAACCTGTGACTACCACCGCCCAGACGCCTGGACTCAGGCAAATTGCAACCAAAGAGACAGCACTGCTGTCTGCTTTCTTGTTCTTCGGACTCGTCCTTTTGCCGCTGCTGATCTACTACGTCGGTCAGGCCGTATTCGGTGCCTATAGTGGTGTTGGCTACGGCGATTTTTTCGGCACCCTCAGTCAAAAAGTACGCAATGGCGACGCCGTTGCGTGGTTTCTCGTTGTTTCGCCCTATCTTGGCTGGCAGTGCCTGCGTCTGGCTGTTTTTGCTTGGCGTCTGGTCGGCAGAGAAAAATCCGCCGATTAACTCCTATTGGGCAACATTTCAAACCGAGACTCGCATCACATTTTTCGAAACTTACTGCATATAGCGGTCCGACTATTTGTAAAATGTGAGCTTGCGGCGGACTTTACTCCGCCAGTCTGAAATCCCCCGGTATCGGGACAAGAGTGGCAACGACTGATGATCGAACGATTCACAAGCTGGCTGAAAGAACGATTCGGACCCGAGGCACCGCCTCCGCCGCCGAGTTTTCGGCGTACGGGAGCATTCGTTACTCATCCAAAGACACGATCGCCAAAGACACGATCGCCGAAAAAGGCCGATATCGAGTCCATTGAGGGCGAGGCAGGCTTGTCCGGCAAGATCGAGGATGCCGGGCCCGGTAAGAATGTTCTGATTCGCAACAAATACGTAAGAGAAGACACGGGTACTCACGAAACACTAACAATACTCGATGACTCGCTGATCGATAGCGGTGAGGAATCCGGAATCGACCCATACAACACCGGCGGCTTCGATCGTTCGAAGAATTGGAACAATCGATTCAGCAAGTAACCTCTTCGACGAATACCCTCTCAACGACCATCATGATAATCTGCGCAGCCTTGCCTACGGAGTTATGGCTTGTCGTTAAGAATCTCCTTCGAGCTCAATGAAGACGATCTGAAGCACTTCCGCCTAATCATGAAGGACGCGCGAAAGGCTGCATCCCGATTGCCGCCGGAAGACATTGTCGCGGCCGCCGAAGAGCTGCTCGCCGATGTCGAGGAATCAACCGCACCGGGATTTATTGTCGACCGACTGCAGAGCTTGCGACTTATGATCCGCATGCTCTCAGACATAGAGTGGCGCCTGCCCCATCAGGAGGCTTCTCGGGTACTCAACGCCTTGGCCTATTTCGCAGAACCCGACGACCTGATACCGGACAGCATTCCGGGTCTCGGCTTTCTCGACGACGCGATTATGATTGAGCTCGTCGTTCGCGAGCTGAAACATGAGATCGAAGCGTATCGAGATTTTTGCGCGTACCGAGACCGGCTCACCGAGGAACAAGGCCACGCCGCGAAAATTAGCCGTGAGAGCTGGCTCGACAGCCGCCGCAAAGAGCTCCAGGTTCGCATGCGACGGCGCCGCAAGCGCTCCTCGAAATCCCCGTTATCCGGCTGACAGGCGCTCGTTTCAGGGCCAGTAATACCAGCCCGCAGCGATCAAACCCGACCACATAGCCAGCTGCGCCCAATAGCGCGCAGGGTGAATTTTGAGAAGACTGTAGAAACTCGACGCCGATATTGCTGTCATACCCATGAAGACGCCGAGGCTTTTCAGTAAAGGATCGAACTCATGCTGAAGCCGAGGATACTCGTCACCGAGGACCAGAACGACGATGATAACTGCAGTAAGACTCACCATAATGGCGAAACAGGATCCGAGTACAATGAGTGTTACAGCAGTCAGAGGACGCATTAATAGTTTCCGATTTGGTCCAGAAAACTCGTAAGTTTGCTGAAAATATGACGAATATGCCCTTGATCGTGGGCCGCGGGGCATCTAGCCTAGCCCAATTGAACCAAATGCAAAACAGTCTTGGATAACATGGAGAAAACTTTGACAACATTTGAACAACGCTGCACTCGCGGGCTGGCTATCGCATTGCTTGCGCTCCTGTCATTACCCGCGCTGAGTAGCAGCGACGGCGATGTCGTTGGCGACACAGCGGCACTCGAAAACACTCAAAGCAATCTCCCCGAACCACTGTTCCCCGAGCAACGACACGAGAATATCGCAGGTCTGGTCTCGCAGTTCATCCAAAAATCTCACTACAACCAGGTCGCCGTCAACGATGAGTTGTCATCCAAGGTCCTCGACTTCTATATTGAAAACCTCGACCGGAATCGTATGTATTTGCTGGCGAGTGACATTGAGTATTTCGAGCAGTATCGCGACCAACTTGACGACATGGTGCGTAGCAAGCCGCTCGATCCGGTTTACGAAATGTTTGAGGTCTACCAGACTCGCGTTCGCGAACGCTTGAACTTCGCCCTCGGACAATTGGATACCGAACCGGATTTCCTGTCAAAGGACGAATATCGCTTCGATCGCACGGACGAGCCGTGGGCCAGCAGTTCGCAAGAGCTCGACGACATCTGGCGCCAGCGCGTTGTGAACGACGCATTGGGCTTGGCGCTTGAAGACGAGCCCTGGGAGAAGACGCATGAAGTGCTAACGAAGCGCTACAAAAACTTCCTGAAGCGGCTCGATCAAGTGAATCGAGATGACGTGTTCGAACGTTTCATGAATACGTTCGCTCATGCAGTCGACCCACATTCCAGCTACCTGTCGCCACGCAACGCAGACGAGTATCGCATCGCGATGAGCTTGTCGTACGTCGGCATTGGCGCGACTCTACAAACCGATGACGACTTTGTGCGCATCGTAAATATCATCCGCGGCGGCCCTGCTGATTTCGATGGCAAGCTAAAGCGTGATGACCGAATTACGGCCGTCGGGCAAGACTCTGAAGGCGAATTCACAGATGTAATTGGCTGGCGCCTGGACGACGTGGTCGACTTGATTCGGGGACCCAAAGAGTCAGTCGTACGATTACAGATTATTCCGGCCAACGCTATTCCTGGTAGTCCGAAAGAGATCATCGAGCTGACTCGCGGTGCAGTGAAACTCGAAGAACAAGCCGCCAAGAGCGAAGTCATTAAAGTGCCTCGCGAAGGCCGGGAATGGTCGATCGGAATTATTGAAGTACCCGGGTTTTATCGGGACTACAGGGCCTTAACGAACGGTGATGACGATTACACCAGTGTCTCCAAAGATGTGGAGCGTTTGATTGGTGAACTTGAAGAACAGGGTATTGATGGGCTCGTCATTGATATGCGCGGCAATGGTGGTGGCCACCTGACTGAAGCTACGGCTCTGTCGGGTCTGTTTATCAAGAACGGCCCTATCGTGCAGCTTAGAAACTATGAGGACGTGAATCGCAATCCACCGCAGCGACTGGTTGACCCGGACCCGCGTTCGCGAGTTGCCTACAACGGCCCTCTCGCCGTGCTGGTCGACCGCTTCAGTGCATCTGCATCGGAAATCTTCGCTGGGGCAATTCAAGACTACAATCGCGGCGTCATTATTGGCCAGCAGACGTTTGGCAAAGGCACAGTGCAAAACCTCTACTCACTCGACCAGTACTTTCGCAGTGAAGACGAGAAAGGTTTTGGCCAGCTGACTCTGACTATCGGCAAGTACTATCGTGTCACGGGTGAAAGCACCCAGCATCGCGGTGTCTACCCGGACATCTCGCTGCCGTCGAATATCGACACCGAAATCGTCGGTGAGAGCGCCAGAGAGAATGCGCTCCCTTGGGACACCATCGATACAACGCGCTTTACGGCTCGGTCACCGATGAACACCAAGATTGAGTCGCTCACGGCCAATCACGTTGAGCGCTCGAAAGACGACCCGAATTTCCTTTACCAAATGGATCGAATTCAGGCGGGCAAGGAAATTCGCGAGCAGAAAACAGTCTCGCTGAATATTGACGAGCGCCGGAGCACGCGGGAAAAACAGCTGGCCGATGCTCTGCAACGGGAGAATGACCGACGCGTTGCGCTGCAACTTGAGCCTCTTGAAAGTTTAGACGACCTGGAAGATGAAGACCGTCCAGACGTACAGCTGGATCAGGCAGCCAAGATCGTGACTGACATGGCGACGATGCGTGAATTGGGTTTGACCCCGTCACAAACGGCGCAGGTAACGCCTTAGACAGGACGCCAGGGCCCGACTTGCATGACTAAATCGAGGTGTTATACTCGACTATAACACCCAAGGGAGGGGCATATGTTCGACCGGCGTATTTCGTCAGACACCAAGAACACCTTCGCTGCAGCCGCAGCGCTCCTGGTCGTGACTGGCGCTCTCGGTGCCCCCGCCCTTGCCGCTACATCAGACCCGCTGCCCTGCCGAGCGGCCACAGAAGCTACTCTGCATGTTCAGGTGGAAACATTAACGACCGAGGTGGTCAGCCATAATTTGCCGGCGACGACAATCGGCGAAAATTCCGCTCCTGCGGCATCCGCTCTTGAAGAAATGGAAGTCTCATCATCAAGCAGTCTGTTAGCGCCACGAGCAGTGGCAGCAATCAAAGATGCCTTTTCAGATGGTGAGGAGCGGACAATCAGCTCAGCCAGCGCCAAAACCCAGCCCGAACCCATCGTCGAAGACGACGAGCTACAAGAGTCTGAAATTGGTATGAAACCGAAGTTGCCGGGCGTATCCGACGACGACCTGTCGCGCCACAAAAAACAGATGTACCGCCGCGATATCTAGGTCTAGCGACTTAAGACTTTAGCAATCCCAAAATAGTTGTCGCCAATAAGATTGGCGTCCTTTTCTTTTACTACCCCGTTCGCATCAATCGCGTAAACCGTCGCCGCAGACCCAGGCGCAGGGACGACGTCCTCTTCGTTACGAAACATCGCGTGCTCTGCGATGAACTTGGCACGTTTCTGCAGCACGTCGGCATAGTCAGTAACGCTTTCCATTGAATCCCAGCGCTCCTCGATGCGCTGAATAATCTCGTCGCACTCATACTTAGTGCCGTAGTTGATCGCGCCTACGCTCTTCTCGCTGGCTTCCTTTGCCATCGCCGCCAGGTTGTCTTCCTCAAAGTGCAGGTAGAGTTGCTGGGCGAACGACAGGATCATGAAATTAACAGAGCGTTTGGTCGCCGTGTCCAGACCATCGTGATCAGGAGGGCTGGTATTGTTAATCGCTTCCAGAGACTGCAACATCTCTCGTTCCTCTTCCTGGCCAGCATCAATCCGTGCGACGATCTCATCGATCTCGGCTTCGTGGTTCTTGCCACGAAACATCTTCGACACACCGTTCATCGCCGTCAGTTTGTGGCGCTCTACCTGTAACTGATCCTCGAGTAACTGAGTTTGGAGTCGATGCTTGCCGATTGCGCTCTCGATATCGGCTATTCTCCCGCCCTGTTGTTGATTCCAGTCCTCATGGATTTTGTCTTGAACGCGTTGTTCACGTTGTTGCTTTAGTTGCTCGGCGAATCGAGCCAACTTGGCGTTACAGTGCGCCGCCATCCGTCGCAGCTGGTAGAAAGCGACCACGTTGTGAACCCACTCACGATCCAGCAGCAGGCTTTCGAGGTGATCCATTTTCTGCTGCACACGCGCAGTGGCTCCTTCGTGCGTTTTGACGCGATCCTGAAGCTGATACTTTTCGTTGCGAAGCGCCGCAAACTCCTTTTTCAGCTCGGCACGGTTGCGGAACAGGTCGACTAGCTTGTCATTGTCCTGTGCGTCTTCCGGCTCTGCTTTGAAAAGTCCTGTCAGGCTGCTCACATCGGTCTCGCTTAACATAATCAATGATCGTCGAACATAAGCTCGACATCGTCTGAGGCCAATAGTGACAATATATGATTAAGCGGACTCGAACTGAATCGACAGTTTTGCAATCTGCCTGATGCGGCCAATAGGATCGAACTTGGGGTCTCAGCGATCGAGAATCAGATGTCCCTGATCAGAGAGGTATTCCAGCCATTTGTTGAGCACGACGTTGAAGCGCCAGCGGCGGTCCAACTCTTCGCGGTGCTCAAAGACGAGGCGTCGCAACGCAGCGTGGCGCTGCTTCTCGCCGATATCAAGAACTTCGGCTTGCCTGCCATCCAGATACAGGCGCACCGTTATGTCTGGATCTGCCAGCACGCCCGACTCGGTAGACAGTCGGTAGGTCAGTGACAAAGTCACTGTATACCGCGATGTTTCGATAACCTCCACGTACAGGTCGCAGTCCCCCGCCACTCTGGAGACATAACAACCGTCCAAGCGATCTACTTCTGGGATCAATCGTAGCAAGCGAAGGTAGTTGCTTTCGTACAACGCCATCAAGCCGACAAAACTCTTCGGCTTAACGATCGTCTCTGGAACCAGTAGTGAATCGAGCAACATGGGTTCAATATAGCAGCAGCTGCGTGCGATTATCAGGGTCGAACTCGACGCTCAACACCTGTACTATCGAGGATTCTGCTCGAAATCTCTTCGATCGAAAACTCTGTCGTGTCCACGTTCGGAATTCCATAACGGCGAAATATTTTATCAGTCTCTCGCAGCTCGAATCGAACCTGTTGCGCCTGCGAATACTTACCCATCGGACGACGCTCCTTGCGAATCTGCGTCAATCTCTGTGGATCGATCGACAATCCGAACAGCTTTTCCTTTTGCTTCAAGAGAAAGTCGGGCAGCTTGCCGCTTTCAAACTCTTCATCGGTTAATGGGTAATTTGCCGCGTAAACGCCGTACTGCAGAGCGAGATACAAACAGGTGGGCGTCTTCCCTGACCGCGACACACCCACCAGGATCACGTCCGCAACATCATAATTGCGACTGATTCCGCCATCGTCATTCGCCAGCGCGAAGTTGGTTGCTTCGATTCGCTTCATATAGGCATCGATGTCACTCATGCCATGCGCCCGACCTGGCTCGAAGCTCGGCTCCTCGCCGAGCTCTGTTGAAAGTGGCTCCAGGAAAGCATCGAAGATATCGAGGTGCAAGCCGTCCGCTTCCTTCACAATCGCCCGGTATTCATCCTGAACGAGCGTCGAAAACACGATTGGTTTAGGCGCGCCGGGCCCAGTCGCGGCATTTATGGTTCGAACCGCATCCCTCGCCTTGTCTTCAGTATCTATAAATGGCAAAGTCATTTGCCTAAAATCCTGACCTGAAAACTGTGTAATCAGGCTATGTCCGAGTGTCTCTGCAGTGACACCGGTTTGGTCGGAGAGAAAAAATACAGCGCGTTCTACCATCTGTCTGATTGTCCATTTCCTGCCGCGAAAAACAAGGGAGCAAAACTTGGAGCCTTACGTTATCAAGCTTGAAGAGCTTGGAATGAACGATGTAGAAACTGTTGGCGGCAAGAACGCCTCTCTTGGGGAAATGATCAGCAATTTGAGCAATCTCGGCGTTACCGTGCCAGGCGGATTTGCGACGACGGCTGCGGCTTACCGAGAGTTCTTGAAGGCAGATGATCTCGACAAGCGCATTGATAGCGTTCTCGGTGATCTCAACGTAGATGATATCTCTGCGCTAACGGCGGCTGGCTCGCAGATTCGCGGCTGGATCCTTGAAGCACCATTGCCGGCGAAACTGACTGAAGACATCGACCGCGCATGGGCAGAAATGAGCGGCGGCCAGGACATCACAGTCGCTGTGCGCTCATCTGCCACCGCAGAAGACCTTCCAGAGGCGTCATTCGCCGGTCAGCAAGAGACGTTTCTGAATATCCGTGGCCTCGATAATGTGATCGAGGCAATGCACCAGGTTTTCGCGTCGCTGTTTAACGATCGCGCTATCGCATATCGCGTGCATCAAGGGTTCGACCACAGCCTTGTCGCGTTGTCAGCGGGTATTCAAACCATGGTGCGCAGCGATATTGGCTCCGCCGGCGTTATGTTTACTCTGGACACGGAATCCGGCTTTCGGGACGCCGTATTCGTAACGTCATCATACGGCCTCGGTGAAACTGTCGTTCAGGGTGCCGTAAATCCAGACGAATTTTATGTGTACAAGCCGGCTTTGGCCGCTGGTAATCGAGCGATTCTGCGCAAGAATCTGGGCAGCAAGGCCCTGAAGATGATCTACAGCGACAACTCTGAGCCCGGTAAGACTGTCGACACCGTCGATGTGGATGCAGCAGACAGCATGAGGTTCTCGCTAACGGACGAAGACGTTGTCGAGCTATCCAGAATGGCCATGACTATCGAGGGCCACTATCAGCGCCCCATGGACATTGAATGGGGCAAGGACGGCACTGATGGCAAACTCTATATTCTTCAGGCTCGGCCCGAGACTGTGCAGAGCCGCAGCGGCCGAACCATCCAACGGTACACGTTGAAATCACACTCCGACATCATCACTACCGGTCGCAGTATTGGCCAGAAGATTGGTGCCGGCACCGCCAAGGTCGTCAACAGCGTCACTGAGATGGATCGCGTACGCCCTGGCGACGTGTTGGTGTCAGATATGACGGACCCCGATTGGGAGCCAGTCATGAAACGCGCATCAGCGATCGTCACCAATCGCGGCGGCAGAACTTGTCACGCAGCGATTATCGCCAGAGAGCTCGGAATACCGGCGGTTGTTGGCTGTGGCGATGCTACTCAAAAAATTGCAGACGGCATTGATGTCACTGTCAGCTGCGCCGAAGGTGATGAGGGCTTCGTATACGAGGGCAATCTCGAGTTTGAGCAGACGCAGATCGAGCTCGACTCGCTGCCCGACATTCCTGTGAAAATCATGATGAACGTCGGCAACCCTGACCGGGCTTTCGATTTCGCCAACATCCCGAATCACGGCGTCGGGCTGGCGCGGCTTGAGTTCATTATTAATCGCATGATTGGCGTTCACCCGCAGGCACTGCTTGAGTACGAAAAACTCGACAACGACACGCGCGCTGCCGTTGACGAACAAATGGCTGGCTATGACGACCCGGTTGGATTCTTCGTGGATAAGTTGGCGGAAGGCGTCGCGACCATTGCAGCAGCATTCGCACCTGAGCCTGTGATAGTTCGCATGTCGGATTTCAAGTCAAACGAATATGCCAATCTCATTGGCGGACGCCTCTACGAACCCGAAGAAGAGAACCCAATGCTCGGCTTCCGCGGCGCATCACGATACGTAGCAGAGAGCTTCCGGCCGTGTTTTGATCTGGAGTGCGAAGCCTTAAAACGCGTTCGCAATGACATGGGGCTGGCGAACGTACAGATCATGATCCCGTTCGTCCGCACCGTTCAGCAAGCCAAAGACGTTATTGACGTGATGGCAACAAACGGTCTCGAACGCGGCAAAGACGATTTGAAAATCATCATGATGTCGGAGTTGCCGACGAATGCCCTGCTCGCTGATCAGTATCTCGAGCATTTTGATGGCATGTCTATTGGTTCAAATGACATGACACAACTGGCGCTAGGCCTGGACAGAGATTCGGCGCTAATCGCGGATACATTTGATGAAAGAGATGACGCCGTTAAGGCCCTACTCAGCATGACGATCAAAGCCTGCAAAGCCGAGAATAAATATGTCGGGATATGCGGTCAGGGTCCATCCGATCACCCCGACCTTGCTCGCTGGCTACTAGATCAGGGAATCGAAAGCATGTCGCTGAATCCAGATACAGTGGTTGAAACCTGGATGTTCCTAGCCGGCGAAAAAGTCTAACACCAACCGCCAACTCCAAAAGGTAACTGGTCCTTTTAGAAGCGGTCGTAGCCTGAGCGTCTTTGCCAGCGGATTCTTGGTAGCCAGATACCGAGGATGATTCCGATTAGCAGCACAAGTGCCCCGGCCATGAACCAGTAGCGAACTGTTTGGCCACTCAGTTGACGATTCTCTTGCTCCAGCGTATCCGCGCGAATCTCGGCTGAGGCCAGATCATCCATCAGCTTTTTGTTTTGCTCATTGATACCCAGTACGTTGGCAGCCGTTCTGCGAATCTCGGCTAACTCACTCTCGAGTTCCGACTTTTCCCGTTCCAAAGTCGTGATCTGACGGTTTGCCGAGTTGTACTCGTTCTTGACCGTGGCCAACTGCGAGTCCAGTGATTCACCACGCGTACTAGCGTTCGTCAGCTGGCCTGTCAGCGTCTCAAGTTGCTGCCGGGCGCTGGGCTCACTCATAAGGTAACGCGTCAACACCCATCCCTCAGTGCCGCCAGGCGTCCGAACTTGAGAGTAGCCTGAGTCAGCATCTCGCTCGAGCACCTCAAGCTGCATGCCGCTCTTTACCATCAGCTGAATAGCGTTACCGGTACTTGGACCCGAACGCAGAGTAATCTCGAATTCGTCGCTTACCCAGGCTGGCGCTGCGGTAGCAGCGCTCGCAGCCAGAAGCAGGAACATGAATAGCGTAGAAAGTGTTGTTTTCATCATGGGGCAACTATAAGACA
>Ga0209344_10005058_pt1 | contig 11634 bp, 8 predicted proteins | sample Cruoilmetagenom6_FD_187293 | JGI IMG/M metagenome (GOLD analysis project Ga0209344, IMG submission 187293) | Oil polluted marine microbial communities from Coal Oil Point, Santa Barbara, California, USA - Santa Barbara Oil Seep Sample 6 (SPAdes)... | ecosystem: Environmental > Aquatic > Marine >...
GGGGCCGAGGTGCTGGCGTGGCTGGTGAACTGGGCCGATCCGACACAGCGGCTCTTGCAGTTTCGCGGCAGCATTGGCGAGTTGCACCGCGCCGGCGGGAGCTTTCGCGCAGAGCTGCGGGGGCTTACCGAGCCGTTGAACCAGCCGATGGGACGGGTCTACCAAAAACCCTGTTCGGCGGTGTTGGGGGATGGAAACTGTAGGTTTGACCTAAGTGCGCCGGGCTATTCTGACACGCGGGTCGCCGAGGTTGTCGAGGATGCACAGACCTTTCGTTGGAGTGGCTTTAACGGCTTTGACGAAGGCTGGTTCACCCGCGGGCGGCTTGAAGTGCTCGACGGGCCAGCATCCGGGCTGTGGGCGATGGTAAAACAGGACCGTTTTAACGGGGACCGGCGGGTCATTGACCTTTGGGAGCCGATCCGGGGGGCGGTGACATCTGGCACGTCTGTTCGTCTCACGGCGGGCTGTGACAAGCGGATGGAAACCTGTCGGCTGAAATTTAATAACCTTTTGAACTTTCAGGGATTCCCTGATCTGCCGGGTGAAGATTGGATCATGGCTGTGCCGAGGTCCGACGGCGTGAACACTGGCGGGTCACGGCGATGACTGAGGCCGCTGACACGCTGATTATCGCCGCACGCGGCTGGATCGGAACGCCCTATGTGCATCAGGCCGCAACGCGGGGTGCTGGCTGCGATTGTCTCGGTCTGCTGCGGGGGCTTTGGCGAGAGGTATTGGGCGGCGAGCCTGAACCTGTGCCTGCATATTCTATGGATTGGTCGGAACCGCAGGGCGAAGAACGGCTTTGGGCAGCGGCGCGTCGACATCTGAAACCCAGCCCCCTTGAAACGGCAGCCCCCGGTGATGTGCTTCTGTTTCGGATGCGGCACGGGGCAGTTGCGAAACATCTGGGTTTACAGGCCTGCGTCGGGACTGGTCCGACATTCATCCATGCCTATTCGGGGCGTGGGGTGGTCGAAAGCCCGCTGAGTGCGCCTTGGCGGCGACGCATTGTGGCGCGGTTCAAATTTCCTGAGGAGGTCACCTGATGGCGACGATTGTTCTTTCAGCAGCGGGAGCGGCGGTGGGCGGCTCAATCGGGGGCACCTTGGCAGGGCTTTCATCGGTCGCGGTCGGCCGTGCTGTCGGTGCGACTTTAGGGCGGATGGTGGACCAACGGCTGCTTGGACAAGGCGGGCAGGCGGTCGAGACCGGACGCGTTGACCGCTTTCGTCTGACTGGCTCGGGCGAGGGCGCGGCAATCACCCAGCTTTATGGCCGAATGCGCCTCGGCGGGCATGTGATATGGGCCTCGCAGTTTGAAGAAGACGTTACGGTCAGCGGTGGTGGCAAGGGCGGTCCGCCAAAGCCGACAACGACCAGTTATAGCTATTCAGTAAGCCTTGCGGTGGCTCTTTGCGAAGGTGAGATCACCAGCGTGGGGCGCATCTGGGCAGATGGCGAGGAAGTCGCGCCGGATGACTTGAATATGCGCGTCTACACCGGCAGCCGTGATCAAGATCCGGATCCGACCATCGCCGCAATCGAAGGCGCAGATCAGGTGCCGGCCTATCGCGGCACGGCCTATGTCGTATTTGAAAACCTATCGCTGGCGCCTTTTGGCAACCGGGTGCCGCAATTCTCATTCGAAGTGATGCGCCCTGAGCAGCCCGACGCCCCCGGTTGGGCGCATGCGCCCGCCTTTGGCGTACAGGGGGTAGCTCTGATTCCGGGCACCGGTGAGTACAGTCTGGCAACAACGCCTGTACATTACAGCAACGGACCGGGGGCGAACTGGTCGGCCAACATTCACACGCCGGCGGGCAAGACAGATTTTTCGGTCGCACTCGAAAGCCTTACGGAAGAACTGCCCAGATTGGAGGCGGCCTCGCTTGTTGTATCTTGGTTCGGGAGCGACTTGCGCTGTGGAGAATGCCGGTTAAGGCCCAAGGTCGAAGACCCGGTGGTTGAGGGCGAGAACATGCCGTGGCGCGTGTCGGGGCTATCGCGGAGCGCGGCTGAGGTGATCGCCCAGCAAGATGGCCGTCCAATCTATGGTGGCACACCTGCCGATGCGGCGGTGATAGAGGCCATTCAAGCGCTGACCGCGGCGGGTAAGGCGGTGATGTTCTATCCCTTCATCTTGATGGATCAAACCGAAGGAAATGAGCTGCCTGACCCTTATAGCGATGCATCGTTCCAACCGCGGCTGCCTTGGCGGGGGCGTATCACCCTGTCAGAAGCGCCGGGGCGTCCGGGCAGCCCGGATGGGACTGCCACGGCAGATGCCGAAGTGGCGGCGTTTTTTGGCACAGTGACCGCAGCAGATTTCACGGTATCGGGCGAGAGCGTCAGTTACAGCGGGCCAGCGGAATGGAGCCTGTCGCGCTTTATCCTCCATTACGCCGCCCTTTGTGCGGCGGCGGGCGGGGTCGACGCATTTTGTATATCGTCAGAGATGCGCGGCTTGACGCAGATCAGGGGCGCGGGGGATAAATTTGTTGCCGTGATGGCATTGCGAAGCCTCGCAGCAGAAGTGCGAGCACTACTCGGGCCAGAGGTCAAGATCAGCTATGCGGCTGATTGGTCGGAGTATTTCGGCTATCAGCCTCAGGACGGGAGCGGAGACCTTTACTTTCACTTTGATCCACTCTGGGCCGATGACAATATCAATTTCATTGGCATCGACAACTACATGCCGCTGGCCGATTGGCGGGATGAGGAGGGTCATTTGGACGCTGCGCTTTGGCCCGCGATCCATAACGTCGATTATCTCAAATCTAACATCGAAGGCGGCGAGGGCTACGATTGGTACTACCATTCGCCCGAAGCCCGAGCGGCGCAGATCCGGACACCCATCACAGACGGTGCTTATGGGGAGCCTTGGGTCTACCGATACAAAGACCTGCGCAACTGGTGGGGCAATGCGCACCACAATCGGGTGAATGGCGTGCGCCTTGCCGCGCCGACAGACTGGGTGCCCATGTCCAAGCCGATTTGGTTCACCGAATACGGCTGTGCGGCGATAGACAAAGGGGCGAACCAGCCCAACAAATTCCTTGATCTAAAGAGTTCGGAAAGCGCCTTGCCACGACATTCGAACGGGGCGCGCGACGATCTGATGCAGATGCAATATCTGCGCGCGATGTCGGAATATTGGAGCGATCCGACGGTGAATCCTTTGTCGGAGGAATACGGCGGCAGGATGCTAGATATGTCGCGCGCCTTTGTTTGGGCTTGGGACATGCGGCCTTTTCCGTTCTTTCCCAACAACGTCGATCTTTGGAGCGACGGAGAGAACTACCCGCGCGGACATTGGCTGAATGGACGCGCGTCTGGGCGAACTCTAGCATCCGTTGTGGGCGAAATTTGCCGCGGCGCTGGCGTGGAATATTTCGATACGTCAGCGCTTTTTGGGCATGTCCGAGGCTACGCTGTCGAACAGGTTGGAGAAGGGCGCGCAGCCTTGCAACCTTTGATGCTGCGTTACGGGTTCGATGCGATTGAGAGAGAAGGCGTGCTGACTTTCCGTATGCGCGACGGAACAGATGCGGTGCAGCTTGAGCCCGAACGCTTGGCCGTGAGCGCCGATCTCGCGGGGATCACCGAGCAATTGCGCGAGGCCGAAGCCGAGATCTCAGGCCGCGTGCGGCTGCGTTTTGTGCAGGCGGACGGCGATTTTGCTACGGTGGCCGAAGAGGCGGTCTTGGCGGATGAAGCAACCCATGCAGTTAGCGGCTCGGAACTCAATTTAACGATGACGCGCGGTGAGGGGCGTCAATTGGCCGAACGCTGGCTGACTGAAGCGCGTGTGGCACGCGAAGCGTTGCGGCTGGCGTTGCCCCCATCGCGAATGGACCTCGGGGCTGGCGACGTGATCGAACTGCCGGGCGACGGGGGAGAAGGGCCGGGACGCTACCGGATCGACCGGGTCGAACAGGCAGGCGCGTCGCTGGTTGAGGCCGTGCGGATTGAGCCGGAAGTTTATGACACCGTTCCGTTTGACGAAGAACTGCCCGGCCTGCGCCCCTTCTTCCCTCCGGTCCCGGTGCTGCCGCATTTCTTGGACTTGCCCCTGATGAGCGGGGATGAGGTGCCTCATGCACCCCATCTGGCGGTCACGGCCGAACCTTGGCCCGGGTCTGTCGCAGTGTACCGCTCCGCTAGCGACAGTGACTATGCATTGAATGCGGTCCTGTCTGGGCGGTCTACGATTGGTGTCACCCGCTCTCCTTTGCGGGCCGCGCGGCCGGGTTTGCTGGATCATGGACCGATGTTAGAGGTGAAGCTGAGCAGCGGCACTTTGCAATCGATCAGCCGTGAGGCGTTGCTGAATGGGGCGAACCTTGCCGCCATTGGCGATGGCAGTGCAGACAATTGGGAGTTGTTTCAGTTTGAAGAAGCTGAACTGGTCGCGCCAAGAACATACTGGCTGCGCGGGCGGCTGAGGGGGCAGGCGGGGACAGACGCGCTGATGCCCGAGGTATGGCCCGCCGGATCGGTTTTTGTGCTAATGAATGGTCGGCCACAACAGCTTGAACTGAGCCGACACCTGCGCCGCGTCGCGCAGCATTACCGGATCGGCCCGGCACAGCGGCCTGTCGATGACCCCTCATATGGGTACGAGGTTCATGCCTTTGACGGCAATGGATTGCGTCCCTATAGCCCTTGCCATTTGCGAAGCGTGACGTCTCAAAACGGCGATATTGCGGTCAGTTGGATTCGACGGACTCGGCGCGACGGTGATCCTTGGGAGGGGCCAGAAGTGCCGCTGGCCGAGGAAAGCGAAAGCTATTTGCTGCGCGTGCTGGTAGGGGGCGAGGTAAGGCGCGAAGCGTTGCTGGCCAGCCCACACTGGACCTACAGCAGCGCAGAGCAAGCGGTGGACGCGATCACCGGGTCGTTTGAAGTGGAAGTTGCGCAGGTTTCGGCTGTTTATGGCGCAGGGTTGGCGACGCGGCTTGCGATAACACCCTGATTGCCCAATCACTTAACCGCCCCGCGCCATCACATTTTTGCGCGGGGCGGATTTACAATTGGTCCCGCGCTGTTGCATGAGCTAACTTGGTCTCAAAGCGAAGGACTTGTGACATGGCGCAGACACGCAGAAGTATCTCGAAAATGGACCCGGTTTGGGACCGCATTCAGCATGAGGCAGAAGCCGCCGTGCAGGATGAGCCGCTGATCGGCGGCTTTGTGCATGCCTGTATCCTGCACCACAAATCCATCGAAAATGCGCTGTCTTACCGCATCGCTGCCAAGCTGTCGTCGAACGAAATGTCGATGATGGTCGTGCGCGAAATGGTTGAGGAAGCCTATGCCGAGGACGCCGGGCTGGTTGCCGCTGCGCGTGCTGATCTTATGGCGATTTACGACCGTGACCCAGCATGCCACCGTTTGCTGCAGCCGATCCTTTACTTCAAAGGCTATCAAGCGGTGCAGGCCTACCGGGTCGGGCATTACCTTTATACGAAGGGCAAGCGCGATCTGGCCTATTTCATTCAGATGCGGGTGAGCGAAATTTTCGGTGTCGATATTCATCCCGCGGCGAAGATCGGCAAGGGCATCATGATCGACCACGCGCATTCTATCGTCATTGGTGAGACGGCGGTTGTGGGCGACAATGTTTCTATGCTGCATTCGGTGACGCTTGGCGGGACGGGCAAAGAAGAGGAAGACCGACATCCGAAGATCGGTGATGGTGTTCTGATCGGAGCTGGCGCGAAAGTGTTGGGCAACATTAAGGTTGGCCATTGCAGCCGGATCGCTGCAGGTTCGGTTGTTCTGGAAGAGGTGCCGCCCTGCAAGACCGTGGCCGGTATTCCTGCGCGGATAGTGGGCGAGGCGGGCTGCGATCAGCCTTCAATGTCGATGAACCATCTGTTCGGGCCGGATTACGAATAGACTTCGCGCGTATAGGGTAAAATGAAAAAGCCGGGGCAAGGCCCCGGCTTTTGTTTTATGTTTGCCTCCCTTCGGGCGGGATGAGGGTTTTCTGCCCTCAAAATCTCGAAAGTATTTTTTGCCAAAAAGAATGGGCTCTTAGGCTAGCATCACCATTGGATTTTCGAGGTTTTCGGCAATTGCATTGAGCAACTGAGCCCCAAGTGCGCCGTCAATCACCCTGTGATCGACCGAGAGGGTGACCGACATGACCGTGGCGGCGGTGATCTCGCCGTCTTTGCCAATGATGGGTTTTTTCACGCCAGCGCCGACCGCAAGGATCGCACCATGCGGCGGGTTGATGACCGCGTCAAAGTTGTCGATGCCGAACATGCCCAAGTTGGAGATCGCGAAGCTGCCGCCTTGGTATTCATGCGGCGCGAGTTTGCGGTCGCGGGCGCGGGCGGCGAGGTCTTTCATTTGGGCCGAGAGCGCCGATAGCGATTTGCTCTCGGCATCTTGCAGCACCGGGGTGAAGAGGCCGCCTTCGATCGCTACGGCAACTGCCACGTCAGATGGTTTGAGCTTGAGGATGCGGTCACCCGCCCAGACGGCGTTTGCGTCTGGCACGGCTTGGAGTGCAAGCGCGCAGGCTTTGATGATGAAATCGTTGACCGAAAGCTTAACGCCGCGCGCTTCGAGTTGCTTGTTCAGGTCGCTGCGGAAGGCCAGCAGTGCGTCGAGCTGGATGTCGCGGCGCAGGTAGAAATGCGGGATGCTCTGCTTGGCTTCGGTGAGACGTGCAGCGATAGTCTTTCGCATGCCGTTGAGCGTGACTTCTTCAAAGTCACGACCCTCGTACATCTTGATGACTGCATCTGCAGTGGGGCCAGCCGCGGGCGCCTTGGCAATCGGGGCAGCGTCTTGCGCAGGTGCTTTACTCTCGGCCTTCGCGGCTGTCGGTTTGGCACTCTCGACGTCTGCTTTCACGATCCGGCCACGTGGCCCGCTGCCGTCGATCTGCGACAGGTCCAAGCCTTTGTCGGCAGCGATGCGGCGGGCGAGGGGCGAGGCGAAAATGCGCTCGCCTTTGTCAGACTTTGGCGCGGCGGGGGTTGGCGTCGCTGCGGTTTCGCCACGGCCATACCCCTTTTCCGGGGTCTGTTCTTCGGCGGCCTTCGAGCTTTCCTCGGCGGCCGCTGTCTGCGGGGCCGGGACTTCGGCAGGTTTGGACGACGCCTTAATATCGTCCGCGCTTTCACCCTCTTCGAGCAGCACGGCGATAGGGGTGTTCACCTTCACGCCCTCGCTGCCTTCGTCGATCAGGATTTTGCCGATGGTGCCTTCGTCTACGGCTTCGAACTCCATCGTCGCCTTATCGGTCTCGATCTCGGCCAAGATGTCGCCGGAGGAGACTTCGTCGCCCTCCTTGACCAGCCATTTCGCCAGCGTGCCTTCTTCCATCGTGGGGCTGAGGGCGGGCATGAGAATTTCTGTGGGCATGATCCGCTCCTTACCGGTAGGTGACTTGTTTCACGGCCTTGACCACCTCGTCGGTGGTGACCAGCGCGTGTTTTTCGAGGTTGGCGGCATAGGGCATCGGCACGTCCTTGCCGGTGCAGGTGATGACCGGCGCATCGAGGTAGTCAAAGGCCTCTTGCATGATCACGCCGCTGATGTAGCCGCCGACGGAGCCCTGCGGCCAGCCTTCTTCGACGGTGACGCAGCGGTTGGTTTTCATCACCGATTTCAGCACCGTGTCGGTGTCCATCGGGCGCAGAGTGCGTAGGTCGATGACCTCGGCCTCGATGCCCTCTTCGGCCAGCTTCTCTGCCGCCTCAAGTGCATAGGTCATGCCGATGCCGAAGCTGACGATGGTGACGTCGCTGCCTTCGAGCCAGATGCGGGCCTTGCCGAAGGGCACGGTGTAATCCTCGACATCCGGCACGTCAAAGCTGCGGCCATAAAGGATTTCATTCTCAAGGAAGATCACCGGGTTCGGGTCGCGGATTGCGGACTTCATCAAACCTTTGTAATCGCTCGCCGAATAGGGCATCGCGACCTTGAGGCCGGGGATCTGCATGAACCAAGCGGCATAGTCTTGGGAGTGCTGAGCACCCACACGCGCAGCAGCGCCGTTGGGGCCGCGGAAGACCATCGGCGCGCCCATCTGGCCGCCGGACATATAGAGGGTTTTTGCCGCCGAGTTGATGATCTGGTCCATCGCCTGCATGGCGAAGTTGAAGGTCATGAACTCGACAATGGGGCGCAAGCCACCAAAGGCCGCGCCGACGCCGATGCCGGCAAAACCGTGTTCGGTGATCGGGGTGTCGATCACCCGCTTGGCGCCGAACTCGTCCAGCAGACCTTGGGAGATTTTATAGGCGCCTTGGTATTCGGCCACTTCTTCGCCCATGAGAAAGACATCGCCATCGCGGCGCATTTCTTCGGCCATGGCATCGCGCAGCGCTTCGCGGACGGTTTGCTGCTTCATCGGTGTGCCATCGGGCCAGTCGGGGCTGGTGTCGGGCTGGGGCTGTTTCTTGCCCTCGGCGGGGGTGGCGCGGTCGCTGTCGTCCGAAGACTTCGCGTCACTGTCATCGCTCTTGGCCTGCGCCGGGGCGGACTTCGCGCTGTCGATGTCGTCCGCGCTTTCGCCTTCTTCCAGCAGCACGGCGATGGCGGTGTTCACTTTCACCCCTTCGGTGCCCTCCTCGATCAGGATCTTGCCGATGGTGCCTTCGTCCACGGCTTCAAATTCCATCGTGGCTTTGTCGGTCTCGATCTCGGCCAGAATGTCACCGGAGGAGACTTCGTCGCCCTCCTTGACCAGCCATTTCGCGAGCGTGCCTTCTTCCATAGTGGGGCTGAGGGCGGGCATGAGAATTTCGGTTGCCATTGCTTCAGGCCTCCTGCGGAACTTCGGTTGCGTAGATGTCGGTCCAGAGCTCGTCGAGATGCGGCTCCGGGCTTTCCTTGGCGAAATCGGCGCTTTCGTTCACGACCTTCTTGATCTCCTTGTCGATGGCCTTGAGATCGTCCTCGCTCGCGTGGTTGCCCTCCAGCAGCAGGATGCGCACGGCTTCGATCGGGTCACGCTCGTCGCGCATTTTCTGGACCTCCTCGCGGGTGCGGTATTTGGCCGGGTCGGACATCGAGTGGCCGCGGTAGCGGTAGGTTTTGATCTCGAGAATATAGGGCCCGTCCTTGCGGGCGTGGGCCACGGCCTTTTGACCGGCTTCCTTAACCGCCAGCACGTCCATACCATCGACCGCTTCGCCGGGGATGCCAAAGGCTTTACCGCGCTCCCAAATCTCCGCCGAGGAGGTCGAGCGCTGTTGCGAGGTGCCCATGGCGTATTGGTTATTTTCAATCACAAAGATCACCGGCAGCTTCCACAGCGCCGCCATGTTGAAGGTCTCATAGACCTGACCTTGGTTCGCCGCCCCATCGCCGAAATAGGTGAAGGTGACGCGGCCGTTGTCCTTGTACTGATCCGCAAAGGCGAGGCCCGCACCGAGCGGCACCTGTGCCGCGACAATGCCGTGGCCGCCGTAAAAATGCTTCTCTTTCGAGAACATATGCATCGAGCCGCCTTTGCCCTTGGAATAGCCGCCTTCACGGCCCGTAAGCTCAGCCATGACGCCATTGGGGTCCATGCCGCAGGCCAGCATATGGCCGTGGTCGCGGTAGGAGGTGACGCGTTTGTCGCCTTCTTCGGCGGCGGCTTCGAGCCCCACAACAACAGCTTCCTGACCGATATAAAGGTGGCAGAAGCCCCCGATCAGACCCATGCCGTAAAGCTGCCCGGCTTTCTCTTCAAAGCGTCGGATCAACAGCATGTCGCGGTAATAGCTGGTCAGCTCCTCCGCCGAGACATTGGGTTTCTTGCTCGATTTCTTCGCGGCCATGGACGTCTCCTCCGTCGGCTCTGGTCAGGTGCTAAAAGTAGTTTAGCGTTAAACTATTCCCTAGCGCATTCCGCAGCGGATTGCGAGAGGCTTTATCAACTGGCGCGGGCACCTGTTCTGGCAAGCCAAAGTGGGCCAGAAGCGCGGGAGAATTGCAACCCCGGAGACGGGGCAGGGGGAGGTTTAGCGAATGACGATCTCGTCGGTGCGGACCATGCCCAGCACCTTGCGGGCGCGCTCATCAAGCAGGTCAAGGTCGAGGTAGTCGTCAGACAGACGCTTGGTGAGGTTTTCCATCCGGGCGACCTCGGCGCGGACTTCTTCAAGGCGCGCGCTCAGCTTTTGGTTCTCGGCCACGATCTCGGTCCGGCGGAACAGGCCGAAATCCCCTTGCACGGCGGCAAAGATGAAATACAGGCTCAGCGCGAAGGCAATCGCGAAGAACAGTAAAGTACCAAATGCGGGGCGGGTGGTGCGCGTCATGTCTCTGCCTCTGTCGCCTCTTACCGGGCGTGCAATCTTTATGGCACAGGCGATTCGTTCAGGGGAACCCCTCCCACGCCTATGCCATAGGATATTAACCAGATTTTTGGCAGGCGTGACTTATCCGCCAAGGGCCGCGACGCCGGGAAGAGTTTTGCCCTCCATCCACTCCAGAAAGGCGCCCCCGGCGGTGGAGATATAGGTGAAGTCCTCGGCCACGCCCGCTTGGTTAAGTGCTGCGACGGTGTCCCCACCGCCCGCGACCGAGGTCAGCGTGCCATCGCGGGTCTGTTTGGCCGCCGCACGGGCAGCGGCGACGGTGGCGGTATCGAAGGGCGGTATTTCAAAGGCGCCCATCGGGCCGTTCCAAATGAGGGTGCGCAGTCCGGCAAAGGCTGCCTCGACCAAAGCGACCGTTTCGGGGCCCGCGTCCAGCACCATTTGATCCTCGGCCAGTTTGGCGTCAGGGCCAAGCTGGGCCACCTCATGCGCCGCGCCTTTGGCAAAATCGCGCGCGACCAGACCATCGACCGGCAGGATCACCCGGCAGCCTGCCTTCTCGGCCTGTGCCATGATGTCTTTTGCGGTGTCGTAATAGTCCGGCTCTTGCAGGGATTTGCCCAGATCCGCGCCGAGCGCGGCGAGGAATGTATTTGCCATGCCGCCACCGATGACCAACACGTCGAGCTTGTTCAGGAGGTTTTCCAGCAGTGCGATCTTAGTCGAGACCTTGGCCCCGCCGACCACGGCCCCAACCGGGCGTTCCGGCTTGGCCAATGCGGCTTCCAGCGCCGAGAGTTCCGCCTGCATCAAACGGCCCGCGCAGGCGGGCAGCAGGCGCGCCAGCGCTTCGGTCGAGGCATGGGCGCGGTGGGCGGCAGAGAAGGCGTCGTTGCAATAGATGTCGCCGAGGGCGGCCAATTGGCGAGCGAAGCCTTCGTCATTGGCCTCTTCGCCGGGGTAGAAGCGGATGTTATCCATCAGTTGCAGATCGCCCTGCGCCTCTGCCGCTGCATCGAGCGAGGGAACAAAAGTCACATCACGGCCTAAGGCTTTCTCCAACGCGGGCAGCACCTGCTTGAGGCTCATGTCCTCCACAACCTTGCCCTTGGGCCGACCGAAATGCGCCAGCAGCGTGACCTTGCCGCCATGGGCAAGAATGTCGGTCACTGTGGGCACGATCCGCTCGATCCGGGTGGCGTCCGTCACGCGACCCTCCTCAACCGGCACATTAATGTCCACGCGCAGCAGCACGCGTTTGCCGTTCAGGTCCATGTCGTCCAGCGTTTTCCAGCCCATCGCTTCTCTCCCATTCAATCTCTTGCGCTGTGTTTTGCTGTTATCGCGCCCCACG
>Ga0209344_10005059_pt1 | contig 11632 bp, 7 predicted proteins | sample Cruoilmetagenom6_FD_187293 | JGI IMG/M metagenome (GOLD analysis project Ga0209344, IMG submission 187293) | Oil polluted marine microbial communities from Coal Oil Point, Santa Barbara, California, USA - Santa Barbara Oil Seep Sample 6 (SPAdes)... | ecosystem: Environmental > Aquatic > Marine >...
GTATAATGGAAACTCCAGCATCCAAAATAAAAATACGAAGTGCTTATAATCTGGCTGCTATGAGCTTCAATCCTGAAGAAATCACCGCCAGCATCAAAAAACATCTTCCAGAATTTGAGATTAGTTATGAACCTGATTTTAGACAGGACATTGCCGACTCTTGGCCTCAAACCATAGATGATACTGAGGCACGAGAAGATTGGGGATGGAATCATTCTTTCAATTTAGATCAAATGACACAGGAAATGCTTGATAATTTAAAGGCTGAGTATTCTTAATTTTTAAAATGTTTACATTATAAAAAAAGGCTGGTTACAAGTAGTAACCAGCCTTTTACAATTAAACTCAAACAACTGAACAAACAATTCTTTATTGCGGCAATAATACTTTATCGATTGCATGTACAACTCCATTACTCGCCTGAACATCAGTAACAATGATGTTACTTACTCGTCCGTTTTGGTCGGTAATTGTAGCGCTAGTAGCATCAATGATAATGTCATCTCCTAAGGTCGAAACGGTTCCTGATACGAGATCTTCTGCTCTTACATTAGCCTCAGGAATCACGTGCGTATTTAAAGTGGCTGTCAATGTTGCGCCTGGAATATCATCCAGCGAAGACACTCCTAATTCTACTAATAGGTTGGCAAAAGCATCATTGGTTGGTGCAAACACGGTAAAAGGTGCCGGACTTGTTCCCTGTACTGTTGTTAAAACAGAAACATAATCAGGTTGATCCTCTCTTGTTAAAGCACTTACTAAGTTAGAGAATGTAGGGTCTGCTGTAGCAAAAGTCACAACTGTTGGTAAAGCGATCACGGCATCTACAATATGTACAACACCGTTTGCCGCTTCAACATCTGCTGCGTCAACATTTGAAATACCATTCAATGTCACGCCACTATCGGTGTTGATGTATAGGCTCAAATTACGAGTGGTTTCAGCATAAGTCGCCAAGGTTGTAGTATAGGAAGTTTCAAGACCACTAGACATAAATACTCCTGAAAGCACGTGGTTCAACAGTACCTGTGTCAAGACAGTAACCGGCACATCATTTACCGATCCGAAACCAGTACCACTTAAAAAGGTGTCAAATGCCGTGTTATCTGGGGCAAAAACTGTGAATGCGCCCGTACGATCATCTAATACAATATCCAAACCTGTAATGGTCAAAGCTTCTGCAAGGGTTGAAAGACTTGGTGTCATCATGGCCAAGTTCGCAATAGTAGGATTTACAATATCGATGCCCTCTTGTGGCAATAATACTTTGTCAATAGCATGTACAACACCGTTACTAGTTTGCACGTTGGTCACTACAATATTTGAAGGCATCCCTGTAGCATCGATGATCTGTGCGCCATTGGCCAAACTAATAGTAATGTCCTCACCTTGAAAAGTAGTTGCTGTAAGCCCCTCAGCTAAGTTTTCTTCTCTAACATTGGCTTCTGCGATTACGTGATAATTCAAAATAATTTGCAGTAATGGCGTAGGCACATCAGCTAATGAATTTAAATTAAGTGATGCCAATAAATTTGTAAATGCTTCATTGGTTGGTGCAAATACCGTAAAAGGTGCACTTGAAGAACCTGATAATAAGGCTACATAATCTATTGCGTTATCACTCGCTGCTACCAAGGCATCCACCAATATTGAAAATTCTGGATTCGCCGTTGCTTGTGTTACGATAGTAGGTATACCAATTACGGTATCTACTGCATGAATGATTCCATTTGAAGCAGGAATATCTGCCGCAGTAACCGTTGAAATTCCGTTAATCTTCACACCCGAAGTTGTATCAATAAACAAACTTAGGTTCGCATCAGTATCACCAAAAATTGCATTAGAATTTACATAACTCGTTGTAAGAGATGTAGATGCATTTACACCATTTACCACATGATTCAGTAATACATTGGTTAGCACATCAACCGGAACTTCATCTAGGCTCGCAAAGCCGTTTGCTTCCAAAAAAGCACCAAAAGCAGCATTATTTGGTGCGAATACGGTAAAATTTGTAGACCCATTTAAGGTTGCTGTTAGTCCGGCGACTTCCAGTGCAGCACCTAATGATGCATAATCTGGATTGTTAGCGACAAATTCAGCAATGGTTACATCGCCTTGCGGCTCACCACTATCATCGTCATTGTTGCAGGATACCATAAAGATCATGGCACATAGTAAAAAGGTTGTTTTAATAAAATTTTTCATAGCACAGTTTATTTGTTAGACGTATTGTTTGCCTATAAAACAATCGCATTTCTAAATGTCCTACGTCCATTTTTGCATTTAGCTTTTTTTTAACTTTTGAAAGGAAATCTTTTCTTCGGAAGGAAAAACAAAAAAGCCCCTCATGCGAGATGAGAGGCTTATTTATTTCCGCAAATTAGACGCTATGGGCACAGCGCTTCATTAGCTTCAATAAAGTTTTTAAGCATTTTGTTACTCGAAATAGTGATTATATTCTCTTCCGAAGTGATCATTTGAACAGGAAAATGGATCGAAGCCAGTGCGTCTGATGCAAATTCAGTAAGTGTAAGAAAGGTATCCTTATCATGATCAAAAGAAATGGTTTCAAAATCACTTGAACCAAGATCAAAGACCGCCACATACACAGGATAGACAAAATCAACACATGTAATACGATCATTGTATAATATTCCTTGTAAACAACGATCAATTAAAATTTGAAGGTTTTCTTCGGAAGAAACCGTTGTTCCCACATAATTTGCAAAAGTGATGTTTATGGGGAAAACTGGTGAAACTGTATCACTCGGATCAATAATAAGTAGATCATTAATAGCATTAATTTCATGCGATGCTCCATTCAGCAAAATACGGTATGGAAAATCAATGCTAAAACAATCGGCTTTATCTACTGCATTGTCAAAACGACCGTCATGAGATGCCACAGACTGCATTAATGTGACCAACTGAGCATCCTTTAAAAAGGAGGTTTCTTCTGGCGTTTCCTTAACGGTCAAAGATTCTTTTTGACATGCGCAGAGAATAAATACCAATAAAATTAAAGTGATCGCTTTCTTCATTTTCTAGTTATATAGTATAGAACAACTTACTGGCTAAAAATCCTACCTCCACAAATATATTTATATTTACATAAAAAAAATGCCAACCCCTTTGATAGACAATGTTTGTGGAGAACATATCTTTTCTAAAATATATCAGCGTCTTTCAAAAGATCTACACGATTTTATCTACTACAAATTCGGACCCAATTTTCATCCAGAAGACAAAGTGCAAGAAGCTTTTGTAACACTGTGGAAAAAATGTCACGAAGTTCCCCCAGAAAAGGCTAAAAGCTTTCTATTTACTATCATCAATAACCTATCGCTTAACGATGCTAAGCATCAAAAGGTGGTTTTAAAATATCAAAAAACACCTGTAAAAAGCGAAACCCATATCACCCCAGAATTCATTATTGAGGAAAAACAATACTTGGAGCAATATAAAATAGCCTTAGAAAAACTACCCGAGGGACAACGCGTTGCATTTCTACTCAACAGAGCGGAAGGCAAAAAACACAAAGAAATTGCAGCCATGTTGGGGATCTCTAAAAAGGCCGTGGAAAAGCGCATTTATACCGCACTCAAAACGTTAAAAAAAGAATTGAGTGATTTTAACATATAAAAGGTAGGAGTTTTTAAGATATGATTGTTCTATATATGAAATTGCTATGAAAGAGGAGAATTTAATTTCCAAATGGTTAGATCACGATCTAACCGCAGAAAAACTAGAGGCGTTTAAGAAATTAGACGCCTTTAGGACTTTGAACCAACTTTCGGAAACGGCAAAACAATTTAAAGCTCCAGCGTTTAATACTACAAACAATTACGCAAGACTTAAGGGCAAGCTTGCCTCGGAAAAGAAAGCAAAATCTGTATCTCTTTGGAAACCTCTCTTAGCCGTAGCGGCAGTGATAGCGGTATGTTTAAGTTTATATTTTACCCTTTTCTATACTTCCGAAGAACTTTTTATCGCTCAAAATGGGGAGCAGATCCAGCTTGTACTTCCAGATGCCTCGACGGTTGAATTGAACGCAGGTTCAAGAATTTCTTATTCTGAAAGGGATTGGCAAGAAAATAGAGCACTTCGCTTAGAAGGAGAAGCTTTTTTTAAGGTTGAAAAAGGGCAAAAATTTACCGTCAAAACAGCGCAAGGTTTGGTTGCTGTATTAGGAACACAGTTTCACGTAAAACAACGCGCAGATTATTTTGAAGTCGCTTGCTATGAAGGTTTAGTTGCAGTAACTTACCAAGGGAAAACACAATCGCTTCCTGCAGGAGGTCTTTTTCGTGTGATCAATGGTGTGTTCGAAATGAATATTGTTAGTGTCGAAGAACCCTTGTGGCTTCATGGAAGTACACGTTTTGAAAGTGTTCCTGTTATAGAGGCATTGGCAGAAATTGAGCGGCAATTTGATATAAAAATTACCACAGAAGGATTTGATACCACAGCCGTTTACACTGGAACGATCTCGCATAAAGATCTTTCGGAAGCTATAGATGCCATTGCAATTCCGTTGGGGCTTGAAGTCTTTATTTCAGAAAAGAGTGTGACGCTAAAAAAATAATTCTGTGAGTATCATAAGAAAGCAATTTGTACTTCTAATCGCTTTGTTTTGTGTCATAACAACCGCTGCGCAATCAACCAGCAATAGTGTGCCGCTTCGTACCGTATTTCACAATTTTGAATCCCAATTCGGTCATGCCTTTTCGTATGAAGATGCCGCAATAAGCAATCATATGGTTGAAGGTATTCTTCCAACCGACTATATTAAGGCACTCGAATTTCTTCGGAAAAAGACCCTATTTGAATATCGGGTACTGAATTCAAAAACCATTGCTGTTCGACTTAGAGAATCTGTGATTCCGCTATGCGTTGTAGTTTCCGAAGAAAGTACAGAAAATAGGGTAGAAAACGCGATCATTAAAACCAGTTTTCAAGAAGTAAAAACCGATGAGAATGGTCAGGCCACACTTCTTTCCGAGGAAAGATCTATGGCTATTACGATAAAAGCAACAGCTGTTGCGCAAGAAATCTATGCTATAGCGATACAGGATAAACCAAACTGTACCGCTATACGTTTACTTCCAGAAACCGAAATGTTGGAACCTATTTTACTTTCTAATTACCTAACCAAAGGGATTGAAAAATCATGGAATGGTGATGTCATCATTAATTATAAACGGTTTGATATTTTGCCCGGACTCATAGAACCCGATGTTTTGCTCACTTTACAAGCCTTGCCGGGCGTGTCTAGCATCAATGAAACGGTTTCTTTTCTGAACATTCGTGGTGGAACCAACGATCAAAATTTAATTCTTTGGGATGGCATTAAAATGTATAAAAGTGGCCATTTCTTTGGGCAAATCTCTGCTTTTAACTCGTTTCTTACACAAAAAGTAACCCTCATTAAAAACGGTTCAAGTGCTCGTTATGGAGACGGTGTTTCGGGAATTATTGCCATGGAAAGTAATCCAACTAGAAACGAAACATTATATGGCGGACTCGGATTTAACTTGTTGAGTGCCGATGCATTTGCCGACACTCCACTAGGGAAAAAGGCATCTGTTGAAGTTGCTGCGCGAAAATCAATTAACAATCTGGTTAAAACACCAACCTACAATCAGTATTTCGAAAAGGTTTTTCAGAATACCGAAGTGCTTTCAACCAGCGAATCTGAATCGAATTCGCATGATGATTTTACCTTTTTTGATACTAGTATCAGGCTTATTTACGAACCAACTTCCGAAGATTACGTTCGTGCAAATCTCATGTTTATTGGTAACCGTTTAGACTTTTTGGAAAATGCTGAAATTGACAACACCCTATTTTCTAGGCAAAGTGAATTAGACCAAAGTAATGTGTCTGCCGGACTATTTTACAAACGAACTTGGAGTCAAAACACAACTACAGAAGTGCAACTTTACGGTTCTAACTATTCATTGGGTGCGGTCAACTTTGACATTCTCAACAATCAACGCTTGTTACAAACCAACACGGTATTGGAAACGGGCGCTTCAGCGCTCACCACATTCAGTTTAACCAAGAATATCGCTCTCACCGGTGGCTATCAGTTTAATGAAACAGGAATTACCAATTTTGAACAGCTCAACAATCCGCTGTTTGAAGTTCGTGAGAAGCAGGTATTGCGCACCCATAGTCTGTTTTCGGAAATTGGCTATAACGCAAAGAATACTTCGGTTAAAGCCGGACTACGGGTCAATCATTTTTCAAAGTTTAACAACGTGACCATAGAACCTCGATTGAGTTTTAATCAGCGCTTTTTGAAATACTTTTCTTTTGAGATATTGGGAGAATTGAAGAGTCAGACGACCTCCCAAATTATCGACTTTCAAAATGATTTTTTAGGTGTTGAAAACCGAAAGTGGGTACTATCAAACCCCAACGAGATCCCAATTTTAAAAGGACAGCAAATCTCTACGGGTGTTTCGTTCAACCGAAAAAATCTATTGATCACAATAGAACCGTATCTCAAACATGTGGATGGTATTACATCACAGAGCCAAGGGTTTCAGAATCAATTTCAAGAAGCAAAAACAACGGGTAGCTATACGGTGAAGGGAATCGATTTTTTGGTAAGTAAGCAATTCAGAAAAATAAATACATGGCTTAGTTATTCTTGGGCCGACAATAAATATACCTTCGAGGATCTTTCGCCTGAGACATTTCATAACAATTTAGATGTACGGCATACCCTTACCTACGGAATTAATTATAGCTGGAAGACTTTTAAATTATCTGGGGGCTTAAATTGGCATAGCGGAAAACCTACAACGACGTTGGTCGCAGAAAACGAAATTGTAGCTGGCGATCTAAACTTTAACTCGCCAAATCAAGAAAACATAAAGGATTATTTACGTGTAGACATCTCGCTGCTCTATGATTTTAAAGTATTGTCTAGATATAAAGCACGTTTCGGACTCTCCGTCTGGAACCTTCTAGACACGCAAAATACCATCAACCATTTTTACCGTCTCAATCACTCAGAAAATTTAGAAGAGCTTGATGAAAGTGCGCTTCGGTTTACACCAAATGCAACCTTGCGGGTGTGGTTTTAATGAAATTGACTTTTATTAAAAGTAACGTTGTACGTGTTTTTGTCGCTTTCATTTCTATTACTTTCTTTCTTTATAATACATTTATTCATCTAGTGACAAACGCTCGAAGAAGACTATTTCCAAGAGAGCTCATCGTATTGCCTTCATTTTAAAAATTAGAGTTGATTGAGAAAAGATGCTATGTTTTGCCCTTTTTCGAGTGTTAATTTCTTTCTTAATCTCGTTCTTGCCACCACAATACTATGGGGCGTTTTTTGAGTTATGGCTGCAATCTCTTTTGAAGATAAATTGAGCTTTAACAAGGCACATAATCGTATTTCGTTTTTTGTTAGACCAGGAAATTGATTGAGAAGTTCCTTATAAAAAGTTTTATCCGTTTCCATAAAAGTCTTTTCAAACTCTATTTTATTGAACGCTTTTGTACCGTTTTTAAGATCATTTATAATTGATGTAAGTTTGTTTGTGACAGATTTACTAGCTATTGGCTTAAGCTCCTTTAAAGCTGCTTCCGTAAGTTTTAAAACCTCCTTACTTTGAAGCATTTGTATGGTATTGTTTGTGATTGTTTTTTTGTCCTCTACAATTTCCTTCTCAAGTAATTCACTCTCAATTTTGCGTTTCTGAGCTTTACTTTTTTGAAGCTTAAACATTAATAAAACACTTATAGAGAATAAGAAAAGAGATGTTATAATAAACAATAAAATGTTTTTTTGCTTTTTATGACTTAAAAGCAATTCATGTTGTTCCATTTTTTGATTAAACTCAAACTCTAAAAGTGTTATTTTTTTCGTGTTTGCCTCTTCAATTGATCTTTCAGATAGAGATTTTGCTGTATGTAGATATTTTAATGCATTTTCCTTATCATTCTCCTTTTCATAAAATGTAACTAACCTTTCAGAAGCGGCTAATTCAAGGTCTAAAAAATTATTTTCTTTACTTATTAGAAATGATTTATTTAAATAATAGATGCAAGAATCTTTTTTCTTATTGTTATCTAAATAAAAGTTACCTAACTCATTGTATAAGCTCGCTAAATCGTATTCTGAATTTATAAGATTGGCTAATTTCAAACCTGCGTATAAATTATCTGTTACTTCTTGAGTTTGACCCAATTTTAAATAAACACTGGCCAAGTTTTCGTGAGCCATTATTATATTCAAAGTATCTCGCAGTTTAAGGTTTTGCTTTTTGAATCGTTTTAGCATTTCTAAAGACCTCAATAGGTTTCCTTCGTTCATTTCTAAAACCGCAAGATTATTATGCACTAGCGTAAGATTAATATCTTCAAAATCGTCTGGGTTTTTATTCTGATAAGCCTCATAGCCTTCAAGTGCTCTTTCCCATAAAATTCTCGCCTTTTCTCTATTCCCTAAATTATAATAAGCGCCTCCAATGTTACTTTCTATAAAAAACGTTTTATCAGAATTAATACGTGTTTGCACTTCTAGGGCTTTATAGAAATATGTAAGACTTATATAATTTGATTGTAACCGTGTATATTTATTTCCTAGAGCATTATAAAGTTTTAAGAGCGTTTCGTCTACCAATTGGTCCTCATAACGTAATGCCTCTTTCAAATTAATTAAAATAATAGTGTCCGATACCTGCTCTTTTTCTGCTAATTCAATAATTCCTAATACATATTCGTCTGGACTATCAATTAAATCATCCTGACCAAAGGAGTTGAAAAAAAAACCAACTATAAAACAAAAAACTAGTACTATTCTAAAACGCATTTTAAGGGGAAGCTAACAAAAACTAGCAGTATAACTATAATCGTGAAAATAATATATCTAATTGATAATAAACAAAATAAATTTAATTGTATTGAAAATGTGACCTCTTAAAAACAACTGTATTTATTTTGTGATTTTGGATGCTCTGTTAATAGACGTTAAAAATATTACTATTACAACGTATTAACAATAAAATTAAATAATTATGATTAAGAATGTATGCATTGCTATATTACTTTTTGCTTGTATAGGCACTAGTGTGTCGCAACAAATAACATTAGACACATCCCTAGTATATAGTGAAGAAGGAGTTATCGAAGAGTTTTGGTATTGGTCTGGTGGTTTTCCGGTAATAGGGCAAGGTTTTCCAGCAAATACTGAAATTAATGTTGTTGCTACTGATCCTGAAGGAATTCCCTGGCGGAGTTTTGAAGGTTTTACAGACGCTTCTGGTAATTTTTCTATTCAGATAAGCGCAAAAAAGATTAATTCTATTCTAGGCGAACACACTGTTGTTGCGGAAGACAATAATGGAAGCACCGCCAGCGCTACCTTAACAGTTATAGCCAATGAAAATGATGTTTTTGACGTGTCCGTTGATAGTAATTTAATTACCATGTCAGATTTTGAAACTTCTGGTATAACTGTTTCTGCATCAGGATTAGATCCCAATGAGGAACTATATATAAGCTTCTTTCTTCCAGATGAAAGAGGAGCTACTATAGATCACCTCACCCAAAAATTTGCAGATGCAAATGGAAATTTTGAATATTTTATTTCGCGATTTTCTCCCTCGTTTCCATTTGGAAGTGAGCTACCGTCTGTAACGGGAGTTTGCAGAGTTACTATTAGTTCATCTGTAAATAACAATTTTGGTTCTACCAATTTCAGGGTATTACCAAACAATCCAGATCCTTCAAATTATTGCGAAATTGAAACAACAGCCGCTTCCGTTTATCCAATCACATCATTTATATTTGGAAATATCAATAATAACTCAGACCCTAATTCAAGCACGTACTATGAAGATTTTACAAATCTTACCGTCGAAGCAACTGCTGGAGAAACATATTCAATATCGCTACAAGGAGTCAATATTGTAAGTTTTCAAGGAGATACCTATACGTTATTCATTGACTGGAATCAGAATGGAATTTTAGATGAAGAAGGAGAGATTTATAGTGAAGGCTATATTTTTGATTCCAATGGAGTGGATGGCATTACTACCAACTTTGACCTAACTGTACCCGAAAATGCGCTCCCTGGCATTACACGTTTACGTATTCTTAAGGTAAAATCTGCCAACCTCTATTCATTGTTTTGGCCATCTGGTGCATGTGGCGCTTATAGTGGAGGTCAAGTAGAAGATTATTCAATACTTGTTGAAAATAATAACTTTCCAAATTGTGAGATTACCTGTATTGAGGATATTACAACGAGCACGGAACCTGGAGCCACTACTGCGGTAGTAGACTATGACTTATTGTATAATTGTGAATTATCAGAATGTGAGATTGACTACCCTATTGGAAATCTTGACGACGGACTTCTATTTGGATATTTAGCCAACGATTTTGATGTTGAAGTTGGAACTACACTTTCTTTAACACAAGTTATACCTACATTAATAAACAAAATTGGATCTGCCACTATCACTTTTTATGAAGACAATGGTGGAGAACCAGGTACCGTGATAACCGCCTTTAATGATGTGGTACCTACATCACAACCATTAATAGGATCAACCTCTTTTGGATGGGATGTTTTTGATGCTTACCTTGAATTGCCCAGCACTTTAGAGTTTGAAGAGGGTAAATATTGGATATCCTTAGATATCATTGCTGAAACTCCTGGAGATTATGTTTTCTGGTCTGCAAATACAACGCAAACCAATGACGTAACGTACAACTCTGCTGATCAAGGTGTCACTTGGACCGCGAATTCATATAATTTTGATGGAGTCTTTCACTTAATATATGACTGTGATATGTCACAAGATGTTACTATAGAACTAATTGAAGGTTTACCATCTGGATCTGAATTTCCAATTGGTGCAACGGTTATTAGCTATGACCTTATTTATGATAATCTGGTACTAGACACATGTAGTTTTACAATAATGGTAGAAGAAGTTCTAGGGCAAACAGACTATTTAGATCATAATTTTAATATTTATCCTAACCCTACGGAAAACACCTTGTTTATTAGTTCTTCGGAATCTTTTGAGCATATTATATTATATTCCATAACTGGTAAAGAAGTTTTCAATAAAACTGTTTCTTCCAAAGAAACTCAACTTAATGTTTCTTCTTTATCACAAGGAATTTACATACTACAGGTTGTTTCAAAAGGTAAGTCTGAAACCTTTAGAATACTAAAAGAATAACATACATTTCCACTAATTCATAAATAAAGCGGTCAGATACTAGTATATGGCCGCTTTACTAGTTACTGCAATTCTTATCGCTCATTTATATTTCTTAAGCCATATAAAAAACGATAGAAAAGCAAAAACACAGCATAAACAAAATGTATAAAAAGCCAACTTGGGCTTTCTATTATGCACCCAGAGTGCAAGAAGCATTGGTTGAAATAAGGCAACTTATTGAATTCTGTAACATGAATAAAATTGAAATAGATTTTGTAGTAAATCCAATGCACATTACCATCTTTTTAAGACAAGACCAAGAAGCCTATTATAATTTTTTAAAGGGTTTATCTAATCTAACCTCTTATTGGGACTTTAGTGGAATCAATGAAATTACAACAGACAATTTTTATTATTATGAGACATCT
>Ga0209344_10005063_pt1 | contig 11627 bp, 9 predicted proteins | sample Cruoilmetagenom6_FD_187293 | JGI IMG/M metagenome (GOLD analysis project Ga0209344, IMG submission 187293) | Oil polluted marine microbial communities from Coal Oil Point, Santa Barbara, California, USA - Santa Barbara Oil Seep Sample 6 (SPAdes)... | ecosystem: Environmental > Aquatic > Marine >...
CTAATATCCGAATGGTTCAACAACTTATGGGGCATGCTGATGTAAAAACCACAGAAATATATACCCATGTCATGAAAAAAGATATCGATTCCGTTAAGAGCCCTCTGGATTTGTTATAAAAATTTTGTAATTTTACGTGATGGTGAACGACTTCAGGCAAATCGTAAGAAATTAGGCGAAAAGGTCTTTCAAAGACGCCTGAAAAGGTTGGAAAAGAGATTAGACGGCCTCTTGAATTGGCCTAATCCGAATGACATTTTACAGGAGATCATAAAAAAGGCCGCTTAGTATATACAAATATTTCATGGATTTGGAGATAAACCAATTTAAAACTCTGAAATCAGTTTGAGCTTACAAAACAGAAATCAAGTTAAAAAAACTAATAGTAGTTTGGAAACATTATCCTCAACAATCCGTATTGTCTTTCGCAAAGACAGCTGTAACCGGGTTTGTCTCTATATCATTTACATTGAACAACTGTATATTTAAAGATTGGGCAGATGCCATCTGGAAATGAGTTAACAATTCCCAAATAAAAAAGTTAAAGTTTTGTAAGTTCAAACTGATTTCAGAAAAATTATAAAATATTTAAAAAAAACGAGACATTTTTATAAAGGTATAGTATCTTGCAATGTAAATGTTAAAAATAGGGTGCCACTTGAAAAATTAAGCAAAAAATATGCTGAATTAGAAAAGCAGATCGGACAACTCAAAGAAGAACTTAAAGATCAGAAAGTTAAAGCTGTTAATCAAGAAGCAAATAAGCCATCATCAAAACAGCCTGGTCTTGCCTGACATTGTTGATACCTTAAAAAGCTTATATATAATAAAATTAGGTAAAGGGATTGTATCCCGATGGATAAGAAAAAATCTTAAAGATGATGCATTTTTCTATAACAGCCTGTCGAGCTCACGCTAATATTATGGATGTGTGAAATATTTTATACTTACCAGTACTGTTGTGCCTTAGTGAGTTGGGTTAATCTTACTATTTTTAAAAGGAGGAACACCTTGAATAAATTAAATTATAAAACCAAGGCTTCAAGCTGTTTATCTTTTCTATTTGTTTTTTTCGTATTCTCAACATTATACGCCCAGGAAGTAAAGCTTTATCATGGCGGAGAACCCATGTACAATATCGATCTTCCGGGTTCAGATATCTACCATTTTACATTAGATGCACCTCCACCAGGAATATTTGACTTTCGCCAAGGCGAATGTGCTAAGGCCTGTTGGGATAATGATGACTGTTTAGCATGGACATACGTAAGGCCAAACACAATACAAGGGCCAAAAGGTAATTGCTGGCTAAAAAACTACGTACCAGCAAAAAGGTACAGCAAATGTTGCGTATCTGGAACAATAGGCGAAGCAAATATAGACAGGCCAGGTAGTGATTATATACATTTTAACACAGTAAGTCCTCAGCGCTGCCAAGAAATCTGCTATTTCCAGTATAAATGCATGGCATGGACGTGGGTAAAGCCAAACACTTTCCAGGGCCCCAAAGGAGTATGTTGGTTAAAGGATACTATACCGCCTATTGTCAAAAATAATAGCTGTGTTTCAGGTTATTTTACAATAGGAGAGATAAAGTAATTTACTATCTGCACTAAGGCATAAAATTAAGGATTAAGTCGACAGGCTGTCGATACTGACAATGCCGATCTCAATTAATTATAATACCTTACTTTCATGAACCTTGTAGGCAATACATGCTGAAAAAAGCAAAGGATAAATTCAATGGCATCAAGTTTCATGATGCGCCAGCATTCATTTTAGTTCAGGTGTTCTGGTATTGTATATTTGGGTTATAATATGCGTAATTAATTATAAATTTGTTTTATTGCATACTGAATAGCTTTTATGGAAAAATTATCATCTATTATTTCAAACACACAGCTTTTTAAAAATCTTCCGTATGATCAAATTGCAAAAATTGAAAAGATTGCCGTCAAAAAGGATTATAAAAAAGGTGAGATAATCTTTTCAGATGGTGATAATGGAAACGGATTTTATATTGTAGCAAAGGGACGTGTGAAAATATTTAAGCTGTCATTTGAGGGAAAGGAGCAGATTCTTCATATTTTTGGATCAGGTGAACCCTTTGGTGAAGTAGCAGTTTTTACAGGAGTTCCATTTCCTGCAAATGCCCAGGCCATTGAACAATGCAGACTGATATTTTTTCCAAAAGATGCGTTTGTTCAGCTTATTTCTGAAAATGTATCAGTCGCTTTGAACATGCTGGGTGTCCTTTCCATACGTTTACGCCAGTTTACAGTACAGATAGAAAATCTCTCATTAAAGGAAGTCCCTGAACGTCTTGCAGGATACCTTTTACTTTTGGCCGGAGGAGGAGAGCAGCAACGCGAAGATATAATTCGTCTGAACATCTCCAAGGGACAGCTTGCAAGCCTGCTAGGAACAATACCGGAAACTTTGTCCAGAATTTTTTCTAAAATGAATGATAATGGGCTGATTAAAGTTGAAGGTCGGAGCATAAAAATTCTTGATTCAGAGGGATTGGAAAATCTGGCTAAGTATGGGAAAATATAATCATTTTCGCTACTTAAATATCTTTTCAGCTTATCTATCTTTATCATATGAAAATCGACTTGAACAAATCCGGGCTATAGTGTTGTCTTAATAATCCGGCCATATAGCGCGACTGTAACCAGCCATTTAAAAATCAAGAGCAGATTTAACAACGTTGTTCGATAATTTTTTTTCCATGACACTTCAAATTTTCTAGCTGCACAAGTACTGTTAAAATCCAATCAATAAGCAGGAAAAATTTCTTTGTAAAAGCTATACCAGAAATCAGTATAACAAACAGCACATTGTCTAGAAACCGGCGGTAATAAATCCCAAAGACCATCATCTGGCTCCTTTACCGGTCACGCGACAGCCAATAAAAAACACCTGTGATTTGCTTTGAGCCTGCATCAACAGCAAGCCAAATCCATTTTTTGTTGCTTTTCATTTCAACAAATGAGCACATTTCATCACATTGAATTGTTATTGGACTTTTTTTATAATCGTTACCTGATGATCAATGCTTTCATGTTTTTGATTTATATACCTTATGAAGCCATGGCTCTGAAATTTCAGTAACTTGCACTATACCGTTTCCAAAATAAAAGGGCTGGCTGAATATTTACTTAGGCTTTTTTGAGTAAGTTTAAAGCTTCACTTAACTTTTCACTGGTTTTTGTTGAGACATTAGCAGCATTTTCTATAAGGCCTGATACTTGATCTAAATTATTTTCTTTTGCTTTTGCTGCCCATTCCATATAATTGCTCATATGAGCCTCATTATGTTGAATCCAATGCTCAAGCAATTTTGTAAGCTTTTCATCAAATGTTAAATTACTTTGTGTTTCATGATGATGATGATGAGTCATTGCAGTTCTCCTTATGGCATAAATGCATATTTTAAAAATATTAAATATAATGATACTATCGTGATCAAGTTTTTAACAAAATATATTAATTCAGCTGGCAGATTTTTATAAAAAAATTTATGAACTGTTTGAACTTAATTGAATTTTTTTACGATAAAAAAACACTTTGCCAGATTTCTGCATTAAATAAAAAACTTGAACAGCACATAATAGCCAATTAAACTAATAACAATAAAGTTTTTAAAAAATAACTATGTTTTACTAAAAAATCAAATAAAAAAACCGTTATTTTTCTTTTTTGTTATTATTGATGATAGTCTTTTTATCCAAAATTATTACGTCACCCTTATTTATCAGCATCAATGAAGGTTTTTAAATATTTCTAATATGTGAAATTTTGTTTAAGATAAATTCTATGGTAAAATTTTGTTTAAATAAAAAAAGAGTATTTTTTTTTCTTATACTTTTAAGTGGAGGCTTTTTAGGGATTTTTGCGGGTATTATTATTGCTGTGACACACGATCTTCCTCAAATAAATTCTCTTGAAACATATAGACCTTCTTCTGTTACACGCATTTATTCTGTTGACAAGGTACTGCTTGCAGAACTTTATGTAGAAAAAAGAGATCCTGTTTTTTTGCATGCCATACCTTACTATCTTAAGACAGCGATTATTTCCACAGAAGATAGAAATTTTTACATTCATAGCGGTGTGGACTTAAAAGGAATTGCAAGGGCATTAGTTAAAGATTTTATTGCAGGAGAGTTTGTTGAAGGGGCAAGTACCATAACGCAGCAGCTCGCAAAGACTCTTTTTCTTACAACAAGAAAAACGTTGAAAAGAAAAATCAAGGAAGCTTTCCTGGCATTTCAAATGGAACGCAGGTACACAAAAGATGAAATATTAGAAATGTACCTTAATCAGGTTTATTTTGGTAGCGGAGCATATGGTGTTGAATCTGCTGCCAAAATATATTTTTGTAAATCTGTAAAAGAGTTAAGCCTTGCTGAATGTGCTTTGATTGCTGCTATGCCCAAGGCTCCTTCTGTATATTCTCCTTTGGTAAACAAAAAGCTGTCAATTAATCGACGAAATCTTGTTTTAAAACAAATGCAAAAAACCAGGATTATCTCCATAAAGCAGTATGAAAAAGCTATGCAGGAGCCATTACGATTAAAAAATTGTAATCGCGGTGTCAAAGCTCCTTATTTTGTTGATTTTGTAATAAGAAGTTTGGAAGGCTCCCTTGGAAATTCAAGAATCTACAAAGGGGATCTTTCTATTTATACAACACTTTCTTATAGATTGCAAAAAGAGGCTGAAAACGCTGTGGAAAAAGGACTTGCTGATCTTGAAAAAAGAATGAAAAAGCATGGAATAAAAGAAATCGCGCCTCAATGCGCTTTAGTTGCAATAGATGTCAAGACAGGTGGAATTCTTGCCATGGTGGGCGGAAAAAATTATAATAAAAGTCAGTTTAACAGAGCAACAAATGCTAAAAGACAACCTGGTTCTGCTTTTAAGCCAATTATCTATGCATATGCAATTGAGCGGGGGTTTGCTCAGAATATGTTAATCCTGGATGCGCCTGTTGCCTATAAAATAAATAATAAAAAACAGTGGAAACCAGAAAATTTTTCAAAAAAGTATAAAGGGGAGATAACTTTAAGAAAAGCTCTTGCCATTTCAGCGAACATTCCTGCCATAAGGCTTACAGAAATGCTTGGCCCTGTTTCAGTCGCTCAATTTGCCCATAAACTTGGAATTGAATCAGCTGTTTCTCAATATCTTTCTATTGCTCTTGGAACATCTGAGGTGAATCTTCTTGAGTTAACTTCTGTATATTCTGTGTTTCCGAATTTGGGCAAAAAAATAAAACCATTTGGTGTAATGGAAGTGCAAGATTACAGGCAAAGAACAGTTTGGCGAGTGAAGCCTCAGAAAAAATTTGTATTATCCAGGGACGCAGCTTCAATAGTGACAAACATGCTTGAAGGAGTTATTAAAGAAGGAACAGGAAAAAAAGCATTGGTGTTAGGTCGTCGGGTTGCAGGCAAAACAGGTACTACAGACCACTGCAAAGATGGTCTTTTTATTGGTTTTTCTCCGACAATTGTCTTAGGAGTATGGGTTGGCCAAGATAAATTTGTTTCCCTTGGAAAATTTGAAACAGGTGCAAGAGCTGCTCTTCCAATATGGATTGAATTTATGAAAAAAGCTCTTGATAAGAAGCCATATAATCATTTTGATATTCCAAATAATGTTATCCATGCGTGGATTGATCCAATAACAGGTAAACTTTCAAAAAGTGATGCGCCTGATGCTGTAAAGGCTATTTTTAAAAAGGGCACAGAACCAAAATAATAGATAGATTTTTTTTAATAATAAGGAGAACTGGTTTTATGATTTTAAACAAAATAATAGATGTTCATGTTCATATTTGCCCCCCTGAAATTAGAAATAACAGAAAGCAGTTTTTTGAAGGGGAACCAGAGTTTGCAAACATCTATAAGGATCCAAGAGCAAATCTTGTGGGATGCTCTGAGCTTATTGAAAATATGGATAAAGAAAACGTGGCAGTTTCAGTAGTTTTTGGTATGCCCTGGCGAAAAGAAAAAAACTATATTTTAAATAATGACTATGTTATAGAATCTGCCAAAAGGTTTCCAGAAAGACTTATTCCTTTTGCGACATTTGACGCGTACAATGCCAACGCATTAAAAGAAGCTGATCGTTGTTTCTCAAAAGGAGCTAAAGGATTGGGAGAACTTGCTTTTTATATTGACGGGTTGGATAAAAGCGCTTTAAAAGCCTTATATCCCATAGCTGATTTATGCAAAGAAGCTAAAAGCTTTATTCTCCTCCATACCAATGAATCTGTTGGGCATTTTTATCCTGGCAAAAGCCCTATGACTCTTATTCAATTGTACAATCTTATTAAAGCTTATCCTGAAAACAGATGGATTCTAGCACACCTTGGAGGAGGTCTGCCATTTTATGGATTTATGAAAAAAGAGGTAAAGCATGTCCTGTCAAACTGCTGGTTTGACACAGCAGCCATGCCCTTTCTTTATACCGCCAATGCGTTAAGAGCCATGTCAGATGCCATGGGAATTGAAAAATTTTTGTTTGGAACAGATTATCCCCTTTTACCACCTTCCCGTTATAAAAAAGAGTTGTTTAAATCCAAACTAAATCAAAGTGAGATAGATATGCTGCTTTTTCAAAACGCAAAAAAAATTATAGATTCTTTTTCTTTAGTTTAACTAAAGATCCTGCCACATAGATTATAAATCAAGGGAAACAAAAGTGTAGTTGAAAACTGTCTGTATATATGCAATTTTATCGTAGATTATATATTTTTTTTTGTTAATATGGACTCCTTTTTTCAAATGAAAGGTAATTTATGAAAGATTGCGATGTGGACATGAAACATAAAATAAAAGAATCTGATATTGAAAAAAAAATTTACCTCATAGATGGAAGTGCCTATATTTATCGAGCTTTTCATGCAATCCGCAGCCTTTCAAATTCCAAAGGTCTTCCCACCAACGCAGTTTTGGGTTTTACCAAAATGATTTTAAAACTTTTTAATGAAAAAAAACCTGATTATGTGGGGATTTTTTTTGATTCTAAAGAGTTAACATTCAGACATAAACTTTTCAATGATTACAAGGCAAATCGTCCACCTATGCCTGATGATCTGTCTGTTCAAATTCCATATATTAAAAAAATTGTAAAATATATGAATTTGCAGATGATACAAATGCCAGGTTATGAAGCTGATGATCTCATAGGCACTATTTGCAAACTTGCTCAAAATAAAGATTTTTCTGTAATAATGGTTACAGGGGATAAAGATTTCATGCAGCTTGTAACTGAAAACGCTGTTATTTATGATACCATGAAGAAAAAAATCATTGACTTAACTCACATAAAAAAAACTTATGATATTGATCCTGATAAATTTATTGATGTAATGGGTCTATCTGGAGATAGAGCTGATAATGTTCCTGGTGTGCCTGGAATAGGCCAAAAAACTGCTCTTTCATTGATAAAAGAATATGGAAGTATTGGCAAATTATATGATCAGCTTGATAGTATAACCAAAAAAAAACAGAAACAAAACCTTATTGATTATAAAGAGCAGGCCCTTTTAAGCAAAAAGCTTGTAACAATTGATACTTGTGCCCCTGTTTTGTTTGATCCTGATGAATTTAAATTTAAAAAAGCAGATAGCGACAAACTTTGCTCTTTGTTTAAAGAACTTGAATTCAGCCAGTTACATCAGGCTTTTAGTAAAAAAATTGATCTTTCAATCAAAAAATATCTATCTGTTCTGGATAAAGACAAGCTTAGCATTCTAATCACACAGCTTAAAACTTCAGCTATTTTTGCCATAGACACCGAAACAAGTTCAAAAAATCCCATGAATGCAAAACTGGTTGGATTATCTTTTTCAACAGCTTCTAATAAAGCATACTATATTCCCTGTAAGCATAATTATATTGGTGCTCCAAAACAGTTAAAGCTTTCCTTTGTATTAGATCAATTAAAACCTGTTCTTGAAGATCCAAATATAAAAAAAATTGGTCAAAATATAAAATATGACTGTATAGTTTTAAAAAGGCATGGAATTAATCTTAAAGGTATTTCCTTTGATACAATGGTGGCATCTTATCTTATTAATCCTTCAAAAAGAGCTCATAATCTTGATCAAATTGCCATTGATTTTCTGGATTATAAAAAAATTTCATATAAAGAAATTGTAAATTCAGGTTCTAATAAAAGCAGTAATATATCAGGTTTTTCCAAAGTTGATGTGGAAAAAGCTGTTTTCTATGCATGCGAGGACGCTGATATAACCTTTATGGCTTACAAAGTTCTTTTGCCAAAGCTTGAAGAGGCAGGACTTTTTGAACTTTTTGAAAAAGTTGAAATGCCTCTTGTTTTAGTATTAACTGAAATGGAGATGAGCGGAATATGTATAGATAAAAAAAAGCTTGCTTCTTTCTCAAAGTCTGTTGAAAAGCAGTTGGATGAAATTGAAGATAATATTTACTTACTTGCTGGTGAGCAATTTAACATAAAATCTTCAAAACAGCTCGGACATATACTTTTTGAAAAACTAAATATGCCTGTTCAGAAGAAAACAAAAAAAAGTAAAACCTTTTCCACAGATGTTGAAGTGCTAAAAAAACTTGCTGCTTTTCATGAGCTTCCTGTCCTGATACTTAGACATCGCACATTGTCAAAGCTTAAATCAACATATGCTGATGCATTGGTTGACCTTGTGCATCCAGAAACAGGACGCATCCACACTTCGTATAATCAAACTGTTACAGCCACAGGACGTTTGAGCAGCTCTAATCCAAATCTTCAGAATATTCCCATACGCAGCAGCGAAGGAAAAAAGATACGGGAAGCATTTATTCCCAGAAAAGGATGGGTATTAATGGCCGCTGACTATTCCCAGATAGAACTGCGTATTCTGGCACATTATTCAGATGACAAACTTTTTGTCAATGCGTTTAATAATGACGAAGATATACATACGCTCACAGCTACTGAAATTTTTCAAATTACCTCTGAGCATATTACACCAGAACTCAGGCAGCAGGCCAAGATTATTAATTTCGGTATAATTTATGGTATGAGTCCTTATGGTCTTGCAAAAGAACTTGGCATAAGTCAGAAAATGGCAAAATCTTACATAAATAATTATTTTGCAAGATACAAAGGAGTAAAAAAATTTATTGACCATACAATTAATAAAGCAAGAGAAGAAAAAAAAACAAGCACATTATTAAACCGTATTCGTCTTTTACCAGACATAGCAAGCGAAAACAAAACAACGCGAAATTTTGCAGAGAGAATTGCCATAAATACTCCTATTCAGGGAACAGCTGCAGATCTGATCAAAGTTGCCATGATAAATGTTTTATCTGCGCTGGAAAAACAAGATTTAAAAGCAGCAATGCTTCTTTCTGTTCATGATGAAATTATTCTTGAAGTGCCGTTAGAAGAGGTTGACATGGTAACAAATCTTGTAACAGAAATAATGGAACAAATTTTTGATCTTAAAGTGCCGCTTAAGATAAATATTCAAACAGGAGAAAACTGGGCTCAAGCCCATTAATAAAAATTCTGGCTTGATTCTAATGTGCTTGTTTTTAAAAATATTTTATTAACCTAAAATGAATAATTTAAATAAAAGGAGTGCAAACAGATGACTAATATTCTTTGTTTTTCAAGAAATAGATGCACAAGTGTAGAGCAGATGGACGAAAATAATATAAAGTCGGTCTGCCGTCTTCAAGACACGTTAACAGAAGCCTTTGTTGAAATTATTGTAAAACTGCCTGACCTTGAGATAATAAGTGCCAATTGTGAATTTACTCGCAGTGTATATAAAAATTATTTCAATGCTCAAAAAAGTCTTCAAAAACTTTTAGGAATACGAATAGGCGCTGGAGTTTTAAAAATAATAAAAGGTCTTGTGGGTGAAGATATAAATTGCCCTGAGCTTATTTATATGACTGAAGAAGTTTGTCATGCTGTTATTTTATCTTTTACTAAAGATACGCTTGATAAAGCTCCATTGACTGATTCAAAAGAATTTTACCAAAAGATGGTTAAAGATAACACCAGGTTATATAATCGCTGCGCTGCGTTTGCACCTGGCAGTTCTCTTGTTGAAGGCCTTGATCCACCTTAATAAAGAAGGAGAAAGATATAATGTTGAAATTTTGCAGAAATAAACTTATAAGCATAAAAAAAGAAGATAACGACATATTATCTGTTCATGGGGTACTTGATGATCATATATATGGGCTTACACTTAATGTAAAAATAAGTATATCAAAACTTGAAATATTATCTGTTAATGGTAAATGGAACAGATGGACAACACCTGAATGCCCTAGAGCTGAGTTATTTCTTAAAGAGGCAGCAGGATATAAAATAGATGAAGAAATTACTCAAAAAATAAAGAAAAATATTGGTAATAAATCATGCCGACATTTTGCCAATCTTTTGATTGACTGCTGCTTTTCAGCAAAAGAAGCTGCACTGCTTATCAAGTGGGAACAAGCCAAAAAGGAAAATCCTGATTTATCCATAGAAGAATTTTTTCAACAAAGCCTTCAAGATAATTCCCCATCAAGTCAAACAACTAAAGATGATATTAAAATAAAAAAAATAGAAGCTAAGGTTGAAGTTAAAACCAGTGATAAAATAGAAACCAACGCATGTTTTGATAAAAATGAGATAAAAGGTTTTATAGTAGATCTGCACGTGCATACAAGCCCTTTATCACCGTGCAGTTTTGCTTCTGTCGATGAAATGATTATTCAAGCAAAAAAAATTGGTCTGGATGGTATCTGTTTAACTGAGCACAATCATCTTTGGGATGAAGATGAAATTAACAATTTAAGGCAAAAGCATGGGTTTAATGTTTTGTGCGGTAATGAGATTACAACAGATCAAGGCGATATGCTTGTGTTTGGCTTTAATAAAGATATTAAAGGCATAATAAGCCTTGAAGAGCTTAAAAAACAGGTTGAAAAGTCAAACGGATTTATTATTGCTGCACATCCTTTTAGAGGGTTTTTAACATTTAACGTTAATGATTTAGGATTAACTCCTGGAAAAGCAGCAAATAGAACTCTATTTAAATATGTTGATGCATTAGAAGTACTCAACGGGAAAGTTACAGAAAAAGAAAATGGTTTTACATTACAAGTTGCCAAAATTCTCAAGCTGCCGATTTCAGGGGGAAGCGATGCGCATGAAGTTTTTGAGATAGGGAAATATGCCACCTGTTTTTCAGAACCTGTAACAAATAATGATGAACTTGTAACCGCACTTAGAAACGGCAAATTTTCACCTGTTATTTTTAAATAAAACATAAATATGGATATAAGGAAAAAAATATGAGTAAACAATACGATTGGGAAAAAATTATTAGAAGAATAGAACTGCTGATGAGGCTCAAATCTTTTCCTGTGGGTTTCAAGATGTTAGAAAAAAAAGAAGAGCTTGATAAAATACCTTTTATGCGAAGACCTGAGCATAAAGTAACTCTTTGTCAGCTTATTACACTTGTAAGAAGTTGTGACTGGACAGTGGGTGCTGATTTAAATGATTTTACAGGTCCTATGTGCCCTTCTATTATCGGTCTTACTGATTTGCCGGAGCTTTTTAATGACGGTACTTTTAGA
>Ga0209344_10005064_pt1 | contig 11626 bp, 10 predicted proteins | sample Cruoilmetagenom6_FD_187293 | JGI IMG/M metagenome (GOLD analysis project Ga0209344, IMG submission 187293) | Oil polluted marine microbial communities from Coal Oil Point, Santa Barbara, California, USA - Santa Barbara Oil Seep Sample 6 (SPAdes)... | ecosystem: Environmental > Aquatic > Marine...
TAAAACATCATCCCAAAAGTGATATATCAAAAAAAGACAAAATCATTGCTGTGGTTGTGATAGTATTAATTTTTATAGCAGCGGCATTACTAGCTGTTTATTACTCTCTATACAAATCCGGATTGACATTATTTTGATACAGATAAAATATGAATGAGACTATCCACATAAAAAATATGGTCTGCCCAAGATGTATTGCGGCGGTAACTAACATCTTAAAAGAACTGGAGATTCCGTACAATTCTATCAAACTGGGTGAGGTTGAACTTGTTTCATCTTTAGGTATGAAAACCAAAATTGCTTTTTCCAAAGTGCTTCAAAATTCTGGTTTTAGTTTGATTGATGACCGTAAAAGTCAGCTTATTGAACAAATGAAAACATTAGTGGTAGATAAAATCCATCATTCTACTGAAGAATTGGATATTAAATGGGCAGATTATATAAGCGAAAATATTCATCTTGATTATAAATATTTAAGTTCGCTATTCTCATCTGTAGAGAGCATCACGTTTGAGCAATATATCATTAACCAAAAAATTGAGCGTATAAAAGAACTCATCATTTATGATGAATTAACTTTGAGCGAGATAGCTTTTCAGCTACATTATAGCAGTGTTGGGTATTTGAGCAATCAGTTTAAAAAAGTTACAGGAATGACACCTACACAGTTTAAAAAGTCTGTGGATAAAAACCGAAAATCATTGAATGAGATTTGAAGGAAATCCAATTAAAATCAGAAATTACTTGTCCAAACTGCGGATATAAAAAAGTAGAAAATATGCCAACACACGCTTGTCAGTTCTTTTACGAATGTGATAATTGTAAAGCGGTTCTAAAACCAAAAGAAGGAGACTGTTGTATTTATTGCTCTTTTGGAACTATACCCTGTCCACCGATTCAAGAAAATAAAAGGTGCTGATAATTTCTTTGCACAACCTGTGCATCGATTAATTTGTATATTTGTAAAACTTTATGAAAATAATCGTCTCCATATCAATGTCAATTTTATTCTTTTTTCAGGGAATTAGCATTGATATGGATTTTTGTGGACCAATTAAAGAAATTTCAAGCATTATTACCCATTATCAAGACCATAAAGTTTATGGAGACTCTTTCCTTGAATATGTAGTTGAAGATTACATTGACAATGATGCAAAAAATGAAGGGCATCATAATAACCCAGATAAGGAGAATACACCAGTTCATTCCCATAATCAATGTTGTCACCCTTTAGTATTAATTATTGCGAACAACAATTCGGCTTTAACCAATCGACTAAAGTTTGAAGATAAAAAACAGTTTAACTTACATAAAGTAAACTTCACTTCCAGATATCTGGAATCGCTTTTCCAACCCCCTAAAGTATAATTCAGTTTTTTTTAGGATAGCTATATCCTACCGTGATGCTTTTCAAAGTAAGTATCGCATCATAAACGCATTGCATCTCTTTGCATTGCGATGTTTAAACTGAATTAATACTTTTTCTATGATTAACAAAATCATTTCATTTTCCATTAATAACAAGTTTATTATTGGGCTCTTTATAGTGGCACTTGTAGGTACGGGCATTTGGTCTATGGCCACTATAAATCTGGGTTCTGTACCCGATATTACCAACAACCAAGTACAGGTTATTACAGTTGCCCCAAATTTAGGTACTGAAGATATTGAACAATTTGTTACCTATCCGGTAGAATTGGCAATGGCCAATCTTCCTGACGTTATCGAGCTGCGTTCAGTATCCCGCTTTGGGCTGTCCGTGGTTACCATTGTTTTTAAGGACGAGGCAGGCACTTATCTTCCCCGGCAATTGGTACAAGAAAAATTGACCGAAGTAGCCGAAGAAATCCCCGAAGGCTTCGGCACGCCATTTATGGCACCAATAACTACAGGTCTGGGCGAAATCTACCAATACACCTTAAAATTAAAAGAGGGCTACGAAGATAAATATGATGCAATGGAGCTTCGTACCATCCAAGATTGGATTGTAAAACGCCAAATGGCACTAGTCCCGGGAGTCGTCGAGGTCAATGCTTTTGGAGGTTATGTAAAACAGTATGAAGTTGCCATAAATCCTAATAAGCTGAAAAGTTTCGGTATTACAATGAATCAGGTATTTGAAGCTCTTAAAGTGAACAATGCCAATACCGGTGGTGCTTACATTGAAAAAAACCACCAAGCCAATTTTATCCGTGGCGAAGGGCTGGCTCGAAGTATCGCCGATTTGGAGAATACGGTTGTGACCACTCAAAATGGAAGTCCGGTTTTGGTAAGGGACGTTGCCGAAAAAGTAGGCTACGGAAACCAAGTGCGTTATGGTGCATTTACCCAAGACGGTCACGAATCTGTAGGCGGACAGATTTTGATGCTTAAAGGCGAAAGCCCTGGTACTGTGATAGAAAATGTACAAAACCGTATTGATGAAATACAAAAATCCTTGCCGGAAGGTGTTTATATAGCACCGTTTTTAAGTCGAAGTGAATTGATAGGAAGAACCACAAGTACAGTCGAGAAAAACCTTATTGAAGGTTCGCTGATTGTGATTTTTGTTTTGGTGCTATTGTTGGGAAGCTTCCGTGGTGGTTTGATTACAGCTTCGGTAATCCCATTATCACTGCTCTTCGCATTTATTTTGATGAAACAATTTGGTGTATGGGCAAATTTGATGTCCTTGGGTGCAATCGATTTTGGAATCATCGTGGATGGTGCCGTTATTATTGTTGAAGGAATGGTTTTTCATATCCATCAACGGATGAAAAAAACCACAACTGCCATAGGTCAGCCCGAAATGGATGAAATAGCCTACGAATCGGCAAGTACGATGATGAATTCGGCATTTTTCGGACAATTGATTATCCTTATTGTATTTACACCGATTCTCTTTTTGACTGGTGTGGAAGGAAAAATGTTCCGTCCAATGGCTTTTACCTTTGGATTTGCCGTTTTAGGAGCGATTATCCTTTGTCTTACTTACGTCCCAATGATTTCGTCGATGTTCTTGAAACCAGCAAAGAACCAAAACGGTTGGTTTGCCAAGTTTGAAAATAAAATTGATAGGTTCAGTGATAAAATAATGTCTGGGCTAAATAGAGGATATGTACCGTTGCTCAATTTTGCACTTCGTTTTCGGGCTGGTGTCGTTATAGGCGCAGTTACCCTACTATTAATCGCAGGATTTATCTTCAGCAACATGGGCGGCGAATTTATCCCAAAATTTGATGAGGGCGATATTGCGTTTCAAGCGTTGATAAAACCGGGTAGCAGTCTTACCGAGTCCATCGAGGCTTCAAAAAAACTTCAAAATTTAATCAATGAATTTCCAGAAGTAAAAACAGTAATTTCAAGAATTGGGGTTGCCGAAATCCCAACCGACCCAATGCCTATGGACATTGCGGATAGTTATATCATTCTTGAAAAAGATAAGAGCAAATGGACTTCAGCAGACAGCAAAGAAGAACTTATCGAAAAAATACAGGAAAAAATTTCAGTTGTTCCAGGCGTAAATTTCGTGTTTACCCAACCTGTAGAACTTCGTTTTAATGAATTATTGACGGGTGTCCGAGAAGATGTTGCCATTAAACTATATGGGGAAGATTTGGGCGTTTTGGCAGACAAGGTACAGGAAATCGCAGCAGTCATCAGAACCGTTCCCGGAGCGGCTGACCTCAATGTGGAAGCTACAAGCGGTTTGCCACAAATGACGGTGGTATATAACCGAGCAAAAATGGCACAATACGGTGTAACCGTTGACAAACTAAATGATTATGTAAGTGCTTCATTTGCAGGCGAAAAGGCAAGTGTTATTTTTGAAGGCGAAAAAAGGTTTGATGTGGTCATTCGTTTGGCAGAGGAATTTAGACAAGACATCAACAGCCTTAAAAATCTTTATATCGATTTACCAAACGGAGCGCAAGTGCCTTTAAAGGAAGTGGCGGAAATCAGTTATAAACCCGGACCAATGCAAATTTCAAGGGACAACACGTCTCGTCGTATTTCGGTAGGTGTCAATGTCCGTGGACGCGATGTAAAATCGATGGTCGAGGAAATACAGCAAAAATTGGAAACACAAGTAAAATTGCCACCTGGTTATTTTGTAACCTATGGAGGTTCGTTCGAAAACCTACAACGTGCTTCTGACCGATTGATGATTGTAGTGCCTATTGCACTTTTCTTAATATTCATATTGCTTTATTTTGCCTTGAGTTCGTTCTCACAATCGGTAATGATTTATATGGCAGTGCCTTTGGCGGCCATTGGTGGCGTATTTGCTTTGTGGGTTCGTGGAATGCCATTTAGTATTTCCGCAGGCGTTGGTTTTATCGTGCTCTTTGGAGTTGCGGTTTTAAACGGATTGGTACTGATAAACAAATTCAATGAACTAAAAGAAAGTGGAATGACAGACTTAAAAAAACGAATATACGAAGCAACGCACGAACGCTTACGTCCAATTTTGCTGACGGCAACCGCGGCCATTATGGGCTTTATCCCTATGGCGGTTTCTACCTCTGGTGGTGCGGAAGTGCAAAGGCCTTTGGCAACAGTGGTTATCGGTGGTTTGATTACCGCAACGTTTTTGACGCTTGTGGTCCTTCCCGTATTATACTATTGGCTGGAATCCCGAAAAGAAAAGAAGGACAATGGTGGAGATGTAAGCTATATTAAAACATCACCCAGTATCGTAACCGTATTATTGATGGTTGGAGGTTTGATGGCTTCCGGGACTTCATTTGCCCAAGACACCAATCAAGATGGTACAATTCCAAAGACATTGACCGTTGATGAGGCAATTGCTATGGCTAAACAGAATTATCCATCACTTAAAGAGAGCCAAGCTTTTATTGAACGGGAAAAGGCACTAAAGGGAACGAGTTTTGACCTTGGTAGCACTCAAGTTTTCACTGGCAAAGAAGAATATGGAAATAATCTTCCTGGAGTGCAGACAACCGTTGGTGTGCAACAGGGCAACATTGATTTGCTTTCCGGGTTTTCAAAATCGAAGTTTTACAAAGAGCGTATTGCCTTGGGAGAAAAGTTTTATGTGGCCAGTGAACAACAATTGGTGCGTAATGTGATGCAGGCGTATGACCAAATTAATTATTACAAGGCACAGTTGCGTTTTGCAGACCAATTGGACAGTATTTATGCCAATTTTAGAACCGCTGCCCAACTTCGGTATGATACGGGAGAAACAGGTAAATTGGAATTTATTTCAGCCTCTTCCGAATTTCAACAGATTCAAGTATTAAGGCAACAGGCCTTTGATGATATTGAAATTGCCAAACGTGCCTTAAAACAGTATTTGGGAACGGATGAATCCATTGAAACGATTAGTGAACCATACAAAACATTGGATTTTATGGCGACATTGGATTCCACTTCGGTGGCGAATAACCCAATGTTGCAATATGCCTTGCAAAATGCCGAAGTAAGTAAAGCAAACGTTGGTGTTGAGAAATCACAATTCCTGCCGAAATTCAGTTTATCGTATGGCAGACAGGTTGTGGATGATGTTTCAGGCTTCAACACCTATCAGGCAGGTATTAGTATTCCGTTGTGGTTTTTTCCCCAGAAGTCAAGGGTAAAAGCAGCAAAGGCAGACGCAATGGTAGCAGAGAATCAATATTTGGAGCAAAAGGCGGTTACAGAAAGTCGCGTGTCGCAATTGACCAAATCCCTTGAAAAAACAAAGAAGATTTTGCAATATTACGAAGAAGGCGCACTATTGTTGGCAGAACAGCAAATTACCACAGCGCAATTGGCATCCAAGGAAGGCGAAATAGATTATGTCAATTATATCACAATTCTCAACAGTGCCATCAGGATAAAACAAAACCATTTGCAATACATAAACCAGTTTAACCAACAATCCATTGAGATACAATATCAATTGGGCAATTTATAATCTTAAAAAAAGAAAAATGAAGAATATATTATTAGTAAGTACCGTATTATTTACACTTATGTTTATGAGTTGTAATGATGCCCCAAAATCTGAACTTGGGCATAACGAAGCCGAAGGCGTATCAAAAACCAATGAAGCTGGGGAAGATGCACACGGCGATGAAGGCCACAATGAAGGAGAAGAAGAAGGTCACAGCGAGGAAGAAGGCGTTGTGGAACTTACAAAGCAACAGGCCGAAACCATAGGTTTGGAAATGAAACCTTTGGAGGAACGCAATTTAGGGAACAACATTAAGGTAACGGGAACGCTGGAGCTTTTCCCACAGGACAAGGCGAACATAAGCCCGTTTGTTGGTGGAAATGTGAGTGCCATAAAAGTAATACCCGGAGATAACGTAAGCAAAGGTCAAGTGCTGGCATATATAGAACACCCGGATATCATTGCAATGCAACAGGACTATCAGGAAAAAAATGACGAACTGGTCTTTTTGAAACAGGATTTTGAACGCAAGCAGACGCTTTATGACAAAGGCGTTTCTTCGGGAAAGGAATTTCAAATGGCTCAATCAAAATTTCGTTCCACAACATCCAGCGTCAATGGTTTGAGGGCCCAATTGAAGTTGTTGGGGATTAATCCGGAAAAAGTGGCGGAAGGACAGATATATTCCGCAGTTCCCATTACCACACCCATAAGTGGTTATGTGGATGAAGTAATGATTAGCCTTGGCGATTACGTGGCACAACAATCCAAAATGTTCTCGATAAGCGATAATTCAAAAATTTATGTAAACTTCAAAGTCTATGAAAAGGACATAAAGCAAATCCAGAAAGGACAACAGATATATTTTTCCACGGCCTCTCGCCCAGATGAACTGCTTAAAGCAACCGTTCGGTCTATAGGTAAAACTTTTGAGACAGACCCAAAAGCCATAGAAGTTCTTGCTGATATAGAAAACAAGGATAAAAATCTTTTGCCAGGTATGTATGTAGAAGGGCGAATAGTGCAGGGCGAGAAAAAGGGTTTTGCCGTTCCGGAAGCCGCCATTATAAAGGAAGGCGAGCAATCCTTTATTTTTATCTTGGATGAAGATGAGGAAATGGAAGTAGGCAAAATGAAATTCAAAATGATACCCGTAACGGTTGGTATTACTGATTTAGGCTTTGTTGAAGTCAATCTTCCTGCCGAAGTTTCAACCGATGCCAAAGTGGTCATAAACGGAGCTTATAACCTGTCTTCTGAAATGATAAAGGGCGAACTGGAACACGGACATTAATTCAATAATAATCAAAGGTTTTGATTCCGAGTTTGTTTATCGTCTTAATTAGTTAGTTAAAAATTATAAAACAGACTCGGTTCAAAATCGATAAAACATAAAAATATTTTAAGATGAAAGAAATAAAAGCATTTATAAAACCGAACCGAATCCTAAGAGTCATTGAAGCATTGTCAGATAATGGATTTGAAAGTATGACCCTTTCACAAGCAGAAGGCACGGGCGCGTTCAAGGCAAAAGGTGCCAGACCGTCGCTGGATTTTCACGTGACAGATAGTCCAGTGGTAAAATTGGAATTGGTCTGTCAAAATGAGGAAGCCCAAGCGGCCATTGAAACAATTATAGCCAACGCCAAAACCGACGGGCTTGGAGATGGTATAATTTATATAGCTAATATAGAAGATGCCTTTCACATTAAAACAGGAGATTCCTTAAAACGTTACGACCTGTAAATCTCTTTCTAAACAAATGGAAAAAATAGTTCAATTTTTAGAAAGCAAAGGAATACGGCCTACTGCAATGCGCCTTATGACTTATAAGAGGTTGGCTGAGTTAAATGTGGCCATCAGCCTTGGCGACTTGGAAAAAGATTTTAAGGTCAGTGAAAGGAGTACTCTATTTAGGACTATGAAAGCGTTTGAAGAAAAAGGTATTGTGCATCAAATCGAGGATGGTACGGGAATTATAAAATACGCCCTTTGCGAAGAAAATTGTGAATGCGAGGTCGGCAACGACCTTCATTTGCACTTTCATTGCAACAATTGTAATGAAACGGTCTGTTTAACAGAACATAAAATCCCCCATATCAACTTGCCTGATGGCTATATTACCGAGGATATCAATTTGGTGGTAAAGGGCATTTGTGAGAAATGTAGCAAGTAATCATTGCTCTTCCCATATGAGGACACTATATTTAATTTTAAAGAAATGTTACAAATATTAGATATTAAGAAAGAAAATGTAATCACGACAATTGCAATTGGGACATTACATCAAAAAGATATTGAAAAAGTGCACCCCATAATACATACTATTCTAGATAAGGGTTTAAAAATCCGTTGGTATTTTGAGATGCAAGATTTTGAAGGCTGGAATATCAATGGCTTTTGGGAAGATTTAAAAATGGATGCCGCACACGAAAAAGAGTATGAAAAAATCGCAATAGTAGGTAAAGAACAATGGCAGGATTGGGTAGCCCGATTTATGAAACCTTTTACAAATGCCGAAATAAAATACTTTGATATAAAGCAAAAAAGTAATGCACAAAAATGGATTGAAATTTAGTCAAAATGGAATCGTCGATGTTGATTTAAAATTTGAAAAACAGTAATAATAATAACGAAATATTATGGGGTTTTTAAAACATTTGTTAGGAGGAAAAGGCAGAGGGGGCCATCATTCAAGGAGACATAACCACAAACACGATTATGAAAACAGAGATGATTATTCAGATTCAAGGGTTAAGATAAGATGCCCGAAATGTGATGAGAAAAATGAAGTAAGTGCGGCTTTTTGTCAAAAATGCGGTTCAGCATTGGGTAAGGGAAAATGTGACAATTGCGGGCAGGATATCCCTATGGATGCCAAATTTTGCCCTAATTGTGGCAACCGAACGTAAACAACAACGAATTATTAATTTTATAAGACAAAATCAAATATAAAAAATGGACCTTCAAACTGAACTACTGTTATTGCCACGATTAGGGTTGGCAGTTTTATTGGGGATTTTAATTGGCATCGATAGGGAAGCTGACGGCCACGACGCTGGTATCCGAACCTATGCAGCTGTATGTCTTGGAGCCGCACTTTTAACAATCATCAATACGCATATTGAGGTGGCAGACCAAACTCGGATTGTTGCAAATATCGTTTCTGGTATTGGTTTTTTGGGAGCGGGAATTATTTTTAAGGACAATTCAACCAACTCTATAGTGGGTTTGACCACGGCCGCTACAGTGTGGGCAACAGCAGGAGTAGGTATTGCTTTAGGGTTTGGGATGTACTTGTTGAGTATCACAAGCACATTACTTATCATCTTGCTGCTGGTCGCCCGAAAATTACCCTATTTCAAAAAAGTAAATAAAAATAAAAGCTAATTATAAGAAAAGGTATTTAAGCTAAAATATTGATTTGTAAAGATTATAGAAATGATATCAATTTATAAAAAACAAAGTACGGTATATATCGTGGCGCAGCATAAGCTTGACGCAAAAGACTATGAAACCCTAAACCTTGAATTGACAGACCATATAAAAACCCATCCACAGGTGTATTGGTACATTGAGATGGAAAATTTTGAAGGCTGGACCGCAAGTGCATATTGGAAGGGAATTGAATTAAATCTTCCAAGTCAAGAACATTTAAAACGGGTCGCATTAGTAGGAAGTGTTAAATGGCAAGAGCAGTTCATAGAAGTGTTGTTGCCTTTTTCCAAGGCTCATATCAAATTTTTTAAGCCCGCAGAAAAAGACAATGCCAAAGAGTGGATAGAAAAATATAGTAAAAAATGAAAAAACTACAACTAAAAATACCGGTCATCCTTCCGCAAGTTCCTAACGAAAAAGATTCTTGTGTTGAAAGGCTTATTCAAAAACTACAAGCTAAAGAGGGCATCGAAAAAGTGCACGTTGCCGATGCAAACGGAGATGATGTGCCGCAGCTCTGTTTTCATTATGACCCAGATATCATTTCCATTGACCGCATTCAATCCCTCGCCGAAAGTACTGGTGCGGAGATTACCGAAAAGTACGGGCATTTGCTCATTGAAGTTAAAGGAATCAGACACACAAGGCAGGCTCGTTCCATAGAGAAAAGCCTTTTGGCAATCAATGGAGTTTTGGAAGCTTCCGTTTCAGGCTCTGGAATGGTACGACTTGAATTTGATAAAAAGCAAACAAATTTTGATGAAATAAGTAAACAAATTGAAAAAGAAGACCATCAGATTCAGCGGAGTGCTTCAAACGAAAATGATTACACCAAAGCATCCAAAAAACAGGAGCGTTCAAAGAAGGAAGAGACTAAAGAGCAAACTTCCACAGAGGGACACGAGCACAAAGAAGGCGAGACCCACGAGGAAGGAGAAGAGCACGCCCACGGTGGGGTTTTCGGTAAAAATACGGAGCTTATTTTTTCCATTATCTGCGGGGCACTTCTCGGGATAGGCTTCGGACTTTCCTATGTTGCATCCATCCCAGATTGGGTCAGTCTTTCTTTATATATTGGTGCTTACTTTTTCGGTGGTTTTTTTACGGCCAAGGAAGCAGTACAGACCGTCGCCAAAGGTGGTTTTGAAATTGACTTCTTAATGCTTGTTGCAGCCATTGGGGCAGCCATTTTGGGAGAATGGGCAGAAGGTGCATTGTTATTATTCCTGTTTAGTTTGGGACACGCTCTTGAACATTATGCAATGGAAAAGGCCCGAAAGTCCATTGCGGCACTGGCAGATTTAGCACCAAAAACAGCATTGCTTAAAAAAGATGGTAAAACCGAAGAAGTCGGGATTGAAAAATTGGGCATTGGCGATATAATCGTGGTCAAGCCCAATAGTAAAATATCCGCAGATGGTGTTGTGGTCAACGGAAAAAGCAGCGTCAACCAGGCACCTATTACCGGGGAAAGTGTACCTGTGGACAAAATTCCCGTGGAAGATACGAGCAGGGACTATTCGGCAGACGATGATATCAAGGACGAAAATCGCGTGTTCGCTGGAACTATCAACGGTAATAACACGCTGGAAATAAAGGTAATCAAAGAAGCCAAAGACTCTACCCTGTCCCGGCTGGTCAAACTGGTCAACGAGGCGCAGACCCAGAAGTCCCCTACCCAACTGTTGACCGATAAGTTTGAAAAATACTTTGTACCATCCGTACTTATACTGGTTGGCATCCTGCTCTTTGCCTTTCTGGTCATTGATGAACCGTTTAGTGCCAGCTTTTATCGTGCAATGGCGGTATTGGTAGCTGCAAGTCCCTGTGCACTGGCCATTTCAACACCAAGTGCCGTATTGAGCGGTGTGGCAAGGGCAGCACGTGGCGGTGTTCTTATCAAAGGTGGGCGACCACTTGAGGATTTGGGGGTCATTACGGCTTTGGCTTTTGATAAAACGGGCACGCTTACCGAAGGCAAGCCCAAACTTACCGAAGTAGTACCATTAGGGGATATTGAAGAAAATGAACTGTTAAAGATAGCTGTTGCTGTTGAAAATTTGAGCGACCACCCTTTGGCCAAAGCTGTCGTAAGGGATGGGAAAGAGCGTCTGAAAGGTACTGATATTACTGATGCGTCCGATTTGGAAGCGGTTCTCGGAAAAGGTATCAAAGCGTCCTTGGGCAAGGATAAAATCTATATTGGAAACCTTGACTTGTACGAAGACCTCGATGAAGCAAAACCATCCGAAGATATATCGAATAAAGTAAAAGAACTTGAAGGTGGTGGAAATACTACGATGCTCA
>Ga0209344_10005065_pt1 | contig 11625 bp, 10 predicted proteins | sample Cruoilmetagenom6_FD_187293 | JGI IMG/M metagenome (GOLD analysis project Ga0209344, IMG submission 187293) | Oil polluted marine microbial communities from Coal Oil Point, Santa Barbara, California, USA - Santa Barbara Oil Seep Sample 6 (SPAdes)... | ecosystem: Environmental > Aquatic > Marine...
TGTTGCTCTCAAAACATATTTGTTTAAAAGCCGCTTTTAATCACATGCACATCTTTTTAGATCCCAATCCTGATTCAGCCAGCACCTGGAAAGAGCGAAAACGCCTGTTCGAGATGCCACGCTCAACCTGGGATGATTTTGATAAAAAGCTTATTTCCAAAGGTGGTGGTGTTTATTCTCGATTTGATAAAGCCATTGTATTATCTGAAGAAGTCAAAGAATGGTTGAAATTGAAACAAGATGAGATTGCACCACAGGATTTAATTAAAAGGCTGTTACAGTCTGAAGTGGATTTAATCTGGAATGGTGGTATCGGAACCTATGTGAAAAGTAGTGAAGAAAGCCATGCCGATGTCGGCGACAGTGCCAATAATATTTTACGAGTTAATGGTGGTGAGCTTAAATGTCGGGTCTTTGGTGAGGGTGGAAACTTAGGCATGACCCAACGTGGGCGCATCGAATATGCCAAAACCGGTGGCCGACTGAATGCTGATTTTATTGATAATTCGGCCGGTGTTGATTGTTCTGACCATGAAGTTAACATTAAAATCTTGTTGCAGCAAATCATGAAAGACGGTGACATGGATTTACCGGCACGTAATAAATTACTTAAAGAGATGACTGATGAAGTCAGTCGCTTGGTGCTGACCAATAATTATCGTCAAAATAAAATCTTATCTTTTATGTTGCATGTGAGTGCCGATCGCATTGGTGCCAAATCCCACTTAATCAATACCCTGGAAAATAAAGGCTTATTGGATCGTGAGATTGAATTTTTACCCTCTGAAGTTGAATTGAAAGCTCGACAACAAAATGGTGAGGGTCTTTATAGCCCTGAATTGTGTGTGCTGCTGTCTTACTCTAAGATTGATTTGTACCAACAATTATTAACCTCTGACATATTGGATGATCCGTGGTTAGCTGATGTGATGGTTCATTACTTCCCCAAACAGTTGCAAAAGATGGATGCCAAATATATGGACAACCATCAATTAAAACGGGAAATTATAGGGACTGTTTTAACCAGCCAAATTGTCGATCGCATGGGCGCCACTTTTATGATGCGCATGAATGAAGACACGGGTGGAGATGTCAGTGCCATCGCCTTGGCTTACTTTTTAGTGGTTGAATTGTTTAATTTAAATAATTTGTGGCAGGCCATCGACGATCATGACAGTCTGGTACACGCCGATGAACAGCTCAAAGCCTTAAAGTCCATTTGGTCTTTTGTTCGACAGGGGGTACGATGGGTGCTTAATAACATTGGTCACAGTATTGATTTGCAGGCCCAATTAGAACAATTAAAAACGGGTGTTAATCAATTTGTCGGTGACTTTGAACAACATATTACGGCAGCAGATGCACAGGTTTATCAACGTGAGAATAAATCATTGCTCGATAAAGGCTTCGGTAAACCTATTGCTAAACAATTAGCTGCTTTACCCTATATCAATGCCGCTTTGGATGTGGTGAAAGTCGCCAATGATGAAAAGGTCACTGTTAAAAGTGCCGCAGATATGTTCTTCCCGCTGGGGCAATACCTGAATTTAGTGTGGTTACACAGTATGGTTGAAAAGTTACCTGTGGACAGCCATTGGCATGTGCATGCACGCGGTGATTTACGGGATGACCTAAGTGAGCATCATGCTGAATTAACAGCCGCTTTAATTCGTCGTTATGGCACCAAAAATTCAGCCCAAGAAGTGATGGATCAATGGTTGCATGATCAACAAAAAATGGTTAATAACATGAAACAACTGATGACCAATATTAAAAGTGAGAAACAGGCTGACTATGCCACGGTTATGGTCGCGGTTAATTCACTGAGCAACCTGGTATCGGCCACCCGCTAATTGGTTTCTGTGAAAAATCAAAAAAGCAGCTTTATAATAAGCTGCTTTTTTATTGATACCAAATAATTAATCTGAACTACGTTTACGGTATTTCTGGATATTGCTTTGGAACAACGCCCGAATCAGTTTATCGGGAAACAAGCGTGTCATCAAAGCGATCAATTGATTACGCCAGCCATTAATTTTAACGGCTTTATTTTGGGCTAAGGCGTGTAAGCTTTGCTCAACCACCTCATCGGCGGACATCCACAAAGATTTAGAGAGTTTATTCATGCGGCTGCGGGTGCCGTTGACATCGTGAAATTCGGTGTAGGTAAATCCAGGACAGACAGCCGTCACGTGAACGCCAAAGTCTTTGGCTTCCAAATGTAAAGAATGGGCAAATTTAATAACAAAAGATTTCATCGGGCCATACAAAGTATGACCGGCCGTCGGTGGTGCCAAACCGGCTAAAGAAGCCACCTGTAAAATACCGCCTTGACCGACTTTTTTCATGGCCGGATAAAACAGAAAAGTTAACTTGACCAGATTATTGAGCATCACATTCAATTGTGCCTGGTGAGTTTCCCAGTCAACCTGATCAAAATCACCGGGTACGCCGTAGCCGGCATTATTAATCAATAAATCGACTGACCAATTGTTGTCTTGGCAGTGTTTATAAATTAAATCAGGCGCATTGCTATTGGCTAAGTCAGCCACAATAATTTGCGCATCAATGCCGTGTTGGGTTTTTAATTCTTGTGAAATTTTATGCAGACGTTCTGTGCGACGAGCCACCAGAATCAGATTATGTTTTTGTGTGGCTAAATGTTCAGCAAAGGTTAAACCTAAACCGGCGGAAGCACCGGTTATTAAGGCGTATTGTTTTTCAGGCATGCCGTTTATTTAAGGTCTAATACCGGCAATCTATTGTCTTTTAACGTGGCGTAATAGTACGCCAGATTTCGAATGTCTTCATCACTTAAGGTGGCAGAGAATCCGGCCATAATGGCATTACTGCGTACACCTGAGCGATAGTCCTTCAAAGCCTTGGTTAAATAATCAACATATTGACCCGCCAGATTAGGGTAGGTGGGGATAATGCCTATTCCATCCATGCCGTGGCAAGAGGCGCACACTTGTTGGGCTTTTTCCTTACCGGCTTCTTTATCAAAGGCCAAGACCGAAGATGACAGACTGATACCGGCCAGTAAAAACACGACGGTCAAAATAGATTTTGTTAATGTGATGCGTGAATTGTTCATTATTTATCCTGCTTATTTTGGCCGAGTTGTGAGAAATATGCGGCGATATCACTGATGTCTTGATCACTCAGGCTGCCGGCTTGCGCTTGCATGGTACCGTGTTGACGGGCACCGTCACGATAATCTTTCAAAGCGGTTTCTAAATAAGCCGCATGTTGACCACCAATTTTAGGTACGTGGTAGTTTGGATAGGAGTTTTTATATTTCGGAATACCATGACAACCGGTACAAGTGTAGGCAATTTGTTCACCGCGAACCACATCACCTTCAGCCATCACTGGACCAAAAGAAAATAACAAGCATACCAATAAAATTTTTTGCATGATAAACAATGAAAAATAAAAGTGACATTATAAGCAGGAATGCCAAGTGACTCAAGAGACCTTTGCAAAATTCTGGGTCAGTAGAAAAAAGAACTGAAATTCCATCAATCAAGGCATGAAACGCAGCTTAATACACGGTTTATTCATTTCATATTCTGCGACTTCTTGCCTTCAATAAATCACCACAGAAATAGAACGAGCCTGTTATTAGCACCAAAAGTCGGTTCATCAGGCAGTTTTATAACGCAGAATGATGGAATTTCAACCTTTTTAACTCGATTCATGAATTATGCAAGGGTCTCTCAGTTGTTAAAAGCCATTTTGCGGTTTCTAAGGTAAAAATATTATTTTTTATTAAGTGATTATTAACGTTCTGTTAATTTAAGACAGTTATAATAGCGGCATTTAATAACTGCTTTAATTTATCCCATTTTTTTAGGGGTTGTTAAGACTTGAATTTTAGGTACATAGCAACCATATTTTAGTTACTTTTTTAAGAAGGTTTTATTATGAGAAAATTAATCACTTTAAGTATTTTACTCCTGTCATTCGGCATGGTTTCCGCTGTTAACGCAAAAACATGCGAACTTGAAATTGACAGTAATGATCAAATGCAATTTGACAAGTCTGAAATGACCGTTGCTGCTGATTGCACCGAAGTTAAATTGACTTTAACGCATTCAGGTACCATGGCTGCCAATGTGATGGGTCATAACTGGGTATTGACCAAAACAGATGATATGCAATCTGTGGCCACAGCCGGTATGTCAACAGGTTTGGAAAATGATTACATGCCTGAAGATTTATCCAAAGTCATCGCCCACACTGAAGTCATTGGTGGTGGCGAAAGCACATCAGTCACTTTTGATGTGTCAGAATTATCGAAAGATGTACATTATTCTTTCTTCTGCAGCTTCCCAGGTCATTGGGGTATTATGAAAGGTAAATTCATCATCGAATAAAACTGATCACAATGAATCAAAAAAATCCCGGGTCACTCCCGGGATTTTTTTTGCCATAAATAATTCGAGCATTTCTTTCTGCTGTATTAACCCGTGTATGCCCACGCATATAAATTAACACCACCTCTTAATCTAATCGCCATTGGATAGCCTATCACTTTGATAAATAACAGACGATTTCTAAGATACAAGGAATCTCCTATTTAGAACGAGTCTTGTTTAAATAACATTGAAATGTGTGCCAACAACCATTCACAATTTCAGCGCTGGGATTGGTTAAAAAACCAAAAATAAAGCCATTAACGCCATCCACTGTACCAATAAAAAGTTTTATGCCAGAAGGTGCAACGTTGCCAAAGGGTAATGAATAAAGTTCGGCTAAATTTGAGCCGAGATATCCTCTGGCAACCAAATTAGAAACACCCAATGTTCCGAGGCTGTGTCCTAATAATTTTTGGTTGATATTGTCATTGTGACTAATAAAATTATAATCTGATGCAGTTAAAATTCCTGTGTATCCAAGTACTACATCGATGACGTCAAATGGAGTACCTATTATTCTATTCAGTACTGTATTTTTCTTAGAGTTAATTATTGGTGTTCCAATATCTTGCCTACCAAACATTCCAAACATTACTTGTTCAATCGAAATGCTGCCATCTTTATAGGTGAATTTTGCACTGGGATTAAACCTTGTCCCAACCAACTTATTCCCCACAAAACTCATGGTAACCAGTGCAAGATTAAGTTCCATCAGCGACATGCCATTCTTACGCGCGAATCGTTGCAATTCTTCGGTGGCTTTAAACTTGCCGTAATGTGAGATTAAATTTTGGAAAGTCCCGCCGGTGGCTTCGGCGGTTGAGAAGTCGATATTACCACCTTTGATAAAGTTTAAAATGGCACCGGCTTTGGGGTCCAGGCTTTGCACAACCTGGGTGACGATATCAAAAGCTTTCATACCCTCAGAGATACCGGCGGCTGTGCTGGCACAATTTGTTTTTGGGGCGGTTTCGGATAATGCGGTGCCTGTGGTTGTGTCACCTTTTCCGCCTGTGGTTGCTTTGGTGCCGGATTTTGCGGCATCGGCACCGCCTTTGTTGGCAAATTGACTCCCGGCGAAGGCCACACAGATAACTTTAAAATAATAATTTAATTCAACCAGTTGCACTGTCATTCGTTCATTTTAAGAGTTGATTTTATTGGATATTTTTCAGTTTTTTTTCAATATCTTTTATTGCAATCGTTCTAAGTCTATTTGAATTTGATTGATTATATCACTATAAGCAAGTCCTAATATACGCGTAATTCTTTTGTTGTTTTTTGTTTTATATGTATTAAATATTCCAGATGTGAATTCTGAATTCTTTTTAGTCATATATGACTTTGTAAATAATATGCCGGTATTATTTACAAAACTTACCTGAAGGGTTAATAATATTTCATCAGAAGCTTCTAAATCCGAAGCTCTTCTTACTTCGTTTAGCTTTGATTCTATGGCAGTAATATTTGCTTTAATATTACATGGCTCACTCTCGTCTAAGCTAATAAAATCAGTTATTTCATAAACGTAATATGTTTTTTTTTGGTATTCGTTTGTGTATTGAACTCGAACATTTTCAAAAATATTTTGCTGATTAGTTATACTATTGTCCAAATATAAACATGTTGTTTTTAGGTAAATATTTTTATCAACGTTTTTCAAAACAACCGGTGCAGACACACAAGCTGTTAAACCAGTTAATATTATGACTAATAATATGTTTTTCATTTTGATCTCCTAATTCGAATGAGTTTTATCTAAGTAACATTGAAAATTATGAAAACAGCCACTTATAAGTGTGGCTCTGGGACTGGTCATTAGGCCAAACACAAAGCCATTGACGCCATCAATGGTACCAATAAATAACTTTACACCGCTCGGTGCTATGTTGCCAAAAGGTAATGAATACAGTTCAGCTAAACTGGCATCTAAATAACCTCTGCCAACTAAGTTTGACACGCCCAGGGTACCTAAACTATGACCCAACAGCCTTTGATTAATATTGTCACCATTCAAACCCTTTATATAATCATAATCTGAAGCTGTTAAAATTCCCGTATAACCTAATATTACGTCAATTACATCAAAAGGAGCACCAATAATACTGTTGAGAGTTTGATTGTTATCTGGGTTGATAATAGGGTTGTTGCCACCCTGTCTATCAAACATACCAAACATAACTTGCTTTAAAAAGATATTACCATTCTTATCTTTGAGTTTTGCACTGGGATTAAACCTTGTCCCTACCAATTTATTACCCGCAAAACTCATGGTCACCAGTGCCAGATTAAGTTCCATCAGCGACATGCCGTTTTTACGGGCAAATCGTTGCAATTCTTCGGTGGCTTTAAATTTGCCGTAATGTGATACCAGGTTTTGGAAAGTACCTCCAGCAGCTTTTAATGAGGTTAAATCAACATTACCACCATTAATAAAGCCTAAGATAGCACCAGCTTTTGGATCAAGGCTCTGCACAACTTGTGAGACCACATCAAAAGCACTTATACCTTCAAAAGCACCAGCAAACCCACTGGCTGAAGTGGTGGTTGGAGCAGCTTCGGACAATGCTGTTCCTGTAGTCGTATCTCCACCTCCGCCTGCAGCTGTTTTAGATCCAGATTCTGCGGCATTGGCACCGCCTTTAGCGAAAAATTGGCTCCCGGCAAAGGCCACCGCGCCGGCAATAATCCCGGCCTTTAGGGCTGATCGGAAATTACCGGTTATGATGTAAGTGGTGGTAAAGCCAATGGTAAATGCCGTCCAGAATATATGAAAGCCAATATAAGGCAGGAAAATGGTTAGCACCACGCCAACCACAGCCGCGGCTAATTGCCGCAGTGAAAAGTAACCGGTTGGATCGGTGAATGAAAGGGGATTATTATGAACATAACTGTAGCGATTAAACGATTGTGATGTATTGGGGTCTTGTACAACCGGGTCGGCCTGAAGCATTTTACCGAGTTCAGAATCATAGATTCGGCCGCCCATATTGATGATTCCAAACGTATCCAGCATTTCATGTCCTGTAAAACCACGGGTGGTGTAGTCTGACAGAAAACTTCTGGATGGGCTTTGCGAGATATCAACCCAGTTCGCCGGTAAACGCCTTTCGCCCCAGGCTGAAAAGCTCATTTGTTGTAAAATGCGGCCTTTTATATCGGTGATGACATCAATGGAGCCCAAATGATCATGAAATAAATAGGTTTCCTGGGTGGAGGCGTTGGTTTCGGTGATAATGGCATAATTACCTAAGTGCCTTTTAAAGGCGACTTGACCGTTTGAATTGTATTCAACTTCGACATTACCCATAAAGTGGGTGACGGTGGTTTCCTTTAGATTGCTGATAAGACTTAAAATATCACCAGTTTTGGAGCACAAACTTTGCACGACTTATATAGCTCATTTATTGTTTAAATTTAAAAGATTGAATGAACCGTTTAACTTTATTATTTGTATTTAAAATATCATCTTTACTGCCTGACTCACATGTATCACAATTTTGAAGTTGCACCCAAACGTTAGCGATGCCTTGCTCAGATGACTGTATTGCCATTATATGGTATGAAGTATGCGCCACCTCAGAATCATTGGCAAATAGTCCGGTATCAGCAATTTCTTCTTTCATCGATAATAATACAGCAGGACGGCCATTAAGATTAATGTCAAAACGTTGCAATACATGTATGCCTAATCTATCCTTCGAAACTGGTTTTGAATATTTTTCTGTTAACCATTCAACTGCCTCATTCAAATTTAAACTTTCACCAGGTATTGATTGGGTTCTGTCAATCAGAACAGCATAACTATCCGACCAATGATATTTATTTGTACTGATTGTAAAAACAACGGTAGTTAATTGCTCGCTGTATTGTTCAGATAATTTCAAATAGGGCCAGAATTCACCATTGGCTTCAGCTGGCATTTGGACAGAAAATAAATTATCAGCTGCAAGATAAATATTTCCATCAACTTGACCTATTAAAGATTTTGATGAAGGTGATTTCCCACCGGTAGATAAACAGCCAGATAATAGAAAGAATAATAAAATAATTTTTATAAAATTCATTTCGTTACCCTCCTGTTTTTTCAGAAATTACCGTTTCGATTTGAATCAGGATATCTTGATAACCCTTAGATAAGGCTTTTGAAACCAATCTCTCGATTTCATCTCTGCTGGCTGTAAAAGATCTTGAGCCTGTATAAGATTCTGCTTTAAATACCTGGTCCTTAAAAGACTGTTCTTTGGTTGAAAAATCCACTTTAACCTCAAAAACTAATTTTAAATACGACCTGCCTTTCCCAGCAGTATTGAACACTGCACCAACTTGCGACTGTTTAATCAGAACTATGTTTGAATGATTTTTGCATGAGGTATCAATATAATCTGAAAGAAAATAATAATAGTTGTGATCATTATAATTATGAACATCATCATGACCTCCTGTTATGCGGTATATCGGTAACTTTTTCTGTGTATCTGCGCTTAACTGAATGCAGTATTCTGATAAAGTAGCATTATCTTCTCCTTGCAGCATAATCGGTTTATAACAACCACCGCAAACCAATAAAAGAACACATAATATTTTTTTCATGATTTTACCTCATTTAATTTGATGGATAAGGATGATAGCGATGATCTGCATGTTGAAACCAGCCTAATTTTGGTCGATCTACCCTGCATTTGGATTGAACATAAACCCCAAAATAAAGTCATTGACTAAATCTTTGCTACTTAAATGAACTTTGACTCCTGATGGTGAGGTAAATAGCTCACAATATTAAATACCACAGTCTAAAACCATTTGGTCATGAACCTTTGTAATAGCTTTATAAAATATTAGAACAACAGATGAAGCAATTAGGGCATTTACTTTCTTATCACCTATCAATGAATGGTTTTCTAAACCTGAGCTTGTTTCAGTTTTAAGCTTATGTTTTGAGCCAAGACATTCATAACTTCCAAGAATTTTGATATAAACAGTATATCCATTGTATCTCATTCTTGCGAAATAGTTGATTTCTGAATATATTTGATCTAATGAAATAAATTCATAAGAGTCATTGCACCCGTTGAATTTGTTTATCAGTTCAGTTAATTCGTAAACACTAAATTTGTGATAATACGAATCACCACCTTTCCTGAACAGTGGTTTTTGTTGATCAATAGCGGGATTTAGCTTAATACAAAAATCGCCAATCTTTACTAACTCCTTAATTAATTCAGGTGTTTCTGATATTGAAAACCCATATTCATAATTTGAACTAATTTGTATGTTACGCGGCTGATTGGAGCAGGCTGCCAATATAACCAAAAATACAAAACTTATTTGTTTCATGTATCCTCCGAATAATTTAATAACAACCACTAAGTTCATGTAACACACAGCCTTTATTTTTGAACATTAGGTTTGCTCCGGGATTTAATAACCAACCTAAAATACCACCATTAACAATATCCATCGTACCTATTTCAACACTTACATTACTATGCGCTATATTTCCAAAAACCATTGACTGAGATAATCCACTTGAAAAATAACCTCTGGAAACTAAATTATTGATATCCATAGAGCCTAAACTGAAACCACGAATTAGTTTAGATGGGTCTCCACGATTTATTGCATCGTATCCAGAAGCTGTAATTAAACCTTGAAAACCGAGTGTTATATCTACTAAATCAAAAATCAATCCAATAGGTCTATTAAGAGTTTTATTAGTAATTAGTGGAATATAATCAGAGTTGCGAGGTTTCAAATTTCTAGAAAGTATCCCTTCAACGCCTTGGTGTCCTGTCCTAGGGTCATCAGCTGTTCTTAAAAAATTATCTTCATAGAACCGCGTCCCCACCAATTTATTTCCCACAAAACTCATGGTCACCAGTGCAAGATTAAGTTCCATCAGTGACATTCCATTCTTACGCGCAAATCGTTGCAATTCTTCGGTGGCTTTGAATTTGCCGTAATGTGATACAAGAGATTGAAAAGTACCACCAGTAGCTTTAAGAGAGGTTAAATCAATATTTCCACCTTTGATAAAGTTTAAAATGGCACCGGCTTTGGGGTCCAGGCTTTGCACAACCTGGGTGACGATATCAAAAGCTTTCATGCCCTCAGAGATACCGGCGGCTGTGCTGGCACAATTTGTTTTTGGGGCGGTTTCGGATAATGCGGTGCCTGTGGTTGTGTCACCTTTACCACCTGTGGTTGCTTTGGTGCCGGATTTTGCGGCATCGGCACCGCCTTTATTGGCAAATTGACTCCCGGCAAAAGCCACCGCACCAGCTATAATGCCAGCTTTTAAGGCGGTTCTGAAGTTACCGGTAATAATGTAGGTGCTGGTAAAACCAACGGTAAAAGCGGCCCAGAAAATATTAAAGCCTAAACCAGGTAGTACAAAGCTTAGCACCACACCGACCACAGCCGCCGCTAATTGCCGCAGTGAAAAATACCCTGTGGGATCGGTGAAGGACAGGGGGTTGTTGTGAACGTAACTGTAGCGGTTAAATGATTGGGATGTATTGGGGTCTTGTACAACCGGGTCGGCCTGAAGCATTTTACCGAGTTCAGAATCATAAATACGGCCACCCATATTGATGATGCCGAATACATCCAGCATTTCATGACCTGTAAAACCACGGGTGGTGTAGTCTGACAGAAAACTTCTGGATGGGCTTTGCGAGATATCAACCCAGTTCGCCGGTAAACGCCGTTCGCCCCAGGCTGAAAAGCTCATTTGTTGTAAAATGCGGCCTTTTTTATCGGTGATGACATCGATGGAGCCCAAGTGATCATGAAATAAATAGGTCTCCTGGGTGGAGGCATTGGTTTCGGTGATAACGGCATAATTACCTAAGTGCCTTTTAAAGGCGACTTGGCCGTTGGCATTGTATTCAACCTCAACATTGCCCATAAAGTGGGTGACGGTGGTTTCATTATCACTGTTGGTATCGACCCGGGCGTACCGTTGTTCGGCGTTGTTATAGCGGTAGATACTTTCATCAATGGGGTTATTACTGTCTGAGCCGGTGTAGATTCGCTTAATTTTGTTAAAGCCTGTGTAGCTGAGGTTTCTGCGGACTAACTGGTTGTTACCATTTCTAAAGTTGGTGGATTCTGTGAGGTTGCCTTTGTTGTCGTAAAAAAATGACTGGTTTCCTTTAGATTGCACCTGATGGGGTGATGCGGCGATGGTGGTTGCGCT
>Ga0209344_10005066_pt1 | contig 11624 bp, 8 predicted proteins | sample Cruoilmetagenom6_FD_187293 | JGI IMG/M metagenome (GOLD analysis project Ga0209344, IMG submission 187293) | Oil polluted marine microbial communities from Coal Oil Point, Santa Barbara, California, USA - Santa Barbara Oil Seep Sample 6 (SPAdes)... | ecosystem: Environmental > Aquatic > Marine >...
AATGATACTGCTGCTCCTCGATCTCATGATGCCGGATCTCGACGGGTTCGAACTCCTCAAGCTGCTCCGCTTGGATTCACGCGGAAAACACGTCGTCGTCCTGGTGGTCTCGGCAAGGACCGGCCACAGGGCTCAGCTCGAAACACTCCAGCTTGGCGCCAACGCTTATATCTACAAACCGTTCTCGCCACGAGAGCTCGCTGTCCAGGTCCGTCAGCTCCTCGCCGAACGGGAAGGCGCTGAGGGTGAGTGACGACCGGACCGCCGCCGATCTCGTCGAACTACGGACCCGCCTCCTCCAGTACAGGGCGAGTCTCTTCGACCCGTCGACAAAGCTGCCCACGTTGCCCGTGGTCATGGATCGAATCCGTCAACTGATCGATGACAAGGGTTCAGTGCCGGTCTTCGTCATCCGCCTCGAGCACGAACAGCACCTCGAGCGAATCGTGGGATGGGAGCGGTACGATGCCCTGCTCTACAACGTGTCCCGCTATCTCGGAGACGCCCTCGCCCGAAATGTTCACTGCGATGTGATCCTGTGTCAGGAAGCGGTCCGGGGTGATGTCTTCATCATGTTCCTCGCCGATCGGTCCGAGGCCGGGCGGTTGTATGGGGTTTTGGCCGGTGGAATCTCCATCACCGAGGAGAACTCCGGCGACACCAGTCTTATGGCACTTCAGGTCGGGAAAGGACTCATCACCCGACGCCCGGCGGAACGGACCGAAAGGGCAATCTACAGCGGAATCCTCCAGGCGCGGCAGGACTTCCACAAACGCGGTGAGGTCCTCGACGAGGCGCGACTCGTCGAAGCGCGGCGGGTCCTTTCGGATCGAAGTCTGACCACCCTGTATCAGCCCATCGTCGGGCTGCCCGAGAAGGAAGTGCTGGGATACGAGGCCCTGAGTCGGGGTCCGTCCGGCAGCTATCTCGGCCCGGCCGAGAATTTCTTCGGCTTTGCCGAACGGTCGGGAATCCTCGGTGAGGTGGAGCATCTCTGCGTCGAACTCGCTCTCGAGAGGGCGGTCCAGCTCCCCGAAGAAGCCATGCTCTTCATCAACCTCTCGAACCACGGGCTCGAGTATCTCGATTCCATTGGTATCGGGTTGGCGGATCTGGTGGCCAAATCGACTCTCGGGTCCCACCGCTGTGTCCTCGAGATCACCGAGCGGACCTATGCCGAAAGCCAGGCTGCCCTCAAGTATCGGGTCGCCAAACTCCGCGAGGCGGGCTTTAGAATCGCCATCGACGACATGGGCACCGGCTACAGTGCTCTCCATGTTCTCGCTGAGCTTCAGCCGGATTTCATCAAGCTCAATCACATGCTCGTTCGTGGTCTTCCGAGCGAGCCGATCAAACGAAATCTCGTCTCGGCCATCACCTCATTCGCCGGCACGAGCCACTCAGTGGTGATCGCCGAGGGTGTCGAACGCGAAGACGAGATGAACGCCCTCGTCGAGCTCGGTGTGATGCTCCAACAGGGCTTCTTCTTCGGTCACCCCGAAGAGATCTGAGTTAGTGCACCCCGCCACAATTGGGATGGAATATGAGCACCGATACGCTCTTCCTGCCTGCGCTTCGCTTTCTCAAAATACAACGAGTATTCATCGATCGCGAAGTGCAGGCAGGAAGGCACCTCGGCACTCTCTTTTCTACACCCCAATTGTTGCGGGGTACACTAGCGCTTAAAGAAACCCTTACCGTTGCCTGAGATCTGCTGGTTGAGATCACGGATCCGTTCGTTGAGGGCGTTGATCTTCGCCTGGGACTCGTCGCGGATTCTCGCGACCTCGGACTTGGCGAGATCGGCCTCGCGACGGGCTTCATCCGAGCCATCGGTGACATTCTCGGCTTGGGCTCGAAGCTCGGCGACCTCGCGTTCGAGATCGGCGATGACCTCGTCGCGCTCGCCCATCTTGCCGCGGTGGGTCTCCTCGGCCTCTTCGTAGAGCTTCTTGGTTTCGAGAAGGCCGGTGATTTCTGAAAAATCTGCGGGTGACGGTGCCATCTCACCCTCCCTGAATCGTTCTTCGATGGTTGGAAACATTTTCCGGAGCTTGAGCGAGAGATCCTCGGGCTCGGCCGAGGCTTCCACCGCCTGCTCGTAGGTGATGACGTTGTGGGCGAGGAGAGCGATCAGCGACTGATTCATGGTCTGCATGCGGTAGTAGCTGACCGAGTTCTCCATCTCTTCGGTGATCTCTTTGATCTCGCCGTGCTCGATGTGTTTCGAGATCTTCGGTGAGTTGATCATGATCTCACACACCGGCATCCGTTGATCTTCCTCGGCGTTGTTGACCAACTGCATGGACACGATGGCGCGCATGACCAGGCCGAGCTGGCTCCTGACTTGGTGTTGCTGATCGACGGGGTAGGTGTCGATGATCCGGTCGATGGTCTGCGCTGCGTTGTTGGTGTGCAGGGTCGAGAAGACCAGGTGACCGGTTTCCGCCGCGGTGATCGCGGTCGACATGGTCTCGAGATCCCGCATCTCGCCGACCATGATCACATCCGGATCCTGCCGTACGCAGTTTCTCAGCGCTTCCTTGAAAGTCGGTGTGTCGGTTCCCACCTCGCGTTGCGAGATGGTGGCCTTGTCGTCGGCGAAGAGGAACTCGATGGGATCTTCGATCGTGACGATGTGGCACGAACGCGTTTTCGAGAGCTTCTGAACCAGAGCCGCGAGCGTCGTGCTCTTCCCTGAACCGGTAGGCCCCGTCACCAGGACCATCCCCCCGGGGTAGTCGATGAAGGTTTCGATGACATCCGGCAGGTTGAGATCGGTGACATTCTGAATATCGAAAGGAACCCGGCGGAAGACACCGGCGATGGTCCCCCGCTGATAGAAGAGGTTCGCTCGGAATCGGGCAACGCCGGGGATGCCGTAACCGAGGTCCACCGAGAGATGTTGATCGAAGAGCTCCCGCTGTTTCGGGGTGAGGATGGAGCACAACATCTCGCGAACTTCATCGGGTTTGAGCGCCGCCGACTTCACCGGGATCAGTCGCCCCTGGATTCGTAGCAGCGGCGGCCGCATCGGTTTGATGTGCAAATCCGATGCGCCCTTCTTGGTCATGAACATGAGCAGCTCTTTGAGCTCCACGCGCCCTCCCTGAAAGCGGTCTCGAGACACCTCCGGCGGCGGCCCGAACTCCATCTCACTTTATCACATCGGACCATTTTCGTTGACACGATGTGGGAGGAGAACAATGGTCGGAAAACCTTTGAACCTTTGGATTTGAGCCAGCCCGGTCGGCGAGGTTAGAATGTTCGAAGGCCTTGCATGTCGACCCCTGAAAACCCCAACTCCGTGCCCAGGACATCCCACCCGGTGGAATCCGAAACCACGGGTTTTTCCGATGCGGGAAATCCGCCTGCTGCCGGAGCCCAGCCTCTCGCCAAGGGTGAAGTCCTCGCCGGGAGATTCGTGCTGCGCAGCCAGATCGGTCGCGGTGGAGCAGGGACCGTTTTCTCAGCATTCGACACGAAAGTCGGACAGGAGGTGGCGGTCAAAGTGCTCCATGCCGACATCCAAGAGGGCAGCCAGATCGAACGGCTCCGGCGCGAGGTTCGTGCCTCCAGGCCGGGCCACCCCAACGCTGTGGCGGTCTACGACCTCTTTGACGATGACGGTCGACGCTTTCTGACCATGGAACTGATCGAGGGACACAGCGTCAGTCAAGAGCTCGCGAAGATCGGGAATCTCCCGGTGGAAGAGGCGGTTGCCATCGGTCACCAGATTGCCGCCGCGTTGGCCGATCTCCACGCCAAGGGTCTGATCCATCGTGATGTCAAACCCGGGAACATCCTCTTGACGAGTGCCGGGACCGCCAAACTCTGCGATATGGGGCTCGCCCGGTCGACCATGCGCGGCGGGACCATCACCGAGACCGAAATGGTGGTGGGCACTCCTGCCTACATGGCGCCGGAGCAGGCACTGGCTGGGGATCTCACAGCAGCGAGCGATATCTACGCCCTCGGGCTGACCCTCTTCCAATGCCTGACCGGCGAAGTGCCGCTTCAGGAAGACACCGCGGTAGCGACGCTCATGTTGCGCCAGCGATCACGGCCGCCGCGGGTCAGGAAGGAACAGCCCGAAAGTCCGGTTTGGTTTGACCGGTTGCTCCGTCAAATGCTCGATCCCGAACCGGATCGGCGGCCCTCGGCGGCTGCCGTGGAAAGGGCACTGGTGGATCGACGGGTCGCGCTGAGGCTGGCGCCGCGCGGGCGCCACGTGGTGGCGGCCCTGTTCGTCGGCCTGGCTATCATCGGTTCGATGATCGTGTATCGGGCGATCGCACAGCCTCGACCGGCGGCGATCGTCGAGACCGTCGGGTCCGAGATAGTGGGTTTCGATGATGACGGTCTCGAGCTTTGGCGTCACGCCCTGGACCAAGCCCGTGTGAAGGTGCTTCGCGCCGATCTCGACGGCGACGGCAGCGACGAGGTGCTGGCCGTGGGAACCAGCGAAATCGATGCCGGGGGGCTTTCGAGACTTGTTCAGCACTCGCAGGTCCTGATCCTCGACGCCACCGGCGAGGTCATCACCAGGCTCGATCCGGAGGAACTTATCGACAACTGGCCTTACCGCTATCGGCTCGAGGTCTTGCCGACCCTCCACGGTGTCGATCTCGATGGAGATGGCTGGATCGAAGTCGTCGCCGTCTGTCGCCAGCGGAGGTACTTTCCCACCGAGGTTCTGGTCTTCTGGCCGCGCTGGGGCGTCTGGGAACATGTATTGAGCCACCCCGGATCGATATACAAGGTCTTTCCTCCGCGGCCCGGAGCACAATCCGGGTTTCGTTTTCTCGGAGTCAACAACCGGTTGGCCATGTACGGGGTCCTGGGCGAGATGTGGGTGGTTCCACCGGACGAGCGAGGAGCGCCCATCAAGGGCCTGGGCCCGAGAACCCAGGCCCCGCCCTTCGGGCCCCTCAAGCTGAACGCTGCGGGTGGTTTGTATGACTATGTGCCGCTCGTGGCTCAGAGCATGTTCGAGGGTGAGGAGGCAAAAGAGATCGAGCTCGATCCGGATGGTGGGTGGAGCCTCAATTTCTTCAACATGGCATTTGGACTCGATCCATACTACAACCGTGCCGACAGTCCCAATGCGGGCCGGGATCTTCGCGGCTTGCGGGAGTCGTATTTCGATTTGATCTACAAGGCGCGTCCGGGATTCCGCACCTTCTCGTCCGAGGGTCTCGAGACCATCAGAGCCGAGATGGAGTCAACGTGTGGACCTCTCCTGGCAGAGACCTCCTACGAAACCATTTTTCTCGAAACCATGGGACGGGCGCTTGCTCGGGTCGATGATCTGGAGGGCGCAGTCGGGCTGCTTCGGCCGGCATTCGAACGGCTCGGCAACGACGATCTCGGATATCGGCTTGCGAACCTCGAAGCCATCTCCGGAGACCTCGATTCGGCCGCGGCATGGCTCCGGATGTTGATGGATGACCCGAAATCTCGGCGGGCCGGGTTTGATGCTCCGCATCTGATGCTGCGGGTCGCGATCGAGGGTCGTGAAACCGATTTACTCGAATCTGCCGTGTCGTATCTCACCGGTCTGTTTCGCGACTCGCCGGAACGGTTCGATGTCAGGACGGCGCTCTGGGCCGGCGCTCGATTGTGGTGGGATGAAGGAACCGAGGCGAACAGTCGAGTTCGGTCGATGGACTATTGTGAGGACGGTGACGCGGTCGCGTGTTTGATTCGGTGGAGACGGAACGACAGCCGATCGGATGATCCGGACGCCATGCGGGCCTTTGTCGAGACCAACCCCGATGCCGCTGGAATCGGGTATGCGGCATTCGCAGCCGCCTTGCTCGGGAACGGCAGAATTGCGGAGGCCGCCGAAGCGTGCGACACCGCCGTCACCATGGTCGGCGAGTGGTCGAAGGACGATTTCAGGGAAAACCAGAACTTTCAGCTGATTCGAGCCCTCCGCACCGTCGCATTGCTCGAATCCGGCGACGGAAAGTTGGCTCGTCGAGAGGCTCTTCGGCTCAGAGACGACCTCAACCCGAACCTCCTCCCCGGAATCCTCATCGCCGAAGTGATCGAGGAGACGGAGAACTGGAACCTGGATGCGCAATGACTGGGCAAAAGGCCAAGTGACTGAGCAGCTCGAAGAGAAAAGCGATCTGTGGTCTTTTGGCTAAGTCGTTTGTTTGATTGTGAATGTGAACGGCGATGAAGGTGGAGCTACCCCTCCATTCTCATGGCATCGGCCTTGCTATAGAGAGAAGGACGAAGGGATAGTCGACCCCAATGTGGAGTCGATTTCTGGCCCTCGCCGGTTCGCAGCACGGCGGGACACCTCTTTTCCCTGTGCCCGGCCCCGACAGACCCTCCAGTCCGGGGCCGGGCTTCTTCTTTTGCTCAGAGCGCGAAAGAAGAAGCCCGGCTGCTAAGATTGCCCGATGAAGGTCTACACCAAAACGGGCGATACGGGCGACACCTCGTTGTTCTCAGGCGGAAGGGTCGGCAAGGAGCATCCGCGGATCGAGGCCTACGGAACGGTGGACGAACTCAACTCTCAGTTGGGTCTGCTGTCCACCGAAGACCTCCCCGGGAATGTGGTCGAAAGGATTCGGTGGATTCAATCGGCCCTCTTCTCCATCGGCGCCTCCCTGGCCGATCCCAAAGCCAAAATCGAGCCTGATCCGGATGGTTGGGCGACCGAGATACTGGAGGACTGGATCGACTCCATGGAGGAGTCGCTCGACGAACTCCAGGCGTTTATTATCCCGGGGGGCTCCCGAGAGGCGGCGTTGGCCCACGTGGCGCGAACCGTGTGCCGTCGGGCCGAACGGCGGGTCCTCGGGATCGATCGAGTTGAGGATGGGATCATCCCGTTCCTCAATCGATTGTCGGACGCTCTTTTTGTTCTTGCGCGATATCTCAACGCTCGCCGGGAGTTGGCCGATCCTCAGTGGCGGCCGGGGAAGAGTTGACCATCGATCAATGACAGACTACGGTGTTGGATCTGTGAACGGATGGACCAACGCTCATTTGCGGCTCCGGGGTATGGCAGGCCCTCCTGCTACACTGATTTCATGACTCCGGGAAGCACAACAAATCCTCGCCAGTACGCTGCCGCGCGCATGGGAGAGTGCGTCTCACTTCATCGTGGATAGTCAGGACCACCCCCCCAGTCCCGGCCGAAGGGCCGGTTCGGCATCCTCGTCATCGCCGAGGCTGCAAGGAGACGTCGATCCATGCTGAAGCTCAGCATCCGTGAGGTCCACACCGAGAGTCTTTTCGGCACCCGCGATGAGAACCTCAACTATCTCGCGGAACGGCTCGGGATCTCGGTCAGCGCTCGCGGCACCGAGGTGAGTCTGAGTGGTCCCGACGAACGATCCGAGCGGATTGCGGCTGGGGTTCTCGAGGCCCTCGACCGTCTGATGACCAATGGTGGAGGTGTCGGCAGGGAGGAGTTCCGCACGGGTGTGAGGGTGTTGGAGGAGGATGCCGAGATTGATCTTGTTGAATTCTTCCTCGATGCCTCCATCCCACCGACTCTCAAGCGGTTTCTGGCGCCGAGGAATCTCAACCAGCGGCGCTTCATCCGATCGGTGACGTCGCACGACTATGTCTTCGCCACCGGACCGGCCGGCACCGGCAAGACCTATCTGGCGGTGGCCATGGCGGCTGCGGCGTTGTTGGACAAGCAGGTGAGACGTCTGGTTCTGTGCCGCCCCGCGGTCGAGGCGGGTGAGCGCCTGGGTTTTCTCCCCGGTGATCTTGTGGAGAAGATCAACCCATATCTCCGTCCCGTCTACGACGCCCTCTATGACATTCTCGGCTATGACAAGACGTCCAAACTTCTCGAACGGCAGGTCATCGAGATCGCGCCGCTCGCCTTTATGCGGGGGCGGACGCTCAACGACGCGTTCATCATCCTCGACGAGGCCCAGAATACGACCCGTGAACAGATGAAGATGTTCCTCACCCGAATGGGTTTCCATTCCAAGGCCGTGATTACCGGTGACATCACCCAGATCGATCTCCCCGGGAGCCGTCGCTCGGGTCTCGTTGAAGCTCTGGAGATCCTCGCCGGCGCCGAAGGCATGGCTTTTGTCAACTTCACCCATCGCGATGTGGTCCGCCACCGACTGGTTCAAAAGGTCGTGGATCGGTACGAACGTTGGGAGGCGGCCCACGCCGGAAACGGGGAGGGTGAGCGATGACCCCATCGAGACGGAGCAACGGGTCCAAAGGGAGAAACGGGGCGCCTTCGCCGTCTCGCGTGAGGCGGGGACTCGAGGATCGCGGAGGCATCTGGGAGCGCATACTCGAGATGCCATTGGTCTGGGCCACCCTCACCGTCGCGGTCTGCACGGCACTGCTGCTGCCTCGCCTCGATACCGAGGTGCCCCTCTGGAACGTTGGTGATGTGGCCGTCTACGATGTCGTGGTCCCACGCGATCTCAGCTTGCCTGACGATAGCGCCACGGCCGCGGCGAGGGCCGAGGCGAGAACGGCGGTCCTCCCGGTCTTCGATCTCGAGCCGCGGATTCGGGTGGAACTCGGCGTCGAGATCAGAGAGATTTTCGAAATCTGCAGGTTTTGGATTGCCGACGAAACCGCCACAGCCGAAGACCTCGTCGAGGCCACCGTCCTGACGGTCGATCCGGCCATGATCAACGTCCTGGCCGAAAGCGGGTGTTCAACTGAGTTCGAGACGGCTCTCATCGAAGTGATCGACGAGACCTATCGCGACGGGGTCGTCGACGATCGTCGTGAACTCGAGCGGCGGGGTGTGAACGGAGTTGCCATCCGCGATCTTTCGGGTGGCTCGGAACGACGAACGACACTGGACGAGATGGCCGATGCAGTGGATGGAAGATTGGGTCTGAACGGCAACCTCCAGGCGAGGCTGCTCCCGCGTGAGGCGGTGGCGCGGCGATGGGTCAAGCCGACCCTGGACTTCCTCGCGGAGAACATGCTGCCCAACATCGTCCTCAATCGAGCGGAGACTGCCAAACGGGTCGCCGACGCCGACCGGCAGGTGGCGCCGCGGTCGCGCACCCTGCGACGGGGTCAGGTCCTCGTGCGCCGGGGTGATCGAGTGTCGTCAGAAATCGCCCAGACCTTGCGGGTCATCGATCGCGAGCGAAGGGAGGTCACCGAGTACTCCCGGGTTCTCGGGGTCGGTTTCCTGGTTCTTCTCGTGGTTGCTGCGTGGTGGCCGATCCAACAGGTCTTTGGTGGCTCGGGTGGGGAGATCAGTCAGCGGCTATCCATGACCTACCTGCTGCTCATGCTCTTCGTGGCGTTGAATCGCTTGGGACTCTTCCTCGCAGAAGCGGTCTCGAGAAGCGTCCAGGGGCAGACCCTGTCCAATCTCGACTCGTATATCTGGGGTCTTCCCTTCGCCGCCGGCCCGGCCATGGTGCTCTTGCTGATGGGTCTGCAACCGGCGTTGGTCTTCGCCGTAGGTTGCGCGGTCATGGCGGGGCTGCTCCTCGATGGTCAGTTCACGATGATGATCTATGCGTTGGCGTCGGGGATTGCGGGGGTCCTGGTATCGCGCCGCTTCACCGAGCGATCGGCCATGAGCCGCATCGGTCTCGCCGTCGGTCTGTCCAATGGTCTGGTTTTCCTCGTCCTCGAACTCTATCGAGGTCTGCCCGAACGGCCGGAGTCGACCCTCTTCGCTGCTGGATGCGCCGTGGTCGGCGGGTTGGTAGCGGTTGGGTTCGTGACCTCGTTGTTGCCGTTGCTCGAAACGCTGCTCGGCGTCACCACCGACCAGCGGCTCCTGGAACTCTCGAATCAGAATCTGCCGTTGCTCAAGAGGCTCTCGTTGGAGGCGCCGGGGACCTATCAGCACTCGCTGGCCGTCAGTAATCTCGTTGAGGCCGGTGCGGATGCGGTGGGAGCGAATGCCCTCTACCTTCGGGTCTGTTCCTACTACCACGACATCGGGAAGGTTCTCAAACCCCACTATTTCGTCGAGAATCAGCGGGGCGCCAATCCGCACGACGATCTTTCACCGTCCATGTCTACGCTGGTGATCCAGAGTCACGTCAAGGATGGGATCGAGATGGCTCGCGAGGCCAAACTTCCGCTTCCGATCATCCAGGGGATCGCCACCCACCACGGCACCAAGTTGATCCGATACTTCTTCCACAAGGCCCAGAAATTGGCCACTCCGGAGAAGGGCGAGGTGCGGGAGAGTGATTTCCGCTATCAGGGCCCCAAACCCCACACAAAGGAGTTGGGGATTCTCCTGCTCGCTGACGCGGTCGAGGCCGCGGCGCGGACCATCGAGCAACCGACCCCGACCAGGCTTCAGGCCATGATCAAAAAGATCTTCGATGATGCCCTCGAGGACGGTCAGCTCGACGACTCCGAACTCACGTTTTCTGAGCTCGACAAGGTCGCGTCGGCATTCCTTTGGGTGCTGACCAATATGTATCACCACAGAATCGACTACCCGGGATTCAACTTCAACCGGAGGAAGGAACCGAGTGAATCGAGTTCAGTTTAGCTGGGAGCGAAGGCCGTCCCGTCCGGCGGCTGAAGCGCTACGGAATCTGATCCGAGCCTGCCTCGAGCGCACCTGTGATGAGGCCTCGGAAGTCCACGTCCTTCTGACCGGTGACGAGAGAATTAGCGATCTCAACCGCGGCTTTCTTGGTCACGATCGGCCAACCGATGTTCTTTCCTTTCCCGACGGAGACGTGCTGCCTTCGGGGATGCGGCTTCTCGGTCAAATCGTGGTTTCGCTGGATACCGCACGTCGACAGGCTGAGGAGGCCGGACACTCGGAGGTGCGGGAACTCGAAGAACTCGTTCTCCATGGCGTTCTCCACCTCTTGGGATATGATCATTCCAGTGACCAGGGAGAAATGAACCGGATTGAATTGAAGCTCCGCGGGGAGTTGTTGCCGTGAAGGATACCTTCTTCGCGTGGCTCGGTAGCCCCGTGACTCTGATTCTCGCTGGGGCGGTGGTGGCCGGATTCATCGTGGTTCTCGAGCTTCTCATCTCGAATTTGGCTCGACTCGGAAACGTCCGTTTCCAGGGAGTCCTCGAAGACCACCCGAAGATCCTGCCACCGGTCGTTGATCTCGATACTCACCTTTCAAGACTCACCGATATTCTCCGTTGGATCCAGATCGCATCCATCGGTGCCCTTTGGCTCGTCGTCGGGAGTCTTCCCTGGACGGTGGCCTGGCACCCGGTTGTGGCCGCCGTTGTGACAACGGGGGCGTTGATCCTCATCTCGAGACTGTCGGCGGGATCGCTCAGCGAGGACTCGGTGGCTCAACTGCTCAAGCTCGTCTCTCCGCTCGTGGGACCGTTGCTGCGGATCGTCGGGCGGAACGGGATGGCGTCGCAGGACGTCGCTCCGGCGGACGACGAGGAGGAGGAGGCCTCGGAGCGTGAGATCCAGGCCTATCTCGAGGCAGGGCAGGCGGCCGGAATCTTCGAGGGCGAAGAGGGAGAGTTTGTCGAGTCGCTGGTTGATTTCTTCGATACCGTGGTGCGCGAGGTCATGACCCCGCGTACCGAGATGGTGACCGTACCCGACACGGTCTCACTCGAAGAGCTTTTGGCCACCTTCGCCGACACCCTCAAGAGCCGAATCCCCGTCTATCACGAGACCATTGACA
>Ga0209344_10005068_pt1 | contig 11619 bp, 11 predicted proteins | sample Cruoilmetagenom6_FD_187293 | JGI IMG/M metagenome (GOLD analysis project Ga0209344, IMG submission 187293) | Oil polluted marine microbial communities from Coal Oil Point, Santa Barbara, California, USA - Santa Barbara Oil Seep Sample 6 (SPAdes)... | ecosystem: Environmental > Aquatic > Marine...
CTGAGAAATGCCGCCCTTTGAAATCGCTCATGGCTTAACTCCTCACGCTGACCATGCGCCAAAAATGGGCGCGTCAGAAGAACTTTGCAACAGAGCCCGAAATCGCCCGGGGTGCGTTTGATGGGCTTTTGGCAGATTGGGACGCAAACAGTATAAGCACAGGCTTGATCGCATACGGTCATCGCGAACGTGGCAATTGCGCGGATATCGAAACCCTTGCCACACCGGGTGATGGGTCTGACATCGCCAAGTTGGTCGCAGGGCTCACTCCCATTGGCAAGACACCGTTGTCGGATGCAGTGCGCCAAGCCGCCAAAGTTTTACGCTTTACTGAAGAAGCGGCGACAGTCGTACTGCTGTCTGACGGTGTGGAAAATTGTTCCGCAGACCCATGTGCGGTTGGTGCAGAGCTTGAGGCGCTTGGGCTTGACTTTACGGCGCATGTCATCGGGTTCGACATAGTTAATGGCGACAAGGCGCAGTTGCAGTGCCTCGCCAGAGCTACGGGTGGTCAGTATTTCGACGCAAGCGACGCGGGTGAGCTGGCCAGTGCGATGGACGGTGTAATGCAAGCCACCGCCAAGCCTGCAACCGAAGCCTTACCAGAGCCAGTGGTGGAACCAGAGCAGGCAGAGGATGTGACTATTCGCATTTACATGCCTTACGGACTGGCCTTGCCGGACGAAACTGTCTTGTTTCAAGGCGACGAGGAAATCGGCCGACTTGCTGCGTCTGACGCCGTCGTGCCGGGTCTTGTCGTCGATTTGCCGATTGGCACAGTGAATTTGCGCGCGGGCGGCGATAAGGTATCCGGCGATTATACGATCGACATCGCCGCCGACACCAAAATCGTCGAGCTTGAGTTGAGTACCGAGGACGCCGATTTTGTGATGCAGTCCAGTGCGAACATGCCGCTGAACCGTGAACACCAGCTGATGATCAATGACACGTCGGGACTTGATCGTGATATCAGCAGCCGCGTTTATCTGGCCCCTTCGGGTAGTACTGATCTGGCGAAATACGAAGGCGGAAACATCTTATCGCCAAAGGGCGGAATATTCGAGGAATCACGTATTCCGTCCCCTGCCAAGGCGGGTGACTACGATGTCGTCGTCATGGATGCGCGGCAGCGGGTCGAATACGGCCGTTTTCCCGTTCGGTTCAGCACAGATGTAGGCCCTGAATGGCTGGGCATCCGCGAAGCCGAAGTGGGAACCGTTGTCGATGCCCGCTGGACAGGTGACGCCAATCGCCAATCGACATTCGAATTCCGTCAAGATGGCGAACGCGTGGAATCCAGGCAGGTAATTTCCACGATGTCGACGCAAGACGGGTTCAAGTTGATGATGCCGGACGAGCCTGGTGTCTATACACTCGTCCTCGGCTGGTTCGATAAGGAATTTGACAGGTTCGAAGCTGACTTGGGGCTGATCGCCGTTGGCGTTCCCCTGCCGTCCAGCGCTGTAACGCCAGGGGAGCAAGCCGCACGTGATGCGATGTCCATTGAAATCGACGCGATGGGCGGCGAAGAGGGGCCGCTGACGCCGGTTGGTGAATTGCATGGTAACTGGATTGTAGTCGGCATAGACGACGTAGGCTCTGTGTCGCTGGGACGATTTCAGGTTATCCATGACGAAGGCACGGAAACGGGCGAGGGCGACTTTGTCGTCGAGGCACCGGACAACCGGGGGCTTGGGGCTCAGGGATCATCCGGGACGACGACACTCGCCATCGTAGACGCTGACATGCGCAGGCTGACCGTTAACACGGACGGTGTCGCGAAGACCGTTACGCTGACGCGCGATGGAACCATATGGCGCGCGCCCTCCGGCATGATTAACCAAAGCTCCGACCAGAACCTTGAGGTCGTCGTCCTGCGACCTGAGGATTTGGCCACCACCGTAATTAAGCCCGTCACCCCTGCGGAAACCGTTGCCACAACGCGCGAGACCGGTGGTGGGGCTAACCTTCCGATCGAGGCAGTACATTTCTGCGCCGAAGAACAGGATTGCGATATAGCTGACCCCCAACTCGAAGTCGATTTCACCCTGCCAGCGGGATGGGAAGCAGAGGCACCAATCCACAGTCGCAGCGGGGAGATCATATTCAACATGGTAGCGATGACACCGGACGGACCACTCTGGGCAACACTAAATCAGCCTCAACGCAGCGCCGACCTCGGACCCTGCTATGACGTGCTGTATGGCAGGTTCTGCCACGATCACACCGACGACACGCAACGTCTGGCCGAGATTAGCGTCATTCGGAACAGCCTATCATCCAAGATAGTCGGTAAGCCGCGCCGCGAGGCCGAGATGTCTGAATTATTGAATCAGCTGACCGGAGATTCAGAATGAAAGCCCTTGCTGTGATCGCGGCGCTGACAGCCAGCCCAGTCCTTGCCCAGGATTTTCAAGTCTTCGTCGTAGAGAAGGACGTTAACGGCGTCGTCCAGTACGAAAGCAACGTTACACTCCAAGGCGCGCAAGTTCTGATGGGCAACACACCGCCCACAGGCACGACCGGCGTGATCCTGAACAGAATAGACAGAACGGTGAAGTGGACCAGCGACACTCCGGAAGAGGCGAACAAACGCTTCGGAGGGGATGGACCGCCTTATATCGTGGACGCCAGGGACCCTCCGGCAGAGCCCCGGATGGAGTTCGACGCCGGCGAGGAAGAGAGACTTCGGCGTGACGAGGGGGATGATGAAGGACTGTCCGATATAGAGTTTGACGCCGAGGAAGAAGAACAACGCCGCCGACGCGCGTCCGGCGACGAGGAACCATCCGATCTGGACTTCGAAGATACCGAAGACTTCTTTCCGGCACCTGATACGATGCGATCTGCACGTATCCACCCACGCGACGGTTTCTGGGCTATCGAAATCAGAGACCAGACAATTACGGGTTGTCTGCCGGGGGTTGCCGAAGCCTTGGGTCCGCAAATGGCGGCGATGAACATGTCAGGCGGTCGCGGCATCTTTGGCCCCGATTTCGCGCCTCAGAAAATGGCTCCACAGCTTGAATGGACCCAGGTCGGTGCGAACTCATGGTATGGCAGCCGTGACGGGACCGCAGGAGGGGCTGGCGTGTACATACAATGGGGCGTGCAGGTGATTTCACCCACTCTAATCAATCACCGCCAAGCTTTAAGCTTCGGGATGGGCGGATTTGGCACCTGCCGCGTTTATACGGTGATCACCGCGTTTCATGGCAACGACTAGATTACAAACGCAAAAGATCGACAATACTGATGCTACACACAAGGATACAAAATGACTTTTCTAGCCATCGTTCACCGTCCCTTCATTGCGGCAAGCTTCGCAGTAGTCATTTCCAGCGCTCAGGCGCAAACCGCAACAATGGACACGCCTGAAAATATAGCCGCAGTGATGGAGGCCTGCCTCGTCATAATCACCGCTCATGACTACGAAGCAGAAGGACAAGGTGTGGAACTACCGTGGAAGCAGATCAGCTCGCGTGTTTCCAGCTTTTCGCCGATCGGGGATCCCGCCAAGGTAAGCGCCTATGTCTCGTCCTCGGACGGCTTTTCGAATTCCTATTGTGATATTTTTTTCGATGACCCCGAAATGGCCAAAACGACCTTTGATTTATTAATGTCTGAGCGGGAGCAGATCACCTTTGACGGTCGCAATGGACTTTGCGTCGATGGCGAGTTTGTTCAGGTTGAGATACCTGAGACTGACGACGCATCCGCCGCTATCGTGAATGCACGAGGTCACATCACGATGCACAATGACCCTACATCTGGTGAGCCTCCGTGTGCCGAGTAAGATAGAATAAGCCAACTCTTGAATTTCTTGCGCAAGCTTGCGCCCAGTCTATCCCGCGACAACGTCCGGCTGCCGGTCGATCTGTTACGAAGGGTCATCGACTATGCGGATGACTGAAGAAACTTTTGGAGGTAAGGGCAGTAATATTGAGTTCATCTACCGTAAACCTCCGGCGGCGGCCGTCTGATCTCAAGCTCAATCCGATGGTAAGTCCGACCTTATGTCCGACTTTATCAATCGTCCTCAAATCGAAGTTCTGTCTGCTGCCGATGGTGAACGCCGCCGGTATTGGTCGGATGATGACAAGCTGCGTATTGTAGAGGAGAGCTTTATTGGCCACCGTCAGGTGACAGCCACAGCTCGGCGGCACGGCATTTGCCGGTCACTTCTGACCATTTGGCGGCGGCAGTATCGAACTGGTGAGCTTGGGTCTTCTGGCTCTGTATCGTTCGCGCCGGTGACTGTGCAGAAGGAAGTTTCCACGTCGCAGGCAAATCCGATCGATGCCAGTCCACCTCCGGACTGTCGGATTGAGGTGGCTCTTCCGAATGGGCGTCGGCTCATCGTGCCGGTGGACGTCGAGACCGAAGCGCTTGCCCGGATTCTGACAGTGGTAGACGGGCAATGATTGCGTTCCCGGCGGGTGTGAAGGTATGGATCGCAGGCGGTGCCACCGATATGCGGCGGGGCATGAACACGCTGGCACTACAGGTGCAAGGAGGGCTCGGCCGTGATCCCCATGCGGGTGAGATATTTTGCTTCCGGGGCCGTAAAGGCGATCTGGTCAAGATCCTGTGGCATGATGGCGTGGGCATGTCGCTTTATCTAAAGCGCCTGGAGGCAGGTAAGTTCATCTGGCCCGTGAGCCGGTCGGGCGAAGCGGTGCAGATCTCGGCGGCGCAGTTGGGTTATCTTCTGGAGGGCATCGACTGGCGTAACCCACGCTGGACACAACGCCCTGCAAAGGCTGGTTAATTTGCGCCAGGTAGCCTGTTTTTATTGGTGCTTTGCGGCTTCGGCTGGTAAATATTGGTCATGTCTGATGCCGCCTCTGAACTCGCTAAATTACGCGCTGCCCTGGCCGCCGCAGAGGCCCGTGCAGATGTGGCGGAAAGCGAGCTGGCGCAGGCCCGCGCGGTCGTCTCCTGCTCAGAAGCGATGATCCAAGAGCTCAAGCTCGAGATCGCCAAACTGCGCCGTGACAAATACGGCATCTCGTCAGAACGACGCGCCCGGCTGATCGATCAACTGGAATTGCAGCTTGAGGAACTGGAAGCGGCGGCTACCGAGGATGGCCTGGCTGCAGAACAGGCGGCCGAAAAGGCCAGCACCGTGCGCGTCTTCACGCGCCGCCATCCGGTGCGCAAGCCGTTCCCCGATCACCTGCCGCGCGAACGGGTTGTCGTCGAAGCACCGGTCGCCTGCACTTGCTGTGGCTCGGACCGGATCGTAAAGATGGGTGAAGATGTCACCGAGACGCTGGAGGTGATCCCGCGTCAGTGGAAGGTGATCCAGACTGTGCGTGAGAAGTTCACTTGCCGGGCCTGCGAGAAGATCAGCCAGCCGCCGGCCCCGTTCCATGCGATCCCGCGCGGATGGGCCGGGCCCAGCCTGATCGCCATGCTCGTCTTCGAAAAATACGGACAGCACCAACCCCTGAACCGGCAGGCAGAGCGCTTTGCCCGTGAAGGCGTTGATCTGAGCCTCTCCACCCTGGCAGACTTGGTCGGGCACGCGACTGTCGCCTTGCAGCCGATCCATGCCCTGATCGAAGGCCATGTGCGTGCCGCTCACCGCCTGCATGGCGATGACACGACCGTGCCGCTTCTGGCGCGGGGCGGTGCAAAAAAGGCCCGGCTCTGGACCTATGTCCGTGATGACCGCCCCTGGAATGGCGGCGCGCCACCAGCGGCGTTCTTCCGCTTCTCTCGAGATCGCAGCGCAACCAATCCCAATCAGCATCTGGCCGGATGGCAAGGTGTGCTGCAAGCGGACGCCTATGGTGGATACAACGATCTCTATCGCGAAGACCGCGACGCGGGGCCCGTGACCAGTGCGTTGTGTTGGTCACGGGCCCGCCGGAAGTTCTTCGAACTGGCCGACATTGCGGGCAACGTCCGCAAGGGCAAACCCGCCCATCAGATCTCGCCGGTCGCACTGGAAGCGGTAAAGAAGAGGTCGCGCTAGACCAAGGTGAGCGCCTTCCCCGACCGGATTGCGCGCGAGGAAGATCCCGACGAACAGGAACACCAGCGCCATGCCGATCGCACCCAGGACGACGATCATGGGGTCGGACTGCCACCTTCACGATGCGGCGCTGGACCTGGTCGAGGCCGCCGTGGCCGACGGGCTGCTCGACTAGTCGAGCGTCTGCCCTTCCTGGTCGCGCAGATCGTTGTGGATCGCCACCGCGGCGCGCGAGCCGGTGCCCATCGCCGTGCCGATCTGGTCCAGCCCATCGACCGCGTCGCCGGCGGCATAGACCCCGTCCAGGCTGGCGCGCTGGTGGGGATCGGTCGCATAGCACTGGCCGCCGACCAGATCGGTCCCCAGCATCCGCCCCAGGTCGTTGCGGGTGTGCGACCCCAGCGCGGCATACAGTGTGTCCATCACCTCGGTCTGCCCGTCGGCCAGCGTCAGCACCACCCGGTCGCCCGAGAAGTCGAACCCCGAGACGGGTGCCGCGACGACGCTGATCCCGGCCGCGTCGGCCTGCGCCTGAGCGTCGAGGCCCAGCCCCTCGCCGGTCAGCGAGATCATCACGATGTTCGGGCTGTAGGTGCGCAGGAACAGCGCCTCGGCCAGGGCGTGTCGGTCGCCGCCCAGCACGCCGATGCGCTTGCCGGTCTGTTCGAACGCGTCGCAGATCGGGCAATAGCGCAGCAGGCCTCGGTCGACGGCGTCGGCGTGCACATCCTCGGGGACCGGCGGGCGGTGGTTGACCACCCCGGTCGCCAGCAGGACGGTGCGGGCGGTGATCGGGCCTGCGTCGGTCTGGGCGGTGAAGAGCCGGCCGTCGCGCCGCAGCCCGGTGACTTCCCCTCGGCGCAGATCGGCCCCGTAGCGGCGCGCCTGGTCGGCCATGTTCTCCAGCAGGTCTGCGCCGACCACGCCCTGCGGATAGCCCGCGTGGTTGTGCGAGCGCGGGATCATCTTCAGCCGCCCCTCGCCCTTGTCGACCAGCACCACCTTGCGGTGGAAGCGGCCCAGATAGATGGCCGCGGTCAGGCCGGCCGGGCCGCCTCCGACGATCAGGCAGTCAATCGGTCGGGCGGCGGGGGCGTCTGGCATCGGATCTCCTTCTGCGCGGGTGGGGCGCGACGGGTGCCCGTCCGTTGAATCCGTCCTGCTGAGCGGATTCGCTTACTGTTACGCTGCTTGAGCAGCGTAACGCCAGGGGAGGAGTTCGTCGAGACGTGTGATCTTGTGGTCAGCGATTTGGGCGAGAACCCAGGTGAGCCAGGCTTGCGGGTCGACGTTGTTGAGCTTGGCGGTCTCGATGAGGGTGAAGGCGATTGCCATGGCTTTGCCGCCGCCCTCGGAACCTGCAAACATCCGGTTTTTCCGGCCGATGGCCACAGGTTTGATAGCGCGTTCGGCTGTGTTGTTGTCGAGTTCCAGATGCCCATTCTCAAGGTATGCCCGCGCCTTTGGCATCCGGCCAAGGGCGTAGCGTATGGCCTGGGCCAATGGCGACTTGCCTGAGATTTTGGGGAGTTGTGCGTGCAGCCAGGCTTCCAGATCGTCGAAGATCGGCTTTGCCCGTGCTTGTCGCAGCGCGACACGCACGTCGGGCAATTTGCCACGCGCCTCTTTTTCCACGGCATAGAGTTCTGCGGTCCGGCGGATGGCCTCCTCGGCGATGGCATTGCCCTGGGATGCAAAGACATCGACAAACTTGCGCCTGACATGGGCCATGCAGGCCATCTCATCGGCTTTGTTCTCGCCGAACAACCCGTTGAAGCCGGAGTACCCATCGGCATGGACCCAACCTTTGTAGTCTGCGAGGTGACTGACGGGATGTTCGCCTTTGCGATCAATCGTGAACTGATACCACGCGCAGGGCGGTGACGATCCCGACCATGGCCGCTCATCGCGCACATAGGTCCAAACCCGTGCCGTTTTTGTCTTCTTATTGCCCGGCGCTTGCATCTTGACCGGCGTGTCGTCGGCAAACAGTGCATCCCCACGCCGGACAATCCTGCCAATCTCATCGGCGAGTGGTTCCAGCAATGCCGTTGACCGGCCCACCCAGTCGGCCATGGTCGAGCGGTCCAGATCGATCCCTTCGCGGGCATAGATTTGGCTTTGGCGATAAAGCGGAAGATGGTCGGCATATTTGCTGACCAGAACATGGGCCAGCAGGCCGGGACCGGGTCTGCCACGCTCGATGGGGCGTGACGGCAGCGGCGATTGCACAATCGCTTCGCAGCCCCCGCAGGCTTTGCGCGGGCGGACAATCCGGTTCACGATAAAGCGCCCCGGCACATACTCGAGCTCTTCGGTGATATCTTCGCCAAGGGTCTTCAGCTTGCCGCCGCACCGCATGCAATCGTCGCCGGGCGAGAGAACTTCATCATGCCGGTCGAGATGATCGGGCAACGGCTTACGGCTGTGCTGGCGCGGAGGTTTGTCTTCAGCAGACGGCGTCTCAGGTTGGCTCTGTGCAGATGCAGCCTCGGCAATCGCCTCATCTTCTTCGAAGGTCAGATTGAGCTGATCCAGGCTCTCGGATCGCACACCGAATCTGTGGCGGTTCTGGCCCGCAAGCTGATGCTTGAGCTTCTCGATCAAGAGCGCCTGCGACTTGACCTCGTCCGCCAGAAGCCGGTTCACGGCCCGCAGTTCAGCAGGATCGTCCGGCGTGATATCGAGGTCCTTGAGCATCGCTGGTCCTATACCGGATCAGGGACAAAACGTGAATCCCAAAAATACGCAAGATGCTGTATTTATTGCCCTATCCGACCTGCAAAGGACGCCATGTCTTTTGCGGCATCCGCCAGTCAATCCCCTCGAGCAGCATCTACAACTGCGCTGCCGTCACGTTGACCTTGCCGTCCTTTGCGGCGGGCCAGACGAAGCGACCCTTCTCCAGCCGTTTGCTGAACAGGCACGCATCCTGTTGATCCCACCAGATGATCTTCAACAGATCACCGCGCCGTCCTCGGAACACGAACAGGTGCCCAGAATACGGGTCAAGTTCCAGAACCTTCTCGGCCTGTGCCGCCAAGGTGTTGAACCCCGGCCGCATGTCCGTAACGCCCGCGGCCAGCCAGACGCGCGTATTGCTGGGAACCGGGATCAAACCGACAGGCCCTGCACGAGGCTGACAACGGCGGGCAGCGCGGTCGGTCCTTCGATCAGGATGCGCCGACCGTCCGACAGGGTGATATCAACCCTGCTGGCTGAAAGAGGGACAGATGGAGGTGGCATTGACACGTCGATTGGTGCGGGCTCAACGACGGCATCAGCCTCGATCTCAACAGGCAGAAACGTCGCTTCCCGATCGAACGCATCAGCCTCAGGCGCAAAGCGCGGGTCCTTAAGCCATTTGAAAATAAGGTTCGCATTGACCGCATAGCGTCGCGCCACCTGCGCCACAGACATCCCAGGCGTCGTCGCCTGCGAACAAATCTCACGCTTCTCTTCGTCAGCCCAAAACCGCTTCTTCCGCCTGCTCATAGAGTGCCTCATGGTGTCCACTATCGATGGTGGACACTTAGCTGCCACCAGCAGTGCGCGTTAGGTCGGGTTCAACGGACGCTTACCAAAACGATAGTGCTGCACGATGTGTGAATGGCCGGTCTCGGAAAGCCGGGTCTGAATGTTGGCTTCGGGCTGAAAGCTTCTTCTTTTCTCAAGTAATAAAAATTTTGAAAGAGCAACAACCCTTGCTAACTGGGCAGGAGCCTTTCTGTTGTTGTTTAGTACGTTTAGATAACAACGTTTAATATGTTTAGGGTCTGAAAAGAGTAATTATAACAGTACCTTACAAGGTAACAGGTGTATGATTGTGGGGCGAAAGGTGTACAAATATGGGGAAATTTCTGACTTGAGGTAAAAGGATATGGGGCGAAAGGTGTATGATTGTGGGGGATAAGGTGTACAAATATGGGCAGCCACAAAAATAAAGTTTAAGTACATGATACTAATACTAAAAATATGAATTATTACTTTTGTTGGTGTATGTTTATGGGGGGTAAGGTGTACGAATATGGGGCAATGTTCCTAAGAGCTGAAAATCATTAAGAGAAAAGCCGATATTTCACTCATGTATCTCCAAGAATATCTCCTCAGAATGAGTTTTAGTATTCATGAGGTGTATGGATATGGGGGGGAGAGGTCTCGCTCGAGCGCTTTATCTTTCGAGGAGTTTAAGCAGAAAAACTCGCAATCTAACTAATAGTTATAGAATGGTGTAAAGATATTCTTTAAAGTTTACACCATGAGCGTTAAAGAAAAAAACAAGCAAAAACAACCAGATACTGAAGAAGCACGTCGCAGCGATTCACATCGGTGCGAAGCTGTCGCTGCTTCAACGTAAGCTGGTGAACGCACTGCTCTACAATGCCTATGATCAGCTCCTTACTGCGCAAAATCACGAAATCAGTGCCTCAGTCCTCTGCGAAATGATTGGTTTCGACAGCAAAAATATCGGTTATCTTAAGGGAGCGCTCAAGGGGCTTATGGAAACCGTGGTGGAGTTTGACGTGCTCGAAGAGAACGGAGAGCGCTCTCGGGAAGCGATGGTGCTCCTGCCGTATGCCAAGATCAAAGGTGGGACGTGTACTTACCGTTATGAGCGAGCTTGTCAGTCGTCATATAAAATGGGACATCAGAGCGGCTTGAACATTGGAGGCTCTGGTTCGGTTGCGTGATTGATTATGCGGCTTGTTTTTGATGTTGCAAGCGGCGCTGTCGGATCGTCAGTTTCTTGATCTTCTCCCTTTCTTTCAGAATGGCTTTGTCCCGTCCAAAGTAGACGTCGGCGGGTGTGACGTTGTTCAGGCTCTCGTGGTAGCGCTGGTTGTTGTAGTAGTCGACGAAGGCCCCGATCTGTTGCTCGAGATCACCGGGCAGGTAGTAATTCTCCAGCAGAACACGGTTCTTCATGGTCTGGTGCCAGCGTTCGATTTTGCCCTGGGTTTGTGGGTGGAATGGCGCCCCGCGAACGTGGTCCATTTTCTGATCGGTCAGCCATTTGGCCAGATCGCCAGAGATATAGCAGGAGCCGTTGTCGCTGAGCAGACGGGGTTTGTGTCGGACCACGGCTTGGTCGCAGCCCGATGCCTGAAGCGCCAGCTCGATCGTGCTGGTCACATCCTCGGCCCGCATGTTCGTGCAGAGCTTCCAGGCGATGATGTAGCGGCTGTAGTCGTCGAGGATGGTGGACAGGTAATACCAGCCCCAGCCAATGATCTTGAAGTAGGTAAAGTCAGTCTGCCACATCTGGTTGATGGCGGTGGTCTTGTCCGTGAACTCATCGGCGGCCTTGATCACCACGTAGTCCGGCGCAGTAATCAGATCAGCGGCTTTCAGGATGCGGTAAACCGATGATTCTGAGACAAAATATCGCTTCTCATCGGTATATTTAACGGCCAGCTCGCGTGTGGTCAGTGCCTCATGCTCCAACGCAAACTCGATCAGATCGTCACGGCGGATATCAGGGATGCGGTTCCAGACCGACTTTGGACGTGGCGAACGATCTGCCAGGGCATCAAAGCCACCTTCGACATATCGGTCATACCATCGGTAAAATGTAGTGCGCGGGATGCCCAGCATATCAAGGGTCTTCTTGGTTGGCAGATGCGACCCTTCAACTG
>Ga0209344_10005069_pt1 | contig 11619 bp, 6 predicted proteins | sample Cruoilmetagenom6_FD_187293 | JGI IMG/M metagenome (GOLD analysis project Ga0209344, IMG submission 187293) | Oil polluted marine microbial communities from Coal Oil Point, Santa Barbara, California, USA - Santa Barbara Oil Seep Sample 6 (SPAdes)... | ecosystem: Environmental > Aquatic > Marine >...
ATTAAAGTCAATATGATCGTATATGGAATTTAATTTTGGTTGTTCTGGCAGGGATTATGGGTTTGATTGGATTTATCATCTGGGATCAAAAAACAGCCTTCAAGCCATTGGAGAAAAAATATTAGAACTTGAAGCTAATTTGCTATAAGATCTGGAATTACGTCATGAACAAAGATCCTTACCAACTCGTTTAATGTATGCACTGCGTAAACTTGCAGAAACCAATTCTGAATTAAGCACAATCCTTCGCAACTTCTCTCTTCTATAAAATTGTAGGACTGGGGGACTTTCATTCTGCAAAAGACTGTTGTCCAATATTTTAATTATAGTTTGCTTATTGTTGATGAACTAGGATACGTCCCATTTTTTAAAAAAGGAGCAAAGCTGCTTTTTCAGATTTTAGCAGAACGTAATGTTTGAATTGATAATTATATGACAGATAATACCTGCAACGTATCCACAAAAAATTATAGGTGCCCATTTCAAATGTCTGCCAAAAGTATATGCCCCTTTTGCTGTTCCAAGCAGAGCAACTCCGGCTGCAGAACCTATGGCAAGTATACTTCCGCCAGTACCTGCTGTAAGTGTCACAAGCAGCCACTGACCAACGGGCATTGAAGGGTCCATGCTAAGTACTGCAAACATAACAGGAATATTATCAAAAATTGCTGAAAGAACACCAACTAGTGAATTGGCTATGGTAGTTCCCAGTCCATGGTACATGTGATTTGATAGAAGTTCTAAATAACCGAACTGTGCCAACCCGCCCACACACAGTGTGATTCCGTAAAAAAAAAGAAGAGTGTCCCATTCAGATCTGGCAATCGATTTCATAACATCAAAATGTTTGATATCTTTTTTATGAGTTGTATAATCTTTTAAAGTTGTTACTGCTCCAATAATTTTATTTTGTTTATCTTTGACCGGTGCCGCAGTAATAAACAGCCACTTACCCTTTTCACCGAGATCAGGAAAAAAATCCTTTACTTCAAATGCCGATTCTATTTTGACTGATTCTCTGTATTTATCTTTATAGTATCTTGCCATATTTTTTTCTGATGCATTTTCTACAATAAGATCAGCCATAACAGGCCTTTTTTCTGGATAAAAGGCACACCACTGCCTATTTGTTCCGACAATACTATCAGCACTGACACCTGTAAGCTTTTCACACGCTTTATTCCAGTGTGTAACAATATGATCATTATTAACTATAAAAGCAGGTATTTCAAAGTTGTTTATAATTTCCGAAAAATTGCCGGTTTTTTCACGAAGCAGATCCATCGGATGAGGAGATTTCCCTTCTTGCAGCCCGAGTATATTATCAAAACTATCTGTCAGACTTTCATGCCTTTTTACATGATAAGAAAAAATCCCCAAATATCCAAGTCCAAACATCATACCAGCGGCAGATGGAAGATGTAGAAAACTATGAAAAAAGACAGCTGTTATGATTGTCAACAGAAAAAGCGATACCATAAACAATGCTCCGTATTTTATCGAAACAGTCTCGTCTATTTTTTGGGGAACATCTTTATTAATACTAAAGCTCATTACTATAGCAGGAATAAGCCAATTAACAAGCGAAGGAATTAAAATAGCAAAAAAACCGCTGAATTCCACTTTTCCTTTTTGCCATACCATTAATGTAGTAATATCACCGAAAGGAGAAAAAGCTCCACCGGCATTTGCAGCGACAACAATGTTGACACATGCAATAGCCACAAATTTTTTATTGTTTCCTCCTACTGCCATAACCACAGCTCCCATAATTAGAGCGGTTGTGAGATTGTCAGCTACAGGTGAAATGGTAAAAGCCAGCATTCCTGTTATCCAAAAAATATTTCTGAGTGAATAACCCCTTGATACGAGAAACACACGCAAGAATTGAAAAACATTACGTTCTTCAATAGCATTAATATATGTCATGGCTGCAAGTAAAAATAGAAAAAGTTCGGCATACTCAAGAAGGCATTTTTTAATTGCTTCATGTGGCGTGTGCGTATCTCCGATTTTTAAATATGCGAGTGCGACAAGTATCCAGATGATTCCTGCTGCAATCATTACTGGTTTGCTTTTTCGCATATGCAGTTTTTCTTCAAACAGCACAAAACCGTATGCTACTATAAAAAATATCAGACCCAGATATCCGTAAACAGTATTGGAAAAATTTTCAATTGAAGATGGTTCAATAAATCCGTTTGCAAAGACAAAAACCGGAATAAAAAGTATGCAGATGATAGTGATTAATACTTTAATAATAAGATCAGATGATAGCTTGGGGTTTAAATACAACATGAAACGGTTTGAATCATTTATATTTGCGATATACACATTAACATTTCCTTTTTTGTTTTATACTTTACAACATTATAAATAGCATATTGTGATCCTTTACGTTTGCGTAAAGATTATCAGAAAATAGGCTCCTTGTATCTATTGTTTTGTTAATATGTGGAAAAAATCTTAATAATATTAATATATATTCAACATCAAAGGATACAGCATATTCAGCAGCAGCATTCAAAAAGTTGGTTAAAAAGTAATTCTTTTTATTGCTTATTTGAAATATTATGAGATTTAACACCGCACGTGAAGCGCAGTGAAACACTGGTCAGGCAGATTGGGCAACATTTAAAATATAAATAGCTGTTGTAAGACAGAAATAACCCCAAATTGGGTTTCCGGATTGATAGAACCAAGCTTTTTTATGAGTCGTCTTTTACCTATTGTTTGAATATGATCTAAGACGATTTGTCCTTTTTAAATTTGCATGATATCCTTGTGGGATAGTCCTTGCCGGCACTGATAACATTGTAGATATGTCTGTCCATTTCATCGGGTGAGATAATCAGGCAGGGTCTTATTTTCTGAATTTCAGATCAGGCAGTTGGGTCAAGGTTTATCAAATATATTAACTGCCACTGTCATTCTTTTTCATACCAGGAATTTGAAATATCTTCAGTTCCATGTATCAATATGTCATCATCATTTTTGGCTGTTGTTTTAAAAGCAAAATCCCAGCCAACTCTTGGATTTAAAACAGGACGAATACTGATTTGCTTTTTCTCTATTTCGAGCTCAACGTACTTTATAATTCCTGTTTTGCTTAAGTATTAGGTTTTGGAATATGAATACTCTGGGAAGTATATCTCCAACTTGATGAGTACTTGCATTATAATTATATCGGTATGAAATGTCAAGGATTTATTATATGATATTCGGTAGAATTGTGATGAAGAATCTGTTTATTGTTTTTTCAGCATTTCATCAAAAGACAGGGTTTGTTTCCTGCCTTTTGATTTTATTTGGTTTTGAGCTTATTTTATTGTTTTACTTCAATTTTTACAGGTTTTTTGGTTTTCGTTTTTGGGATGATAATTTTTAGCATTCCATTTTTATATGTGGCGTCAATTTTATCAACTTCAATATCATTTGGAATTTTAAATGTTCTTGAAAATGATCCATATTCTCTTTCAACCAAATGATAGCTTTCTTTTTTCTTGTCTCTGTTATCTTGTTTTTCTCCTTCAATAGTAAGCAAACCATCAGTAAAATTAATACTAATGTTCTCTTTATTAATGCCTGGGATTTCAGCTTGCACGGTCAATTCGCTATCAGATTCGGATAAATCAATTTTTGGGAATAAATGTTTCTTAGCACTTAAAAAGTTTGTAAGGCCGAAATCATAGAAAAATTCATCAAATAAATTAATTTTTGGCCAATCAATTAATGCTTTTCTATATGGTGTAATTGCGTTCATAATATTTCTCCTTATTCTAAAGTGATTATTTATAAGTTATTTTTGTTATCCCTTTTAACCCAAAATTAATCATTTAATTTTACCGGTCAAGTCCTAAATCAATCTTTTTTTAATTATTCTTTATTGTCAACCTAAGTTATTGCCATATAAAGTATTTGGTATAAACTCTTGTGACGTAATATAAGTTAATAAATTATGCACAATTCGACATGGATATAGCTTAAATAATCAATTAAATTAATAAATTATGATAAATTGACAGCTGTTCTTATAAAACGGTATTATTTTAGTAATTACACAATAATAATAAATTTATTTGCATAACAAAATAAACCAATATACTATATAATCACTATGTTATTATAGATGCAGAAGCATAAAAACATATTTTCAAAAAATTCTGAGATAAAATGGCAAATAAAAAAATTAATTTTAAATATCGAAAAGAAGCGGGTTCTATGCCTTTGAGTGTATCTTTTAAATATCAATGTAGTTTTTCTAATTAAATAGCTTACAAAATTTAGGCATTAAGTATAAAGACATAAATATTTAGAAAAGTATTGACATTCTCCTTACTATTTGAGATTGTAAAATCTAAACAGTAAGGAGGGAATATGCTGAAGATCCGACTATCCAATGAACAACGGCTGGAACTCAAAAAATTTCGCAATAAAGAATGGGTATCAGAACCCTACCTGGAGTATCCCCTTGATTACTTTTGAGGTAAATAAAAGCTGATTTTAAATGCAGGTTCAAAAGCTGTAACACGAGTTCTAAAGGACACCAAAAAAGTAAATAGCCATTATTCTGGACAATGCAGGCATCCATAAATCCAGAAAGGTGGAAAGATATTTGAAACGACATCAAAATATTTATCTTTTTTATTTGCTAACTTATTCCCCGGAGTATAATCCGGTGGAACTTTTCTGGAAATGGATTAAGCCGAAGGTTTATGGGTTTTCAGCGATAGGGGACATTGCAGAGTTAGTTTCCCAGGTTTAGGAAATTAGTGTGCCACTATAACAAAGGCACACTGCATAACCCAATAAGGTTTAACTTTACGGTCTGTAAAAATTATTATAGTTATTTATGTCTATATGCTTAATAAAAAAAAGGACTGCTACTTATGAATACAATATACAAAGATAAGCCATGGATTAACAAATATGACAAAGATGTTAAAAGCAGCATTGATATGAAAAAACATTCTGTGCATTATTTTCTGGAAAATGCAGCCATGAAATATCCTGATCATAGCGCAATAATATACAAAGGCAATAAAATTACATATCATCAATTAAACGAGATGTCTGATGCACTGTCAAAAGCCCTTATTTGCGATGGCTTTCAGAAAAAAGATAAAGCTGTCATATATATGCCTAACACTATACAGTTTGTAGTTGCTTTTTTTGGTATTTTAAAGGCAGGTGGCATAGTGATTGCTACAAATCCTCTTTACAGCGAATACGAACTGGAACATCAACTATCTGACTGTGGTGCAGAAACCGTTTTTGTTTTAAGCCTTTTTTACAATACCTTTAAAAAAGTACAAAAAAAAGGAAATGTGAATATAAAAAGAGTAATTGTCGCCAGCATTAAAGATTATTTGCCGATACATTTAAAGCTTCTTTTTACTTTTTTTAAAGAGAAAAAAGAAGGACATCGCATAGTTCTTGAGCCTGGAGATATAAGATTTGTAGATTTTTTATATTCGGGATACAGATCTTCTGAAAATAACGCAGCAGTTACAGCTGATGACATCGCTTTATTTCAATATACAGGCGGCACAACCGGATTAGCAAAAGGAGCTATGGCGCTTCATCAGAATCTTGTTGCAAATATCTACATGCTGCATGCCTGGTTAAATTGTGAAAAGAAAAAAGAAGTTGTTCTTGGCGCTGTTCCTTTTTTTCACTCTTATGGCATGATATCTGCCATGCTTTTATCTGTTTCATTTGCAGCTACTTTGCTTATCATTCCAAATCCTCGCGACCTAAAGGATGTATTAGGAAGCATAAGCAAATATAAAGCAACTCTTTTTCCAGGCGTACCTGCAATGTATACTGCAATAAACAGCGATTCTAAAATGGCTGCAGGTAAATATGACTTAAGTTCAATAAAAATTTGTGTTTCAGGATCTGCACCTTTGCTTGATGAAACTAAACGAAAATTTGAAGAGCTTACAAAAGGCAGATTGGTTGAAGGCTTCGGCCTTACTGAAGCACATGTTGTAACCCATATAAACCCTATAGCTGGTGAAAATCGTTTAGGTTCCATAGGTTTGCCATTACCTAACGTAGAATGCCATATTGTAGATTCCGATACTGGCATAAAACAGATGCCTGTTGGTAAAGCTGGAGAGATGGTAATAAAATCACCTAGTATTATGCCTGGTTATTGGAATATGGTTTCAGAAACAAAGAAAGTTTTATCAGATGGCTGGCTTTATACAGGTGATATTGCCCGAATGGATGAGGATGGTTATTTTTTTATTGAAGATCGCAAGAAAGACATGATTATTGCAGGAGGGTATAACATTTATCCAAGGGAGATAGAGGAAGTATTAGCACATCATCCAGCAATAATGGAAGTAAGCGTGGCAGGCATTTTTGATGAGAAACGCGGGGAAACAGTAAAAGCATGGATAGTAAAACAACCTGGCAAAAAAATAACTGAAAAAGCAATTATCAATTGGAGTAAAGACAGATTGGCTAAGTATAAATATCCACGTATAATTGAATTTATCGATACACTTCCCAAAAATACTGTTGGCAAGGTGCTAAAGCGTGAACTGATTAAAAAAGAAACAAAAAATATTCAAAAAGAAAATTAATACAACCTCAACACTAATGGAGATTATTTGCGTTAAGGCTGCTTTATTTCCACAAATTTTTTACCTTTAATTCTAAGAATATAAAGTTTTTTTTGGGCATCTCCGGTTTCGTCAAAAGAGATCAAACCTGTTAGTCCATCATAATGTGTTAGATTAAGCAATTCGTTTTTAATATCATTTCTGGATTGAATGTCAGATTCTGTTAGGATTTGGAATAGCAGCATAGCTGTATCATAGGCAATTGCTTCAATAAATTCAGGTGTTTCATCATAAGTTTGCCTGAAAAGTTTTACAAAGGCTTTTACTTTTTTTGATTTTTTTTGTGCAAAAAAACCATCTGGCATTACAACGCCTCGCATATATCTTTGACTCATGTTAACAAGCTTTTCCGAGTGCCAAAGATTTGTACCAAACAGATATACATTTTCAATATCATAATAAACTAACTGGGGTAATATTAGTTCTGCCTTTTTCGGTGAATCCGGAATAAATAGTGCTTCAAAGTCAATTATTGGATCAGGAAGTTCTTCCTGAGTAGTCTGCTTTTTCTGAGCAATTCTGTAATAAAGCCCGATAAGTTTTTTAATGGGTATTGAATAATCAGTTTGATGCGCATTGTATGATTCAACACCTACAATTTCTCCATCATGTTTAATCACTTCATCCCAAAAAAGATTCATATAAGTTGTTCCATAATTTTCTTTAGGATATAAAACAGCAAATTTTTCAATTCCAAGTACATTATTAGCAAAAGAGACAATTGACTTGACCTGCATTTCTGGTGTAATAAAATTTCTGAAAACATAATCACCTACGCGGGTAATATTTTCCTTTTGAGTCAATGTTATGAGGGGAACTTTTGCTTTTTGTGATTCCTTTGCAACAACATCAGATGTTACAATGGGACCAATTATTGCAGCTACATGCCTGTCAAATAGTTGTATAGCAGATAAAACAGCCTTGTCAGGATCAGATCCTGTGTCCTGGATAATAATTTTAATGGAATTTGTTTGATTCTGTGCGCTAAAGTTTATCATAGCAAGTTCAATTCCTTTAAGCGCTTTTTTCCCTATGTATTGATATTGCCCACTTAAAGGGAGCAGGCAGCCTATTGAATAGTGGTCGAAAACAGACATATCTTCAATTTTTTCAAGCATGTCTTCTGCAGATTTCACATTTATATCATTTGGATATTTTTCAATAAAATCAGACAATACATTAAAAGCATCATCATATTGCTCGTTAATAACTTTATTTTTTCCAAACAAATATAAAACATTTCCTTTGATCTGTATGTCTTCAAACCGTTCTAAAAGCAATTTGATTTCTGATTTATCAAGCTGCTTGAACACATTATTTATTTTTACTATGATTTTTTTTTTCTCATAATTATTTAATAGGTGATATACAGAAAGGTAATAATAAGCAGCATCTGTAAAAAAACGTGATGCCATGTAAGCATCACCTAAAATAGCTTTAACCTTCAAAATATAATTTGTTGATGCTGTTTTGTCTATTAACAAAAGAGCATTGGAAATTACTTTATCATATCTGCCTTCTTTAAAAAAAGCGAATAAAATATTGGCTTTGGCATCTGGGACTAAAAAATGATTAGGATACTTTGCAATAACTTTTTTGTAGTTTGTTCGGGCAATTACAGGTTTATTTTGCTTTAAATGGATATCGCCTATTTTCATAATTGCGGCTGCTGCAAGTGGACTAAAAGGAAACTGAGTATGAAATTTAATGTATGTGTTTAATGCTTTTAAATAAGATTTCTTTTTATAATAGTATTCAGCCTTTGAAAACAAAAGGTCACCATTAGATATTTTTTCAGGTTCAATGTTTTTTTGTGATACGCAGGCGTAACAAATAAATACAATGATTATAGTAAATAGGGTTTTTAAATTCATAAATATACCAAGGCCTTTAATTTAAAAGGTTTGATTTTCCTTCGTAGTTATACCAACTCACCTTTAGCTTTTTCTTCTATCCCATATGCAGCTATTTTTCAATACCAATTGCCATGGCAATTGGTATTAAAATAACAAAAAAATCTGTGATTCTGATGTGCAGCAAAATTCTAATAAAAATTATGAATTTATTTGCTCACAATTATGTAAAATTATCTACACAATTATAATAGAACAGCTTTTTTCAATAAGTGATGAAAGCATATCCTTGGAATAACATATTTAAATTTATAGATATATTTAGTATTAAATAGTTGGTATATCATTTGCAACAACTTTGGATCAACTATTGAATGCAGTTGGTTTTAAAACACCTTTGTCAATAGTTAAGTCTTAAGTGAATACTACTTAAGACTTAACTATTATTTATGCTAAAAAACAGCATAATGTTTTGTGAAATGTTTGGAGGTATTTAGAATGAAAAAAAATATTAAAATAGTGAGCTTTTTAATAATAATATTCGCTGCATGTTGCGGCTGCAATAATATATATTATGGAAATCATGATAAACAATTTTGCGATACAGCATTTTTGTGTCAATTATCTTTATCAGATAACAATATAGTAGACTCAAATGGTTTTTTTGCCAACAAAAATATTGGTACTTTCATAAATCATTATGATTTACGTTCAAAGATTAATGATATTAATAAAAATGGTTCAAACAAATTTAATATTATTAATTATCATCCTGTTGATTCTTTTGGAACAGTTACTAAAATTAAGCTTTCAATCCCTACCTATATTAATTATAATAAAAAAAAATCAGGCCAGCATTCTGACAATATGTTGAATAAAGCTTTTGTCTTTGAAACTTTGTCTGATACATTAAAAGAAACTTTGTCTGATACATTAAAAGAAACTTTGTCTGATACATTAAAAGAAACTTTGTCTGATACATTAAAAAGTAAAATGCCCTCATTGACAAATAAGGAACGTCACTACATTTCATATATTTTTAAAGCATCAAAGCAGTATCAAGTTGACGTCGCATTAATAAAAGCAATAATCATGGCTGAATCAAGCTATAATCACAAAGCTGTTTCATGCAAGGGAGCTGTTGGCCTTATGCAGTTGATGCCCAAAACGGCAAAATATCTCGGAGTAAAAAACAGTTTTGATCCAAAGAATAATATTGATGGTGGCGTAAAATACATTAAACTTCTTCTTGACCGGTTTGACGGAAATGTAACACTTGCTCTTGCCGCATATAATGCTGGCAGCACAAATGTTAGACGTTATAAAGGGGTGCCACCATTTAAGGCTACAAAAATATATATTAAAAAAGTTATGAAGTACCAAAAATACTATAAAAAACAAATGCAAAATATAATGGCTTAATTGATTTATAAAAATCGATATTCAGATTTTTGCATTTCAGACAGGAAACCGGCAAAATATTTTTTAAATTTTGCAAAAGCTCACTATTCCAAATAAATTTCAAATACTGTCTCCGTAACCTAACCTATCGTCTCTGCCCTTGAGATGTGGTATTTGATTTTCCACCTTTCTTTAACTTTATAGTCAACTTTTTATAAAATGCATTGATTTAGACAGCAGAAGTTTTTAAGGTTATATGGTGATATCAACATGAAATAAAAGCAGAATCGCTTTATTTTTTTATTTAAGATGGGGGGGGAACTTTAAGTTGTAAAAATAGACATTTAACTTTTACTTGAACATTTAACTTTCTACTTGACTTTTATAAAAGTTAAAATTAAACATATCAAGTGTACTTTATAAAAACATATCCAGATTTTTAGAACCTTTAACTCAAAACATAGCTTACCACAAATCAGGTTCTGACAAAAATTAAAAAAAGAAGGCGCAACGTGCAATTTTTTATCGTAGTGGAGAGTCAAAGTGCAATATAATGTCAACGAACAAAATGTAATTATGGATTCAATAGGAGAGGGTGTTATAATTACTGATATTAATGGTAATGTCACATTTTTGAATTCAATGGCTCAAAAACTCACTGGCTTGGTGAGTAAAGAAGCACAAGGAAAACCGATTAACAAAGTATTTAATATTGCAGATCCCCAAACCGGAGAAACAATAGAAAATATGATTTATCAGGTGATTGAAACCGGAGAAAAAAAGGTAATGGCAAATGGTACCACATTTATTGCAAAAAATGGTTCAAAGTACCAAATTAACAATTCCAGCACACCGATTAAAGATGCAGACGGAAACATAAATGGTGTGGTGGTTGTATTTAGTGATGTGACTGAAAAATACCAAATGCAAAAAGAATTTAGTAAAATACAAAAGTTCAAGAGTATAGGTATTCTGGCAGGCGGTATTGCACATGATTTTAACAATATCCTCATGGGTTTGTACGGCAATATTTCAATTGCCAAAGCAAATCTTTCCAAAGATCATCCTGGGTTCAGGCCCCTTGAAGAAGCAGAATCGTCAATGAACAGGGCAACTCATCTTACCAGGCAGTTACTGACCTTTGCAAAGGACAGAGCACTGATCATGAAGGATATCGACATTGGCAAGCTTGCTGAGGAAATCGTGAGTTTTGATCTTTCAGGCAGTAATATAATTTCTGCTTTTGCTCAGCCAAAAAACCTGTGGAAGGCTAAAGTAGACAAAGGTTATATGCAGCAGGTTTTCTCCAACCTTACAATAAATGCCAGGCAGGCGATGCCTGATGGTGGGCATCTGTATATCATGCTGGAAAATACTGATATCTCAAAAAATATAATAACAAATCTGAATCAGGGAAAATATGTCAAAATCACTTTTCAAGATGAGGGAACAGGGATAGATAAAAATTACCTTGATCAGATATTTGACCCTTATTTCAGTACAAAGCAGACAGGCAGCGGCCTGGGACTGGCAACGACCTATTCAATAATCAACAAACACAAAGGCCATATAAACGTCACTTCAAAACTTGGCAAGGGAACAATTTTTACTATATACTTGCCTGCTTCTGAATCACAAAAACTGCCAAAAAAAAAGCAACAGGCAGCAAAATGGTTGGACACTGAGCAAAGCGGTAAAATACTTGTTATGGATGACGAAAAAATAATCCG
>Ga0209344_10005070_pt1 | contig 11614 bp, 8 predicted proteins | sample Cruoilmetagenom6_FD_187293 | JGI IMG/M metagenome (GOLD analysis project Ga0209344, IMG submission 187293) | Oil polluted marine microbial communities from Coal Oil Point, Santa Barbara, California, USA - Santa Barbara Oil Seep Sample 6 (SPAdes)... | ecosystem: Environmental > Aquatic > Marine >...
CAAGTAACTTGCAAAAACATCGTGTCTCGCGGAAGTCAACCCATTGCTCCCCATACCGCCATTATATTCCTTTTCATAAGATGCTTGGCCAAAAGAAGCCAGACCAACAATAACATCGCCCGGTTTAATATTCGCATTGTCAACAACAGCACTGCGCTTCATACGTGCTGTAACTGTGGAATCTACAATTATAGTACGCACCAAATCACCCACATCTGCCGTCTCCCCTCCCGTTGAATGGATGGTTACGCCGTATTGCTTCATTTCAGAAATCAATTCTTCGGTACCATTTATAATTGCTGAAATGACTTTACCGGGAATCAAGTTTTTATTCCTACCAATAGTTGAAGAGAGCATAATATTATCTACGGCGCCTACACAAAGTAGGTCGTCAATATTCATAATAAGAGCATCCTGCGCAATTCCTTTCCAAACTGATAAATCGCCAGTTTCTTTCCAATACGCATAAGCAAGTGATGATTTTGTACCTGCGCCATCTGCATGCATTACCAAACAATAATCTGCATCGCCTGTTAAATAATCTGGAACAATCTTGCAGAAGGCCTTCGGGAAAAGACCTTTATCCACGTTTTTTATGGCGTTGTGCACATCTTCCTTTCCTGCCGAAACACCTCGTTGTGCGTAACGTTTTGAAATCTCTTTACTCATTGGTTCTAGTTAAGTTGCAAAAGTACGGATTAAAAAAAAGCCCACAAAGGTGGGCTTTTAAGGTTTTTCGATTATTTATAGGTTTATTCCCAATCGGGCATAAAGGAATTTGTGAATAGCAACTCATCATCCAGTGATTGTTGATCAAAAACAAAGGAATAAATAGCTGGAATGGCTCCAAAGTTATTTTTAACCCTGGTAAATATTACACCCCCTTCAGAAGGCGAAAATCTAGCGTCAAGTTCATTCTCCCCTTCCTGAACATCTGTTTCTAATAGTACAGGAGGATCCGGACTACCTATGGTGGCAAGAAAAAGGCGGCTATTAAATATCCTATAAGAAGAATTTTGAGATTCATCGATATCTCTACTGAATATAACCATATCGGCGTTTGCCGTAATATCAATCCCCCCCGCTGCACCATTCACATTTTCAAGAATTACTGTTTCTTCAAGTTCTGTCGAAAGCCTTGCGGTGTAGATTCGCACATCATATCCACTGGAATTATTGGTTTTTAATAATACTAGGTCATCATCAAATTCCGGTACTGCAACTTCTGAGATAAAGGAACCATCGCTTGTGGTATATTCTAACCTATTGCCTGTCCCATCTGGATTTATGGAATATAATTTATCAAAATGTGGATAGTATAATTTGCTATCGTTCAGTGCCCAGGTAAAGTCTAGATGCTCCGTACGAAATCCAGCTACGGGACGTTGGCTGGTTACCTGTTGTACATCAGTACCATCAACATTCATAGTATAAATCTGAGTGGCTCCCCCAGAATTACGCAAAAAAGCAATTCTATTAAGGATATCGCTTTTTCGAGGCCTAAAGCTGTTTGTGTTTTCACTAGTAAGTTGAAGCACATTAAAATCTGGATCCGGATTGGTGCCCCCTTCAGGGTCTCTAGCTCCAGAATATATTACAAGATTTCCATTATTTTCTTTAACGAAAGTAAAAGGATTGTCTGGAAAAGTTAGCGTTTTAAACTCACTAATTATAGAACTTACTGGATCATTGGAACCATCGGTAACTGTTACTTGCCAAAAATATTTAGTAGCTATTTGAAGGTTACCTACAGTATAAGTTGTGTCTTGGCCTACTTCAAAAACCTGCATCTCGTCAGTTGTTCCGTTTCTTAAATCTAGGGTATATGAAAGTTCATCATTTTCTAAATCGGAAGCATCCCAAATAAACTGAACTTCCAACGGAAGATCTTCCGCTCCATCTTCCGGAGATACTAAAATTGGAATAGTAGGAGGGTTATTATCTGAATTGGCAAGAGACAACTCAAAAGAAACAGATGCTGTTTTTGCCTCCTGAACCGTGGTAGATTCAAAACCAGCCGCATATCCAGCCAACTCCGCTTGCACAGAATAGTCGTCAACTTTAACATCAACTAATCTGAACCTCCCCACTGAATCGGTAAAAACTGTGGTAGATGCTGGATTGGTTGTAATTTTTACATTTTCCAGTGCATCCCCCGTAAGCTTATCGGTAACCTTTCCCGAAATATTACCTGTAAGCACAACATCTAGAGTATCTTCACTACAACCAATGAGGACTAAGAAGAAACTCACAAAAAACAAGGCTATATATTTTTTCATCATCAGTTTTATTTAAAAATCATAACTTAAAATAATAATTTAAGCCGACCCCGATATTATAATAAAAATCGTTTCTTTTTCCCTGAACAGCTTTCTCGAGCTTATCCGTAAAAACAAGATTGTGTTCTCCAAAAAGTTTTATCCCAAATTTTTTAGAAATAAAATATTCGAACCCGACTCCATATTGAACTTTAAAAAATGGCTCCCCAGTATCAAATGCATTATCATTTCTAGGGTCTAAAAGAGCTATTATAACTCCAGAACCCGCATAAATAAAGGGAGTAAATTTATCATTAGGCAATAAGGCAAATTCACCATTTAGATCTGCACTTGCAAAAACATTCCTATATTGTCGACCGTTATCAATGCGAAAGACGGAAGCCTTGAGGTTGGCATTAAAAAAACGGCCAAAATGCTTTTGATATTCCAACCGTGCCAAAAATCCTAAATCTTGGGTTACATAATCATTGTCCGGTAAATTTCCACCCAAGGATATTCCCAAAGAATTTCGCGCTTCTCTGCTAACTTTAAGCCTATCAAACAATAATGTAGATTCGTCTTTCTCTTTTTCGGCTAAATATTCCGCCACCAATTGATCGTTTACTTCCTTTCCCCCTTGTGTACTCCAAAATTGCTTTTGAATTCCTTCAATTATAAGATCGTGAACCGCTTTTTCTATGGCATCTTTCATTGCTAGCTGTACAGGTTCATTTTGCGTAACGCCGGTTTCCGCTTCTAACAATCTTTGAAATTTAACAAAGCGAAAAAAACTGGCGTCAATTGCTTGCGAAAGAATGGTTTTTGAGACATATACCGTTTTCAAGATTTCCCCATTACTTGTAGACACTGCTCGCAAATAAACAGTTATTCTATCTTGTCTATATTTTGCAGAGCCTCCCAAACCAAAATATCGAGCACCAATACCGCCAGTTATGATGTTAGTATCGTAGGAAATCACCCCACCCTCCAATAAAAGACCAGCATATAAAAGCGGTGGCAACGGAGGTTCATCAGGATTCAAATTTTTTAAATATTCCTGTTTAGTATTTCTAATGATATTTCTTTCAGTTGAAAGATTACTCAGATTCTCCCGTTCTATAGGAATGAACCAGCCCGAGTCTTCCAAAGCCTTAATTAACATAGTGGTACCCCCCTGTGAAACAGCTGTGCTAAAGGTGCTACCGTTTTCAACGGCCTTATATTGCCCTGTTTGATCGCTAAAGTTATATACCGCAACTTCCAAAGGCTGGGCAGCGGGTGGCAAATCTAAAAGAGTAGATGATGATTTTGAAAATTCCCCGGTGCGGGCAGCTTCCTGAAACATAGGTTGATTGAAGTACGCACCGCAGGAATAAAACAAAAATACTCCTAATAAGGAAATGGTTCTATAAAATATTCTCATGAAATTGGTTTAATTTGGGACGATAACCTGTGTTTCCTCACCATTGGAGGTGTCTAATATATTTATGACCAATCCTTCATCAGATTGAAAAATTTCAATATTAAGGGTGCCATAAGTAAAAGTTCCTTCTTGATCAAAATTCAACCCTCCTAATTGTTGCTGTAATAATTGACGGGATATCTGGCTTAATAACTGCTTATTCAAATTATCACCAAATTGTTCCAAATCAGTCAGTTGGTCTCTTTCATTAGTGGGCGCAGCGAGCTTATTCTGTGCGTTAGCAGAACTTAGCAGCCAGTTATAATTGAAAGTATCGCCCCCAAAAGCTGGATTTAATGGTACATAGGTAAACTGTTGGGCAAAACCAACGGTTCCCATACATAACATTATAGCTAAAAGGAATAGTTTGGAAATCTTCATATTAATATCGAGTTAGTGTATTTTCTTTTTGTTGTTGAAGCTGTTGCAGATGTGTGATGCAACGATCTAATGCGGTAGTCGCCATATCCTGCAAAAAAGATTTTTTGGGCTGGGAGAAAAACTGCCATAACAATTTGTCATCTATTTTAACCGATATTCGGGTATTTCGCATTCTTCCTGGCACTTCTTCAATTATTATATTTTTTTTGGTCTGTATTCCACGATTGTAGTATTCAGAATAAAAATATTTATAAAAATCACGCCCTGCCTTTGTTAAAGTGTTTTCTACTACCAAACCATCAATAAAATAACCATCCTGTGGTGCAGCTTGATCCTGATTGGCCGTTGTCTCTGATTCTGAGGTCTCAGGAATTAATATTTTTTGATAACCATTTTCATATACTAGTTCTATACGATCTTGTCCAACGGGTTTATCGTCTTTATCATAGAGTACCAATACTAAGGTTATTTTGTCTTCTAGATTATAATTTACATCTACAGTGGTTAATACTCTTTTTTCATTTGCGTTCAGAAAAAATAAGTCAGTTTGATTACTTCTTGAAACATTGTTATTATCATCAGCACTATAAACGCTGAAATCATATTTCAAATTTATATCAGTAGGCGTAAGGTTTTCTGCAGTAGCAGCAAAAGTAAAAAATTCACTTTCATCCTTCACATAAATTTTTGCAACGTAATCTTTATTATAAAATTGAGCATTGACACCTACAGAACTACCGATTATAATTGTCAGCAATAGGAAATTCTTCACTATATTTTTATGTGCAGAATATTTCCTCATTTAATATACACTTCTAACGATTATTGTTGGTGAAGCTTCAGTTTGCCTAAATTTTAAGGATTTTGTTAATTCGTTTACCCCCTCTCGTTCAAAATTGAGATAATTACCATCCTGTATCAAATCTAGTGAAATATCTGCATTGGGGTTGTTTACGAAATCCTTAATGCGGTTGTTATTACCATTTTGAATAAGATCTGCAACTGCTGTATTTGCAGTGTAATTTAAATTAGTGTCATTATAGTCTCCTTCTTGAATAAGATTTATTTCGCTTGCACTTGTGCGAGTTTGAATTTGGGCAGTATTAAAACTCCCAATCTGCTGGACATATACAGAATTGCCCTGGACTGTGGCATTTTTAGAATTAGGGGTGGTATTGATCCCCAAATTTGCCAACAACTCGGGTGTTACTTTTTTGCCCTGCAACTGTTCCCCTCCATTGTCATTTTTATACGTTTGGCTCCAAGCTAGAGGAATTGTTAATACAGTAACGATTAGAGCTAAAAAAATATTTTTTTGTATTGTTTTCATAATCTACATTTTTAGGCGAATAGCATTAAGCTATATTTCACTGTGCCTTAATAAAACTTTAAATACAAATATATCTGCTTTAAAGATATAAAATTTATTATAAAAGGAGGGCATAAATCTGCCCTCCTCTTAAAAATTTATACTAGACGTATCGCAAAGCTCGGCTTAGCAACCTGGGCATACATCTGGAATGTTGAATACTGGAATAGGGTTTCTTGGAGTCATAGGTAACTGAGGATCGAAACCACAGTTAATAGCTCCACCTCCACCGTCAGGACCAGATTGGTAGATATTGGCAGTATTGTTGCCTAAACCACCTGTAAGGTTTTGCTCAACACTAGCACTTTGACCATCATACTGAACAATAAGAATATCATTACAAGCTGCTCTTTGGGCAGATGTAGCTGAATTCATATCGCCACGTTGGTGAATGTTTACGTCATTATCATGACCTTGTTGGGTAGAAAGCGCCTTATTACCATCTCCAATTTGGCTTTGAAGAGCTCTGTTAAGATATCCATTTTGACCAATACCAGCTTGGTTATTGTCTCCATCTTGGGTTTGCTTAGCATAATTAAGACCAGTTAACGCACTAGGATCATAGAAACTTTGAACCACTAGGGCTTCGTTGCCTGCACCATCTTGGTGTTGCTCGGAATAATTTGATGTACCTCTTTGGAATGAAGCTACATCATTAAAGTTTCCACCATTCTGGAATTGGAAAGCCTTATTATAATTTGAAGTCGTATTAATACCTACATGATAAGAATCAACATTGGTATTCATATCAGAATCTATAACTACAGTCATTGCATTCCCAGTATTGGTTCCTTGAGCAACAAGAGCGTTGTTTGCATAAGGATCAGCCCCAGCAGTAGTAGTAGAATACTGCTCTTGCCAAGAATAGTTACCAGTACCATCCTGAAGAGAGGAAGCTTCGTTTCTCTCACCTAGACCATCTTGTCTTACCCAAGCATCGTTACCTAAACCATCTTGATCTATATGGGCAGCATGACCGTCAGAACCATTTGGATTGGCACGTTGCCAAACATCCGCATAGTGTAGGTCACCATCTTGATCTGTAAGCGCATCATTATTATCGAACCTTTGTTGGGTACGCGCTTGGTTTCCATTACCATCTTGGTCTATTTGAAGTTGATTGCCTTGTCCATTTTGGGCAGCTGCATTCCCCTGTTGAGCCAAGGCGCGGTTACCCAAACTGCTGTTGTTAGAAGAACCCTGTCTAACGAGAGACTCGTTGTAGTCTCCATATTGCGCTTGGGTAGATTGATTTCCAGTTCCTCTTTGGTAAACTTCTGCCATATTAGCAACTCCACTACTAGCACTTACATTACCAGTTTGTAAAATACGTGCCTGGTTAAAACCGAGACCTGAACCATTGTCCTGATCACTGTAGGCACCTTGACTGGTTCCAATTTGGGTGACTGCAACTTTGTTATCATTACCATTTTGGATTGAATGGCTCATGTTAGCTGTAGCTGGAGCTGGTGCCATAGGCGTAAGAGCCTGAGCATTAGCCGGTGCCGAAGGCGCTACCGGAGTAGTTTGTGCGAGCCCCACAGCTCCCATCATTAGCGCTACTGCGCAAAAAATTACTTTTTTCATAATTAAATAGTTTTAAAGATTAATATTTGGTTAAAAAAATATTCAGTTTTGAGCAAGGAATTGCTTCCTTGGATAAATAGCAAACCACAGCAAAGTGATTTATTATTATTAAGGGGATATGTTTTAAAATGTATTTAAAACACATTTTAGAATTAAGGGATACTTTAAAAATGAATCAAAATGATTTAAAACCAAAAAGATTCTTTCACTAAGGGGATAGGTTTGTTATTTTAACAATTTTGAGGAGATGTGTTTGTTGATACGTTATCAGTCAATCACAATTCAAATATGCAACAAAATATATTAATACACAACTAGTTAGCCGATAAGCAAATGAAAAAGGGGGAATCCCCCCTTTAAGAAATAGGGTTTTTCCTTATACAAAATCGAATTTATTAGATAAAAAACGCAATATTATCGATGAAGCGCAAAAAAATCGATTTTAACAGATTATGTTAAAGTTTTGTTAAAAATTAAAGTCTTGCTAATTTGAAATTATTGGTACTTTTATGGATTTACTATTTCTAACTAAGCTAATTAAGAAATAAAATGAAAAAAGTGCGGGACTGTCTTTAAAGACAGTCCCGCACTTTATAAGTTAATACAGCAAACCGAAATTGCACATATTAAATTTAAGTTGAGCAATTACGGATTAATATTTAGAGGCCTATTTGGTAAATAACAACTCTCTGTATTTAGTTAATGGCCAGATTTCATCATCAACTAATAATTCGAGTTTATCACAATGGTATCTAATAATTTCAAAATAGGGCTTAACATCATCACAATACGCAAATGCCCTCTTTTCTGCATTTTCAATTTTATTTGCCTTTTTACGCGCTTCAATCATATCTGTTATACCCTTATTGATTTTTGCTATGTGTTCACTTATCTGTTCAATAAGACGCATTTGCTCACCAGAGAATTTTTTGAAATCAGTTCCGTAAATATTTTTTAGCCCCTGTACGTTTTCAATTAAGATATTTTGGTAACGAATAGCTGTGGGAATTACATGATTTCGGGCTATATCGCCTAGTATTCGTCCTTCTATCTGAATACGCAAAGCATAATCTTCCACCTCTATTTCGTGACGTGCTTCCATTTCTACCTTACTCATAATGCCAAGTTCCTCAAAAAGCGTAATTGCTTTTTTCGAGATTTTGGCCTTCAGAGCTTCTGGAGTGGTTTTGTGGTTGCTCAATCCTCGCTTTTTTGCTTCTTTCTCCCAAGCCTCCCCATAACCATCTCCTTCAAAACGAATACGCTTGGAGTCTTTTATATACTCTTTTAAAACATTGAAGATAGCATCATCCTTCTTCATCTTCTTGTTTTTGATAAGCGCATCTACTTCAGCCTTAAAGTCGATAAGTTGTTTTGCCACAATCGCATTCAGTACGGTCATCGGGTTAGCACAATTTGCGGTAGAGCCTACTGCGCGGAACTCAAATTTGTTGCCCGTGAAAGCGAAAGGAGAAGTCCGGTTACGGTCTGTATTATCCAAAAGAATCTCGGGTATTTTACCAACCACGTTTAATTTTAAATCTGTTTTCTCTTGTGGAGAAAGTTTACCGCTAGTTACTTTTTCAAGTTCATCCAATACTTCAGTTAATTGCGAACCAATAAATGCCGAAATGATTGCCGGTGGTGCTTCATTTGCTCCCAAACGATGATCATTACTGGCACTTGCTATAGAGGCACGAAGCAATTCTTCATACTCATTTACCGCTTTTAAGGTATTGATGAAGAAAGTTAAAAACTGAAGGTTTTTCATCGGTGTACTGCCAGGGCCCAAAAGGTTAACGCCTGTATCGGTAGCCAATGACCAATTGTTGTGCTTTCCGCTTCCGTTCACGTTTGCAAAAGGCTTCTCGTGAAACAACACCTTAAAATTATGCTTATCAGCAACTTTGTGCATCAAGTCCATTAATAGAGAATTGTGATCCACAGCCAAGTTGGTTTCCTCAAAAATTGGTGCCAACTCAAATTGATTTGGGGCAACTTCATTGTGACGGGTTTTTACAGGAATGCCCAAAAGCATACACTCGGTTTCCAAATGACGCATAAAGTTAAGAACGCGCGCAGGAATAGAGCCGAAATAATGGTCATCCAATTGCTGCCCCTTTGCAGAGGAATGACCTAGCAAGGTTCTTCCTGCAAGCGAAATATCTGGCCGTGATGCTGCCAGGGCACTATCTATAAGAAAATACTCTTGCTCCCAACCCAGGGTAGCATTTACTTTTGTCACACTTTTATCAAAATATTTTGCTACAGCAGTCGCTGCATTGTCGATAGTCTGCAAAGCCCTCAACAAAGGAGTTTTATAATCCAATGCCTCACCGGTATATGCAACAAAAACAGTTGGAATACATAAAGTGGTACCATAAATGAAGGCTGGCGAAGTAGGGTCCCAAGCGGTATAACCACGAGCCTCAAAAGTATTTCTAATTCCGCCATTGGGGAAACTCGACGCATCGGGTTCCTGCTGTACTAATTGTCCACCTCCAAATTTTTCAATTGCCTGACCATTTTCCATTGTTTCAAAAAAAGCGTCATGTTTTTCAGCAGTTGCACCTGTTAAAGGTTGAAACCAGTGCGTGTAATGTGTTGCTCCTTTTGCAATTGCCCATTCTTTCATTCCTGTAGAAATATGGTCAGCAATATGTCGCTCTATTTTAGAGCCATTTTTAATGGCATCCATTACACTCTTAAAAGAATCTTTGGTAAGATACTGCCGCATGGCAGCTTCATTAAAAACGTTTTTCCCGAATATTTCGGATCGTCGTGCTGGCTCTTCTACAGATACAGGAGTCCTTTTAAAGGTTTCCTTAATAGCTTCAAATCTTAGTGTGGACATTATTTTGTTTTTAGGGTTTGAAAGCGCAAATGTATAAAAAACAGAAATACACCCCCCTAAACTTTATAATTTATTTATAATATTATACTATACAATTTATAAACACCCTATATTTTAAGGGGGTGTATTCAATAAGGTATATATAATGACTGGAATGCCTATAAAATCGATATGAAAAACACCACATCAGCTCCCCCCAGGCCGCCAAATTGCTTAAGTTTTAAAAATGAAATGCTATTACAGGCAGCAGGCAACCTACATTTGTATAATTATATCAGGATTTATTCTTTAATCTGTATAGCTATTTCAGGACGGGTCATTAAACGAATCACGATCACCCGTATATAAGCCATACCAAAGCCATACCAAAGCCATACCAAAGCCATAGCAAAGCCATAGCAAAGCCATAGCAAAGACATTAAAATGTAAGAAAACACCCTATTTTTCCTACAAAATAAAAGGGATCGGAAATAATAGAAATGATGGGGGAAAGAACGCCTCACAGCGTTCCAACTATCAATTCCCCATTCAATGAATTAATCAAACGGTACAACTTTTCTCCTATTTCCAAAAAAATATTTCCGGACTAAGAAATAATGGTCATCGAAATAAAAATTCCATAAGCCACAAATAATACAACTCCTCGCTTACGACCAAGTTGGAACGATTTTGGAAGAAATGCCAAGGGAAGCAATACAGCAGCAAAACCTATCATCCAGAAAATATCGCTTGTAAGTACCTCCTGGCTTTTTACAGCTATCGGTTGAATTATGGCCGTAACTCCCAAGACTGATGATATATTAAATATATTTGAACCAATTAGGTTACCCAATGAAATAGCCTTCTCCTTTTTTAATGCAGCAATTACTGAAGCGGCAAGTTCGGGTATACTCGTCCCTACCGCAATCATGGTGACCGCTATTACACGCTCACTAACGCCAAAACTCTCTGCCAAGGATACCGCCCCCCCAACTAAAAATTCACTTCCCGCGTATAGGGCAACACCTCCAATTAAGAGCCAAAGAATGATTTTAAAATTAGATACTTTGGATAAACCATCATCAATACTTTCGTCAACAGCCTCGGTTCCTCGCTGCTTTTTGGCTCTTTTTAGCAATATCCAGAGATAGACAAACAACATTAATAGTAGGGCTATTCCTTCTGAACGAGAGATCTGCAGTCCGCTTTTCAGAATAAAATACAGCGCCACGGAAAGCAGCATCATTACAGGCCAATTCAATTTATAAAAATCCTTATCGATGACCAAAGGTGAAATGATTGCCGTTATCCCCAACACCAACCCAATATTTGCGATGTTTGAGCCTATTACGTTTCCCAAAGAAATATCAGAAAAACCATTGAGCGCAGCTTGCAAGCTTACCAAAAGTTCCGGCGCAGAAGTAGCAAAAGACACCACGGTAAGCCCAATGACCATTTTTGAAAGGTGAAGTTTAAAAGAGAGTGCCACGGAAGACCGCACCAAAAACTCTCCCCCTACCACTAACAATACTAATCCGAAAAATACCAATAGATAATCCATAGAAAATATAAATGCCACGAAGATAGTAAATGCAACAAAGAATTAGTTGTATATTTGCTACTATCCCCTCTTAATTACGCCTTACTTAGAAAATCCCCAATTCTAAATTTTAAATTAATTTTTAATAATTATAATTATGGAAACCAATATTAAGAGAGCTGTT